>MDTC01034253.1_pt1 | contig 10909 bp, 12 predicted proteins | sample 811181 | NCBI WGS metagenome assembly MDTC01 (sample SAMN05326644, study PRJNA326480) | marine metagenome | isolation source: seawater | place: Pacific Ocean: North | collected 2011 | reverse complement strand
TTCAACTATTTCATTAAATTCTTTCGACATAGCTTTACAGGTTCTTTCAACTACTTCTTTGATAGAAGTTGGCTCCTTAGGACCAACATTAAATATTTCACCTCTTATGTCACTTTCTGACAACAAATGAATTGCTTTTCCTAAATCTGTAGCATGAATATAGGATTTTTTTGCTTTTCCTCCCCCATGCAAAGGAACCTTTTTATTAGATAAAATACTCCAAATAGTTTTTGGTATTATTCGGTGTAAAAGTTGACCTGGACAATAAGCGTTAGACGGTCTTATTATATTCATAGGAAAATCCAAAAATTTGTGGATTGATACCAAATGCATATCGAACGCAACTTTTGATGCAGCATAAGGACTTGATGGTAAAATTGGATCTGTTTCTTTTGAAGGTTTTGTAACGGGACCATACATTTCTGAAGTTCCAATTTGTATAAACTGTTTTAGCCATTTTCTTTTCATTAACTCTTCGGTTAATTTTGCCAATGCTGTTGAATTTGTTTCAAAAAACCTCCAGGAATTCTTCCATGAGACTGCACCTTCTCCTTGTGCAGCAAAATTAATTATAATTTCTGGTTTTTCCTGATCTAGCAGTTCTAATAAGAGATCTTGCTCATAATAAATATGCCTTGTGTGGTACTCAAATTTATCAAATTTTTCAATACCTATAGAAAAACATTCTTCTCTTAATGGGTTTCTTCCAATACCAATTACCTTTTGGCAATCAGAGTTTTCAAGTAAATATTTTGCAGCATGAATTCCAAAGCTTCCACCACATCCTAGTATACAATATTTCATAATTTAATTTATTACAGTCCAGCTGTAATACCCTTCATAGTTAGCTTTATCAAATAGTTTATACCATTCGTGTGGATAACCATAAAATTCAGCTGTTAAAACCCAACTTTCAAATATTTCTTTTTGTTTTTCGTCATGATAGCTGTCAACAACAATATAACTATTTGTTTTATTTTTTAATACTCTATTTATTTCTTTTAAACAATAAATAAGATCATTCTCTTTTAAATTATGTAAAGTATTTATAGACAATACTAAATCAAAAAAGTTGTCCTCGTAAGGTAATTTTTGTTTTGCATCTTGATTAACTGTATAATCACCCAAATTGGATATTGAATTTTCTATTGCGTATTTTGATATTTCCAAACCATAAACTTTGAAAGTTTTATTCATTTTTTTTAAATCATGTAGCAGGAAACCTTTTCCGCTGCCAATGTCTAAAATTTTTGAATTATCTTTTAATGAAAAAAATTCAGCTATATCTTTTGCAACGGTCAACCATCTACCATCATATTTATATCCACCATATCCATACTCTCTTGGACCATCCCAGTAATTAAAATCAAATTTTTTTGCTTCAATTATTACTTCTCGTTTTTTTTGATCTTTTCTTTTTGTTATATTTCTTTTAGCTAAAGGCAATGATCTTAAAAGATTAATCTCTTTATCAATATATTTATTATTTTTCATATTTCTTTAGTATTTTTTTTAAATTTTCATCTAGTTTTGAAAATTTGAAATTTGGAAACAACTTATAAATTTTTTTATTATCAAACGGTCTATACCCATTGTGTGGCATTGGACCTAATCTTTTAGAAAAATTTATTTTTATTTTTTTCTTTGATATTTTTTTTATTAACTTCGCGATTTTATAGAAACTAATCGTTTCACCGGTAACACAATTAAGTTCACCTTTTACTTTTTTTTTTATACATAATAAAACAAGTTTAGATAAATCCTCTATATGTATATGATCTCTTTTTTCTTCACCTTTTCCAAATAAATTAATATCCTCATTTTTTAAAATATTTTGAATGAATAAATTTGGTCCATAACCTTTATGAGGATCTCCATATCCATAAATAAGTGTTGGTCTTAAATGTAGGTAATTATCTGAGCTAAGATTAATTATTTTTTCTCTCATTAAATGCATTAATCCATGCAATGAACTAGGATTTAAAGTAAGGTTTTCATTAATTTTTCCTTTAAAATCTGGATATATTGCATCTGAACTTATATTTATTATCATTACTTTGAGATCTTTATTTATTGAATTATGAATATTTGTAATCAAATTACAATTTTCTCTAAATTGTAAAAGATTTTTACAAGGGGCAACTGCCGCTGCATTAACTATTATGTCATTCTTTTTTATATTTTTTATTAAGAAACTACTAAATTTTTTTGATTTAAAGTCATATTTACCTCTACTCAATCCAATTATTTTATTTTTGAAAAATTTAGAATTCTTTAATCCTTTTAATATATGACTTCCAACAAAACCCTTAGATCCAATTATAAAAATTTTTTTGTTCATTATAAATAATAATATAAAAAGTTTTTTTTTTTCTTTTTTATATCTAATACTCTAAAAGGATCAATTATGATTTTTGTTTTTAAATTTATATTTTTTAAAATAAAATTTGAGTTATATGTCTTATAAGGTATCGCTATAATTAATGCATCTATACCATTTAAACATTCTTTTAATGTAAAAAAATCCATATTTTTGAAATATTTTTTTTTTTCTACTAATGGATCATTGCATTTGAAAAAATAGTTCTTATTACCTTTGATTGTTAAAATTGAGGGTGAATTTTTTATTGAATTTGTACCTACCTTGTAAGCAATACCTAATAGACCAACTTTCTTAATGTTTAATTTTTTACCAATTTTTTTTAATATTCTAGATATCCATAATTTTTGCAAAGCTGACTCTTTAATCCATGTATCAATTAGATAAGGTTTTATTTTTAGGTTTTCAGACAATTTTTTAATTGAAATTAAATCTCTCTCTAAGTTGCCTCCTGATATACCCAAACCTGGTGATAAATAAGAATATTTTCCAATTCTTTTATCTAATTGAATTGCTTTTTTTATGTCACTCCAATTAGCTGATATTTTTTTTGATATTTTAGATATATAATTTGTCGTAATCACTGAAGAGACAAGGAATAAATTAATTGAAATTTTAGTCAATTCTGCACTTTCATAACTCATCTTTATAATCGGACATTTAAAAATTTTTAGAAATTTTTGAAAATTATTTGATATTCTTTGATTTATTCCAATAATAATTCTTTCTGGATGCATTGCTCTTTCTATAGCTCTACCAAATACTAATGTCTCAACAAAATAAATTAGTTCACATGAAATAGATTTTTTTAAGTTTCTACAAAAACCTGGTTTTAATTGACTAAGTATTATTAAGGTTTTTTTTTTATCTAAAATTTTTTTTATATCTAAAATATATTTATTTAATTGATAATATGAGCTGTCTCCTTTAGAATTTGTCTTAATATCTAAAGTCAAAAAAATTAAACTTGTGTTTTTAATATCATTTATATTATTTGTATAAGTAATATTTTTTTTATTTTTAATTAATTGTTCTTTAAGATTATATTCTTTAATCTCAAATATATTATTACTTAAATTGCTAATATGATTTCTATCTTTATCATATAATATGCAATTAAAATTTTTAGAAAAAATTGCTGCATAAACTAATCCTAGATGAGTAAGTCCACATATAGCTATATTAAGCTTCATTTTTTTTTTTGTTTGAATTTATATAACCAAATTGTGAAGAAATCATATGGTACAATTTTAATTTTTGAATACATTAATTCATTTAATTTAAATAGTTTAAATTTTTGACCTTCTTTAAGCTCAATTTTATGATAGTCCCTTTTATTTAAATTTACTATAAAGTAATATCTAAATACATTTTTTTGCTTTATTGGTTTAAAGTCAAGATTATGTTTACATAAAAATTGCAATCTATCTTTTTGAAAGTTTAAACCTATTTCTTCATTAAGCTCTCTAATTAAACATTTAACATATGTTTCATTTTTTTCTTTAGCTCCGCCAAACAAGCCCCAAAAATCTGGAAAAAAAATATCTGATTTATTATCTCTTTTTTGTAGTAGAATTTTGTTTTTAAATAAAATCAATCCTGCGGATGCGTTTTCAGGTTTAAGTTTTCCCGATAATAAATTATTTATTTTTAACAATATTTTTTAAATTTTTGATTATTTTTATCTCTGTTTGCAAATTACCAATTTTTTTTTGTTTTATTAAATCCAAAAAATATCTACCTTCAAGTTCCCATGTAGGGTCTTTTCCCATAAACTTTATTTTTTTCTCGATTGGCTTACCGCTAGGAAATATTCTTTTTTGCAGTATTAAATCTGAACCACCCCATTTTTGCAGTGAATTAATTGTTAAACTTCCATTTTTGCCAACTATTTCAAATTTACAATTATTTTTCCATGTAAGTAAATTTACCTCACAATTTATTTTTATATCTGTGTTTCTTGAAAAAAAATAACTATGATCATTTGTTTTATTTTCATGTTTATAAATATTAATTTTTTTGAATTTAAATTTTTTATTGAAGAAAAAATAAATCAAATCTATCAAATGTGATCCTAAATCAAATGTCACACCGTTTCCTTTATCTTTCCATGGAGATTTTTTTACGTCTAGAGATGTCCCGTTCCCATAAAAAAAGTTCACAAAATATATTTTTCCTAAGATCCCTGAATTTAATATTTTTTTTGCCCTTAATATACTTGGTTCAAATCTATGGTTGTAAGCAACATAACAGCAAGTTTTATTTTTTTTACATAGACGGTTCAGTTCATCTAGTTTTTTTAATTTTTTAACATTAAATGGTTTTTCAACCATAACATGTTTATTATTATTTATTAGGTAATTTATTATTTCGAACTTTTCGCCGTCAGGTACTGAGCATATTGCTGCATCATAATCACTTAATGGAACTTCATAAATTGAATTATATTTAATTTTTTTCGAATATTTATCTACAATTGAAATAATTTTTTGTTTAAAAACCTTCTCACGTTTCTTACCTTGATTTCCATATCCTACTAGTAATAATTTCATATTTTTTTAGGAAAAATTAATTTTTTTTTTTAACAGATCTATTCTATTAATTATGTCTTGAGGTTTAATAGCAATATTCCCATCTAACTCACACTCTAGACTTGCAGCTATCGTTCCAATTATTGATGCAATTACTTTATTCTTCGTTTTTAAATAGGATAATGTTGAGTAAGCTAACAAAGCATCACCTGCACCAACTGGATCTACTACTTTTTTTGAGAAGGAATCAATTGAAACATAGCTATTATTAGTATTATGTTTTTTATTTAATATTGATAAAACACCACGTTTCCCCAATTTCAACATTAACCACTTTGTGCTTGATTTATTATATAATTCCGAAGAAAGGAATCTGACACCAGAAATTTGATCGGATAAAGCAAATCGTGCTTCTTTTTCATTTGGTGTAATCAAATCGAATTTTTGAAAATCTAAAATATTTCCCCACCAACTGGCTACTTGGCTGTCAGCTGCTTTAAAAACTTTTTTTGGAATTGCTTTAAAGAATAAAGGTATATTTTTTTTGTTAAATATACCATGTCTAAAATCTGAAAATATTATTGCATCCGTATTAAAATTTTTAATATTTCTTATAAAATAATTCATTTGTTCTTTATTAATTGGTGTGTTGTCTAAAGTGCCTACTTTTAAAAGTCTGTGGTTTTCTGAAATAAATAAATTTTTATTAACTGTGGGTCTATTTTTATCTTGAAACTCATTTAGGATTATATTTGACTTTTTACATTCATTTTTAACAAACAATGCATTTTTATCATTTCCAAGCAAAGTTGTAAAAAAAGTTTTTGCACCAGTAGCAGAAACGTGTTTGGCCACTACTCCTGCTCCTCCTAAAAAATTAGTATGATTTTTATACAATAAGGATAATGTTGGGGTTTTGACTTGGCCGCCTATCATATCACAGTGGGTAAACGTATCAATTATAGTATCACCGAAAATATGAATTTTGAATTTTTGTAACCCTTTTACAGAATCTATTAAATTACTAAAACTTATCTTATATTTTTTTAAAATTAGTAACAATTTTTCTAAAGATAAATCTGGCTCCTTATATTCAATAAGTTTACTAGATGAATTTACATAGTCGCCAGGTGTAAAAATTATTTTTCCACCATATTTTTTGAGTGTTTTTTCTTCTTCAATTGTTTTCTCACTCATTTTTGAAGAAATATATTCAAATCCTTTAGCAAAAAAATTAGGTTTTATTATGCTTATATTGTTTAAAGGTGTGGGGTAATTATCTACTAAAACAAAATCAACAATACTAAATGCTGATAAATTTTCTGCTCTTAGATCTTGTGGAACATGAGGTCTATACTGTCCTTTTTTGATATGTTTATCAGCAGTTATACTGACTATTAGTAAATCAGCTTTACTTTTAGCGTGAACAAGGTGTCTAATATGCCCAGGGTGTACTATATCAAAAACTCCATGACACATTATTATTTTTTTTTTCTTTTGAAGCTTTAGGTCATTTAAAGTTTTTTTTAATTTTATTGCTGAAAAAAAAATTTTTTTTTTTAAACTCTTTTTTATGTTTCCACTTATCATTTCATAAACCTAAACCAGCTTTTAGTTGCTCTCTTAATTTTACTCTTTGTCCATAATGGAGCATCTTTCCATTTATTTATATCTTCTAACATCAAAGCAACACCTTCTTCAAATGATACTTTGGGGTACCAATTTGTGTTCTTTAAAATTTTTGTTATATCTGCATATGTACAATCGGGTTCTCCAGGTCTTTTGGGTATATATGTTTTTTTTCCTCCCAAGATATTAGCTAATTTATTTATCTCTATAGGTTTTCCAGCACCTACGTTATATCTTTCTCCTGAAGTTTTAATCTTAGCAACTTCATAAAATGCATTTGCAACATCAGTAACATAAACAAAATCTCTTTTTTGCTTTCCATTGCCAACAATTGTTAATGGTTTATTTTTTAATTTTTGTTTTAAAAAAACTCCAAAAACAGCTCCGTAGGCTCCTGTCGTTCTAACTCTTGGTCCGTATGCATTAAATATACAAACAGAATCAACTTTAAGTTTATAAACTTTATTCCAATGAAAACATGATTGTTCTCCATAATATTTTGAGAGAGCATATGGGTATTTTGTATCAATCTGATGCTTTTCGGATGTTGGTATTTTTGCAAGTCCATAACAAGAGGATGAAGCGGCATAAACAACTTTTTTAACTTTATTAAATCTTGCCAATTCTAAAATATTTATTGTCCCATTTATATTTATATCTGCATAGATTTTCGGTTTCTCTATGGAAGGAACAATGTCTCCAATGCCAGCAAAGTGAAATAAAAACTTTGTATTTTTGAATATTTTTTTTCTAAAATCTAAATATCTTATATCTTGATTAATAATTTTAATTTTATTTTTTGGAATATGTTCTAGATTTTTTTTATGTCCACCTAGAAAATTGTCAATTACAATTACCTTATAATTTTTTTTAATTAACAAATCAACCATATGAGAGCCGATAAAGCCAGCTCCTCCAGTAACAATCGCTTTTTTCATTTAACTAGGAAATGTCTATTTTTTTTAAGTCGATTAGTCTTTGAATTTTTTTAATATTGTAAAAGTTGATATCTTGCATTGAATTTTGAATTACACCTCTTTCAAATGCATGAAATAGATCCTCAACTGCATCTTCAATGGTATACTTGGGCTCAAAACCTATTAAAGATTTTATTTTATCTGAATTAATATGATATGATCTTTTATCATCACTTTCTTGATATTTTAAATCAACAACTCTATTAAATTTCTCTTTAAATATTTTTTGTATTTTTTTGGCTATATCTTTAATCTTCAAATTTTGAGATCCAACATTAAAAATTTCTCCATTTACTAATTTTGAATCTGCCTCAATAAGTTTTATTACTAGGTTGCAATAATCTTGAATATGTAAATTGGGTCTTAATTGATCTCCTCCAAAAATTGTAATTAAATTTTTTTTATAAGCATGATGTGTCAAAATATTTACCGATAAATCCAGTCTCAATCTAGGTGAATATCCACATACTGTTGCTGGTCTAAATATTACTGCTTCAAAATTATTGTCTATATAATTCTTTAAAATTGGTTCACATTCTCCTTTATATTTATTGTAAAGTGTAAGAGGTACTAATGGATGGTCTTCGGTCACATTAGGTTGGTCTGAAACTCCATAAACAGAACTAGAGGATGCATAAATAAATCTTTTAACTCCACTTTCTTTAGCAGCTTTGACCATTGGCTCGAATGCGTGCAGATTTATAGATGTTGACAAATTTTCATCTAATACAAAACTTGCATCATTTGAAATACATGCAAGATTAATGAAATAATCAAAATTTTGCTTTTTTAATTCTTCGGACATATATTTTACATCCCTAATATCCCCAACAACTAAGTTAAGGTTTTTATTTATAAGTGGCAAATGCGAATATCCAAAAAAACAAGTGTCATAAATAGTAACCTTATATCCTTGTTTAAGTAAATCTTGAGTTAAGAGACTTCCGCAATATCCAGCACCACCTGCCAAAAAAATATTTTTCATATACTATATTTTATATTTAGAAGCTAAAGCGTCTTTATAAAACATTTCAACTGTCTCTAGAGAATATTGATTTAAGTCTTTACCAAATAAAGTCGTTTTCTTCAAAATATCATTTGTTGCTGTTAAAATATGAACTCCACAATCGTTTGCTTGAATAATATTATAAACTTCTCGAGGACTAGCCCACAAAATTTTTACATTTTTGTAGTCTTTACATAAATCAACACTTTTTTTCATTATAGTAATTGGGTCAATTCCTGCATCTGCAATCCTGCCAGCAAAAATTGAGAATATTATTGGTGTTTCATTATTTATTTTATTAATTAGGCCTTCTATTTGCTCAATGGTAAAAATTGCAGTCACATTTAATTTTATTTTTTTTTTATTTAAGAAACCAACTAAATCATTGGTTAATTGTTTCTTTGTATTTTGAATAGGAATTTTAACATATACGTTTCCTCCCCAAGTAGAAATTTTTTCAGCCTGGATTTTCATTTCATCAAGTTCATCTGCAAATACTTCTAATGAGATTGATTTAGGAGCAACTATTTTTATTACCTCTTTTGAAAATTTTTCATAATCATCAATACCTGATTTTCTCATTAGTGAAGGATTTGTAGTGAAACCTTTAATTAAATCATTAGAGGACAATTGTTTGATTTCATCCAAATTTGCTCCATCGGCATATAATTCAGTCCTGATATTATCTAAAATATTTACCATTTTGTTCTATTAACTTTTAAATCTGGATGGGATATAATTAAGTGCCATATAACTGCCTGAAAAGCCTCACTATGGGGAGTTACACTATCATTGTTAACATTTGGAATTAAAACACAAGCATTACTATTTTTAAAAGTATAACCACCATCTCTTCCTACAATCCCTACTATTTTTGATTTAATTTTTTTTGCATAATCTATTGCGTGAATTAAATTTACACTTACTGATTTTTCTTTATTTCCTCCTCCAACAGAAAAAATAAATAATAAATCATTATCATTTAAATTGCTTACCTTTAGCCACTCTAAAAAAACAGACTCCCATCCTTCATCATTAACTCTTGCAGATAATTCTGATACATTATCTGTTGGCGCGTAGGATTCTATATTGCAAAGCTTTCTAAAATCGTTTACAGCATGCGAAGCATTGGCAGCACTTCCTCCAGCACCTAGAAAAAATATTCTTCCTTTTTTCTCTCTAGTCTCTCTTATTATCGAAACAAGACTTTTTATTTGAGATTTTTCAATGGCTTCGACTATTTTAATTGTCTCTTCTAGATGTTGAGTTATGAAGTCCATAATTTGATTATATTTTTTAGTTATCAAATTGACTTGATATAATAATTAGATAAATATTCAATAGTATTTTTTTTAAGCTTAAAATTTAAAACCTTATGAAAAAAAAAAATAAAAGGGTAACAGGAGAAACTCAATATAAAGAGTTTATTGAATTTATTAACAAAAGAGGTTTTGAAAAAATGGGTTTAATGACTAGTTGGGCTTGGTATGACGACCCAAAAAGACTAGCGTTCTTGACTTCGAGGTATAAGTTTGTGTCGAAAATGTTTAGTGATTTAAAATTAGTAGCTGAAGTAGGTAGTGGAGACGGATTTGGTTCAAGAATTGTTTCTGAAAATGTACAAAAATTGGATTGCTATGATTTTGATAAAGAATTGTTGAATAGTGCAAAAATTACACAAAAAAATTCCAAAAAAAAAAATAAATTTTATATTTCATGATATAATGAAAAAAGAATTACCAAAAAGATACGACGCAATTTATTCTTTAGATGTATTCGAACATATAAGTAATAGAAAAGAAAAAATCTTTTTAAAAAATATTTTAAAATCACTAAAAAAAAAAGGAATATTAATAATTGGGACCCCATCACTTGAATCACAAAAATATGCATCAAAATTCTCTAAAATGGGACATATAAATTGTAAAAGTCAAAAGGATTTAGAAAAAACCTTGAGAGAATTTTTTTATTATGTATTTCCATTCTCGATGAATGATGAAGTTTTGCACACAGGGTATTCTAAAATGAGTCATTATAATTTAATGATATGTTGTAAATAATTAATGAAAATTTTTAGAATTTGCCCAGGTCTTGTTGGAAATAGATTAAATGATTTTTGGAAAGAAAAAAATTTAAAATACAAAAACTTCAATGAAATTATTAAGTTATATAAAGAAGATAATATTTTATTGCCAGGTTCATGGTCAAACGAAATGGAGAAAAATAATTTTCAAGTTTTTGAAACAGTTTATTCCGACATTAATGTTCAGCAGAAGTGGATTTATGAAAATAACTTATTAAATGAGTTTCTCAATTGTACAGAAGTCGATAAATATTTTTTTATATTAAAAGAACAAATTAAAAAATTTAAACCTGACATAATATT
>MDTC01244362.1_pt1 | contig 10910 bp, 13 predicted proteins | sample 811181 | NCBI WGS metagenome assembly MDTC01 (sample SAMN05326644, study PRJNA326480) | marine metagenome | isolation source: seawater | place: Pacific Ocean: North | collected 2011 | reverse complement strand
TTTCTTTTTAAGCTAACACCATTTTTATTTCCGTCTGCGAGCAGGCCCCCACTCTTTGGCGATTTTGGTTTGAACCAGCTAAAGCTCTCACTAAATTATAATTATTAGCTGTTTCATAATAACTTTGCCCAAATACTTAAAGAATTAACTAAATAACAAATAATATGGACAATCAATTAAAAGATAAGCTACAAGCAATTATTGTTGGGCATGCTCTTGGAGATGCCCTTGGAGCTCCTTCTGAGTTCTTTCCCTTTGCTAAATATACTGGTAAATTAGAGCATCCTATTGTAAGATTCACCCGAGCTTATGGGAGACAATCCGGTGCTGTTGGCCAGATTACAGATGATACAGAAATGGCGATTGCCCTCCTTAGAACAATTAGTATAGGTTACACCAAACAAAAGGCAATTATGGAATATATGAGCTGGGCCAATAATTTGCCAGGTCCCAATGAGTCTACAGATCTAAAAGGAAATTGTCCATTCATGGGTAAAAATACCCGAAACCTATTTGTAATCAATAAAGGCTCTAAACCAACAGAACAATTGTACAATAATCGTTTCAATAAGGTCTTCCCAACAGAAAATTCAAAACAGGATTCCCAATCTAATGGCGTCCTGATGAGAGCTTATCCTTTGGCCTTTGTGAATGATCCAGACATCCTAACCACAGATGTTGAATTAACCAATCCATCATCGGTTGCTAAAAATGCCACTGAAGTCTATGTGGCTGCTATTCGAATGGCCATCAACAACACCCCAAAAACTGAAATAATGGAAAATCTAAAAAAAATGATCACTGAACCTTCTTTGCTCATTGCATACAATCAGGCCTGTAACAATGAATTCAGAAATGTCACCATAAATAGAGGGCACCTGGTTCATTCATTCTACTGTGCATTCTGGGGTCTTTTCAACTTTTCCGACTACAAATCTGCTATCGATGCAATTATTTGTCTTGGTCCATCCCCAGATTTACCCGCTAAGATTGCTGTTCCAGGTAATTGGAAAAAAAGTGAAGTAATTGTTTCTGATACAGACACTAATGCAGCCATTGCTGGTGCTCTTCTTGGTGCCTATTATGGTTACAAAAACATGCTAAATAATTCAATAAATAAAGAGAACATAGATGTGCTGCTCAACTGCAACCCAAATAAGGCTGATATCAAACGACCTGTCAGGTATATTCTAAATACAGAAAATTTTGAATTGTTGGTTAACCGCGTGTGCACTAATGTTTATGTAGAATGAGCAGGCTCCACCGTTAGATAAAAAAAAATATATATCATTTATCATGGATACCAAAACAAACATTGATTTGTATAAATTTTCATCAGATAATCTTCTTAATTGGATAGTTGCATTTTGTATTTTTGAGATACCTCTTGCATACTTTTACTTATCTATATCTAAAAAAGGTGACACAATTAAGGATTGGTACTCTGGAAAAACAATTAATATATGGAATGTTATTGCACAAGACATGCTTTATGTGATTTGTGGTATAATTATTGCACTGCGTATATTTAATTATTTTGTTTCAAAGAAAGTTATTTCAAAAAAATTTATGAATTTTATTATTGTTTTTATAGGTGTTCAATTAATAGGGGATTTATCATTCTCACTTGTCATTAAAAACTGGCCTCAAACAAATACAACTAAATGGATATCATATTTTAAAAATTATATTAATAAAGCTGGGTTAAATGCTTTATTCGGTGATTCATTATATGTAATTGCTTGGTCTCTAAGTTTTTATTTTGTTGCAAATTATATTAAAAGTTATGATACAAAAGTTTTTATAATTAGTTTATTCTTCTTTTTGACTAGTGCATATTCTGTACAATAATTATCCCTGGAATCATTCTACACCATGGGTCTAACTCGTTTATTATGCTACTAAGAATATAAAATATATTTTAATAATGTTTTTTATTGAAGTTGGAACTTCTGATTTTGATACAAACGAACAACTTATAAAAAATGGATGGTCAGGTATGCAAGTAGAACCAGTGAAACATTACTTTGATAAATTACCAAAATATTCAAATATCATATATGAGAACGTTGCTATTTCAGATAAAAATGGAACATCTACTATGAATTTTATATCACCAGATAAACTTGAACAAATGGATTCTGATCATCAATGGATGAAAGGTATTGGATCTTTAGAAGGTAAATCTGGACCAATGTCATTTAATGATAACAGGGATTATTTTGAATCACTAGGAGTAATAAAACAAGATGTACAGACTTGTACATTAGATTACTTATGTCAAAAGCATAATATATCACACGTTGATTATCTAAAAATTGATACAGAAGGACATGATTTGAAGGTTTTAAAATCAATAAATTTAAAATTAATTAATGTGAAACAAATTAAAATAGAATATAAACATTTAAGTGAGAATGATGTTCATGAAGTTATCTCTATTCTCAAAGAAAATAATTATATAATTTATATTGAAACAGATGACATATATGCTATTCGCTAAATTTAAAAAAAGACGGCTTTAGCATCCCCAAAGAGGTCTCATGGCACGTGGTTGTTCAATATATATATAAAAGGATGAAAAATATTATGTAATAATATATAATCCCTGATGATAAATATCAATAACCTTCCAGAAGATGTGCAAATTTTAATTTGGAAAAAAGTTTATAATATATCAATTCAGCATCTTAATAAAAACTTTAATGATATGAAAGATTTTGTACCTTTGAGTAGTATAAACATATTTGAATTTTATAATGATAATTTTCCATGTTACAAACCTTATAAACAAATAACATTTGGTAAGGGTGTATTTTGGATTTTAAATTGTTCATCAGCATCTACAAAAACAAACAGTGTTATTAAAAAAGACTATCTATCATTAAGAAAACAATTTTTTCCTAAAAATGGTTATCATTCAAAAAAAGCAATAAAAAGAGATTTAAAATATTCAAAAATGTTAGATTTAGAACCTAGGCGAATTTTATCAACTTCACCTGCATAATCACTACCAAATGTACCTGAGGGTGCAACTACAATATTAGTGATCACCAATTAAATAATATTACGGCGAAGCCTATAAGAAGCTTCTTATTATTTATGTTCTGCAATTCTTTCAATAACAAACGAATAAATAAATGGTCTGAAAACAAATTCGTCTCTAAAAAATTAATATTTCATATAATATAATTTAAATTTTATAAGAATGAAAGAAAATGAAATTTCCATAACAAACCTTTGTGATGTCAACACACCTGTATTGGGTGTGGTAGCTACTTCTGGTGGAAGGCGTACTGCATCAAACGCCATCGAAAATACTTCGGAGACATTGTCCACATACAGTAAAACTCGTAAAACTAGTAAACGAAGTGCAGAGGCAGCAGCTAATGTTGCTGAAACTACTGCCAAAGCTTCTAGACGAAGTGCAGAGACAGCAGCAAATCTGGCTGAACAATCAGCACAAGCAACAAAAGCTGCAAAAAGAACAGAATTGCTTTCAAAGATGGCAAAAACCGGAAAGAAAACTGTGAAATTAGGACTTGCTGGAGGGGCTGCATATTATTTTTATACTAACAAGGACGATGCAGATAAGGCTCGTGGATCATGCAATGCAGCATGTCTACCCAAAAACTGGATGGATCAGCAGGGTGGTGGCAATAGCGACAATTTAGAATATTGGACCAGAGAAACTTCCAAAAATAACTTCAAAGATAAAGAAGGATATGAGGATTGGGATTGGGATACCCAGCCAATTTGTTTAGATAACACCAAGAACAATGGGTGTGATACTTATTGCACTTCAGAATGCGCAGGGCTACATGAGTCTGTGTTGAAAGAGGGTAGCCGAATACTGGGTAGCATGGTTAATGATGCGACAAGTGGTGCAACAGAAGGATTAGGTTTAGATAAAATAATTGAAGAAATTAAGACAGCATTCGGTTCCTTTTTTTGGGTTTTTTATGTTATTTTAGGTATAATTATCTTAGCCTTATTTTTTTGGATATTCTCTATGTTTAAGAAAAAAAATTAAATATATTGAATAATAATATTATAATGGATGTTAAGTCTTTAATAAACCTTTTAATAGTTGTTTATGTTGTAGTAGCTGTTTTATTGATAAGTTTATATATTCTTAAACAAATATCAATTAATGTAACAGTGTTTCTTTTAATTTTTCTAACTATTATTTTATTTTCAATAATCATTATTCTCCAAAAAATAGAAAATGCAACTTCTGGAATTTATTTAGACAACAAATATAATCAAGAGCTTTTGGGAAATGTAAATCAACGTTATAATAATTTTGAAGAAAAACGTAAAAAATTAGGGCTCACTGCATGTGCTGTGTATCCGATAAACGGACAATGCAGTAAACCTTTTCGACTTGTAAATGGGTGTTGTATTACGGATACAAGAGATAAATCTTTCTTAGAACAAACATTAACACTTGAAAATTTAATATATTTTGCAACTCTTTCTGTTGCAGATGATATTATAGAGTTGTTTGCAAAAAAACTATTAGTACCCGGTGCAAAATATTCTGCAAAGTTAGTGAGCAGATTATTTATTAAAGTTTCAACATCAGTTGGTGTTAAAACAACTGCAGCTGCGTCAACAGCCGTCGCTTCAAAGGCTTCAACTATGTGGATACCAGGGGTAGGATGGGCATTTGCGGCTTTTGAAGCAGCTGACTTTATACTAACAGCAGGGGATTGGGCTGGTTTCAATTTAGATGTATCATATGAAACAATGATTATGTTGAGAAATCATTTGTTGGCAAAATACAGAGAGGATTGTTTTAAACAAGGGGTTTCTACAAAAAAAACATTTCCACCCAGTTTCAATATATTCCTTGATGATTTGTACACGATAAAAATATCAAATGAACATGAAACGAATTATGAATTATGGATAGAAATATTGACAACTTTAACTCAAACATATACTGCTGATATTAAAGAATTCATAAAATCAAAAGATAAGCAATTATATGATAAATATGAGAATTACATTTCTCCTAATTTTGAAAACGAGCAAGTACAAATAAATCTTGAATCCATGACTGATAACGATTGGAATAAGTGGGGAATATATACACAAGAATGGACTAATTCAGAATCAGGTTCAGTTATTAGAGACAAGTACATATTTACTTATCTAAAACTATTGTTAAAACAACAAAATCGGGAATCAGAAATGAAATATTATCAATTATGGGAGGGGATTTCCGGAGATTTTGAGACAAGATGTGCAGTATCTTTATCAGAAGAGGGTGCCAAACGATACAATAAGAAAAATGAAAATTTATTCAAAAGCAATTTTAGTTATTTTAACCCAGATGACAACAAAAAGGATGCTTACGACCTGGTAGTCACGTGCACTGATACCATTCTTGTTCCCACAGGAAAACAAATTGATATTAAGGAACAAAATGGGTGGATGGGTACTAAAATAACGGAGATGACTTCACAGAAACTTTCTGCAAAAGGATGTTTCCATTTTCCAGTTGGATCTTTGTGGTCATATTGTGAAGGGGTAAAAGATGGTGGTAGAAAATTAGGAAGGGATGGTGTAGATAAAGACATCTTAAATATGTTAGCTGGACAGACATCTTTGGCTACCATCGACCCATATGGGGATGGTGTTAGATTCAACACAGATGATTTCACATGTAAATACACGAAATTCTACTGTGAGGAGAGAATGTTGAAAGAATACGATAAAGAAAAGCATTCGTGTAAAATGTTACCAGGACAAGACTTTGCGGAGGCGTTATTTTCACCTACTATTGTTCGAGGTGTTGTAAAAGCAGCCAAAATTATAGGTAATGTGTTCGGTGCAAACTGTCCTACACAAGAGGAAAGAGATTCAGAAGAAGATAACGACAGGTTGCTAACCAATGGTGAATGTTGTCGCGATGATTACAATTGTAACAACAAATATTCATGTCAATTCTGTAAATATGGCCATAAATATGTTTGTGTGGGAAATAGCGCCGAAGGTTCTACAAATAAGAAGTTCTGTGGATCTTCAAGGAGATGTAAAACAAAGAGTGAAAAAGATGAACCAGACAAGGGGGCAGAAGATCTAGGTAAGTGTATTGCAGGTGGTTTGATAAAATTTGGCCAGGGTTTTGGGGATGCCGCAAATGCAATTGGTGACGAGCTAGGTATGTCCGGAAAGAAAACATGGGATGATGGAACTTATTGCTTTGCAGGAACATCCTGTAGAAATTGTAAAAATAATGCAACTTGGTGGTCTGGTATCGGGAAAGATGGTATGCGATGCGGTAAGCAACCATGCTGGGGTTCTGGAACAGTTTGTGGGGCTGGTACAACGTGTAACAAATGTTGTGACGGACAAAATTGTCCTTGGTATCAAGTTGGTGTATGTACTTGTAAATAAGGTCTCCCCTGGGGGTGGGTGGATAAAACCTAATATTATTAAGGATAATGAAAAATTCGTAACATAAATATAGTAAGGTTAAACAAAATTATCATCTAAACCTTTTTGGTATTAAATAAGTCAAAAATATTTTTTCAAAATAGTTAAAGGATGCAACACATTACCATTGTATTCAATTGAATAACCTACAACTAATCAACCCGCAATCAATCGACTCAATAAACCATGGCCGCAACAATCAATCAACTTACATGTGTGTTCATCTCTAAGGGAGGCAAACCAGAATGTGGTCTGCCAGCTATCGGACAATGCAACATGTGTAAAATTCATGTTCTCCAGACTTTGATGGACGAGGAAAAAATCGAAATGGAACGTGCAAAAACCTTGAAACAACCGGTTGAGGGTCAACCAGAAAAGAAACCCAAAAAGGCAACCAAAAAAGACCCATTGAAGCCCAAAAAGGCAACCAAAAAAGACCCATTGAAACCCAAAAAAGCAATGACAGCCTATATGGCTTTCTGTGCTGAGAATCGTGCTCAGGTCATTGAAGAGAATAATGGGATAAAACAACCCGAAATTATCAAAAAGCTGGGTGAAATGTGGGCCGAAATAAAGGGAGATTCTGAACAGATTCAACCATATCTTGATCTCGCTGCACAAGATAAAATTCGGTTCCAAACTGAAATGAATCACTATTCAAGCGATAGTGAAAACACAAACAATAATGTTGGTGAATCTTAGTACATTCACACCTACAAACCAAATATTAAAATTAAAATACAAAAATAAACATAAAAAAACCTTTTGCAAATTTATCATAGCAATGACTTCATCAACTGCTACAAATGATGTATTAAAAATTAAGAATGTTTAAATTTACAAAAATAAATATTTTTAAATATAGTTACATGAATCTAAATGATGAAAAAGGAGAGCGGCTTTCGCCCCCAGAGGGTGAAATTGAATCTCTAATCAATGATTTATTGATATCTATCGAAAACAATATTGAAGCAGGTGATGTTTTAAAGGTTTCTAGGATGAAAGATCTATATTGTCATTATGGTGTTGCCTTGGGTAACTGTTACGTAATTCATTGTAACGGTGAAATTTTAAACGGGTTAACAAGTATTAACAGTGGACCCCCGATTAGTGGTTTTAACCACCAGATTGACCCTTCAAAAACTAATGATCAGAACACATGCAAGGTAGAGATTGTTTCATTATCAACATTTCAGTATTACGATACAATACCTATTGTTGTAGAGAAAAAAACATCTTTTGTAAATAAAGAAAAAATAAAAGATTTTATTGGTTCTTTTAATTATAATCTTGTCACTAATAATTGCGAACATTTTGCTAATTATATTACAGAAAATGAACATTCTAGCTCACAAATTCAAAACTCTGTATTCAATACTTCTAACATTGCCATCGCAACTATTACATTTTTATTTACACATTGTTATAGTTCCTTTTTATTGGTACCTATAAGCATAGTTTTAAAAAAATGGTGTAATCCTACTGTTAATAAATATTTGGGCCTTAGTCATTAGATAAATTTAATAAAGAATTCAAAAAACTATTTGTTTGTGTTGACCTTTCAATAATTAGTTTGGATAATTCTCTTGGGGGTACTTTCGAGTATCTATCAAAATCATCCAAACCAATTCTTCTAGAATACTTTATCCATACTTGATCAACTGTATTATCATTTATATTATTCGGATCTTTTAAGAAATCATATAATAATGAGAAAAGTAAAACTAAAATATTAGATCTCTCTCTAGTATATAATTTTGCAACAATTCTATCTTCAATAGCATCTATTGCAATATTATATAATTGTATTTTTGAACAACATTTAGGAATGTGAGAATATTTTTTAGCTTTTCTGCTTAAAATTGTTTGGTATAATTCCCTTGTTTCTATTGCATTTAAATCCCCCCACCAATTTTGTCTTATACCAAAATTATCTCGACATATCTCTATTTTTTTTATTACACTTTTTTGTAATAAATATCTCTCAAATACACTCTTTCTAATGTTATTCAAATTGCCCACTATTTTTGTATTTTTATTGTCAAATCTTATAATTTTTATTTTAAGGGTAGGGAAGAAGGCCTGCACCTGCCAATGATTATAACATGTTAGAAATGCTAAATATAATAATATCACCCATTTGGGGCCCATCGGTAGTATCAAATATTTTTATATAGTATTATTAACTTTAAATATTTAAAATATATTTATAATTATATAATGGATTTAGTACGTTTACTTATTGAAATGGTTGTTGTTGGAATCGGTTTAATGATTGTTAGTATTGTAGTTGCTAAACTAATGGGTGAGAAAAATGTTTTATCTTCACCTCATGCTAAAGATATGTTACTAGGTGTATTTTTTAGTGGAGCCTTATTTCATCTACTTTTTGAAATTACTGGTCTTAATAAATGGTATGCAGATAATTATAAGCCATTGTTATAAATTTGAAAGTTTAAAACATTTTATAAAACAAATCTTTGAATAAAAATACTTAAAGGATTATTATTCACATATAGTATAATTAAATTACTGAATATGAATTACCTCAACAAAATTCCCGATGATGTTGCTACGCACATTTGGCAATCATACTATGAAGAATCAGTCATCCCCGACCTACTCAAGGTTTTCTTCGAAAGAAATAAACCCCAAAAAGCTCCTGCCTTACTAAGGCAAAATGCGAGTGTACTGAAATATCCACCATCTCCAATTATGAATTGGAATTACATTAATATGTCACCATTAGATTTAGTTAAAATAGTAAACATAGAATACAACAACCAAAAGGATTGCTTGATTGATGGTAAAGATATTTATGATTTATTCTTCTACAATAGACTCAAATACAAATCTTACAATGAATATTGGATTAAGCATAATGCTGCTTTGAAAGCAATCGAATTTTCTATTGATAAACAATATTAGATGTTTGTAATTAAAAAAATATAAAAGTTCCTGCCAGGAGAGTTGGCAACTTTGCCATCCCTTTCTCAAAAAGAAACTTTTTATATTCTAATATTATAAATGTATTTATTATCTTTAATAATATTTTTCTTTACTTTAATATTTATTTTTGATAAAAGCTTTTCTAAAAGTGGAATCCAAACGACTAATACCAAACTACATAAACGCTCACGGAGTGATATTTCAAAAAATAATTTAATTATTGAGTCTGAAAAACTTAGCTGGCGTCAGCCATCTGTCACAAAAAAACCTCCATGTGATTTACCAACTTTTAATTTCTTTCCACCAGGAACATCTGGGTATCCAGGAACTACTAAGGTATCCCTTGCGGTTTAATATCCATAAAAATCCCATTTTTTTGTACTTATATTTTGAGAATAATCACTTGAATCCATATACCTAACCCAATCTCTATGTTCATATTTATTATATTGTTCTATATTCCAAACTGGTAATTTTCTTAACGCCTCTTCATTACCCAAAGTATCACACATTACATCAACCTCTCTATTCATTTCTAATAATAATTGTCTTACAGCATCCCACCTCTCATCAGAATTCGGAAATTCTTTTTGTAAAAGTTTCTGTACATTTTCAACTATCAACTTTACCATTATATTCATATTGTCATTGTCTATACCCAAATTTAATTTTAAGATATGATCTTCGTATTTGAATAATATCCACTGTAAATTTAAATATCTATGACTTAACACTTGATTTTCTAAATGATCTTTATTACAATAGATACTCTTTAATATTGTTGGTAAAGGCTTTGTAGCATCAACATAATCAATATTTTCATTACCAAAATATCTTAATTTTTTCATATTTAATCCATCTTTTATACCACTTGTATCTATTACATAATAATTATTATTGATATCCACATCTACATTGATATTATTATAATTATTTATTACTGGATCCTTTTTTAATTCTAATTGTGTTTTTAAAGTTTTTACTTGCTCTTCCAAATATAATATGATATTATCTCTTTTTTGTATTTCCTCATTTTTGTTTGTTATTGTTGTTTTTAAGATGTCTATTTCATTCAAGAACTTATCCATTTCCTGAGGCCTACGCTTTAATTGGCATAATTTATAATGTTTTGAAAAATTAGTTGATGAAAATGATCTATCACATAAATCACACTTTTTCATAATGATATTATTATATCTACAATGTATTATAGCTTTATATACAAATATCTTTGCGAGTGTTACCTAAAAAAAATTAACATACCAATAGAGCCCCAAAGGTTAGTACCTATTAGTACTAGATGGTTTTGTATGTGAAAAATAACAACTCGTACCTGTTTTGTTATACAAAAAGGTAACAACTCGTACCTAGTACTAATTTTTCAAGGTGGTGTAATGTCTAAAATATTTTAAAAATTTTCAAATTAAAAAATTAAATGAAACATCGGATCCTAAAATTTGGATTCAATACAAAAATTAATAATTTATAGACTCGTATAATTTAGTACTAGGTAC
>MDTC01194444.1_pt1 | contig 10911 bp, 6 predicted proteins | sample 811181 | NCBI WGS metagenome assembly MDTC01 (sample SAMN05326644, study PRJNA326480) | marine metagenome | isolation source: seawater | place: Pacific Ocean: North | collected 2011 | reverse complement strand
GGTTACAACACCATCTAAAGAAGATGGGAATGCATCTTCAAAAGCATAGACACCATCGCTTGGAAAAGAAATCAAATTTGCACCGGGAGTTAATGAATACGTAGTATTTAAAGGTGTTTTATATCCTGAAAAAAATAAAGCATCAGAAACTATCATTTTAACCCAATAACCTTTTTGCCTATCAATATCTATCAAACTGCCAACTAAGATTCCATTTGGGCTAAAAGAAACTGATGAATTTTCTCCTATTATTCCAATAAGGTTTTCATTTGTATAATTTAGATTAATGAAATCAAGAGATGGATAAGTTTGATTAATAGTTGGTATAACATAATAGCTTAATAGATTAGGACCAATATGACTTAAAACTTCATATGAATATATACATAAATTATTATTTTCTGTAGCATCTGAATTATAATTATCTGCTTCAAAATCTGTACAACCAAATATTTCAAGACAATCTACTACATTATCATTATCTGTATCTAAAAAATCATTAAATCCAGGACAAATATCTTGGCTATCACAAGAACCATCATTATCTGAATCATATTCACATGAACCATCATTTACATCAGCTTCAATATTAAAATTACATGCTAATTGATCAGTACATCCAAATGTCTGATTAGTAAGTTGGTTAATAAAGAAAACTTGAAAATTAAACCAAGATTCATTTGAAGAAGTATTAGCTATATAATATTCATTCTCAGAAGTATCATAAATTTTAAAAGTAGGAGATTCACCAGGCATCATATAACCTTGAGAAAAGGTATTCCCATCAAATCCATAAACGACAATACTGCATACACTATTACTGCATGAATTTAAATCCCATAATACTGCTCCAACACAGATATCACCATTAAATGCTCCTATCCAATCGTTATTTTCAATAGCTTGACCATCTATATCAATAGAATTAAAAAAATATCCTGCTTGTTGAGTAGAAATAACATGCTCAAATTGATTGGGGAGACAAACAATATTTTCTGCAGTACTCTGAATACTTTCAATAAAATTATCAGGACACTCAGAAAACAATAAACTGAAGAATATAAATAAAACCTTTATCATATAAAAAATCACCTTTCAAATTTATACATTCATTATTTTAAGTTATAATAACAAAATTAAAAATCAAAATTTTTCTATGTTACAATTTGTATTACTATAGAAATTTGTATTAGAAAAGCTAACATTGATATAAAGAAGACTCTTACACCTGATTTAAAATATGAATTTATACTAACTTTTAAACCTAATGCTGTCATTGAAAATAATAAAAAATATTTACTCACAATTTTTAAATATTCAATTATATAAAATGGAAGAATATTAAAATAATTCATCAAAAAAATAATTAAAAAACCAATAATAAACAATGGGAACTGAAAAAAATTAGACTGTCTATTTAAAGAATTAATAAGACTTAAAATGATTAGAGCAGGCACTAAAAATAATATCCTAGACATTTTGATTAAAACAGCTGCCTGACCTACATTATCATTGATTATGTATCCAGCAGCTGAAACCTGACCTACTGCTTGAATTGTACCACCTATAATTTGACCTTGCTCAAAATCATTGGCTGAAAAAAAATATAAAATAGGAGGTAAGAAAATAATTGCCAATGAACCAATAACATTAATTATAGAAACTGAAAGTATTACATCTTGCTTTTTAGACTTAATAATTGAGGAAGCTGCAATTATAGCTGAAGAACCACATATTGCATTTCCAAATGCTAATAAATACGACAATCCTGTGGAAACATTAAATAATTTACATATTAAAAGAGTTATGAAAAAACCAACTAAAACGAATAAAAGAACATTGAAAAGGATTTGAAAATCAATTTTACTAATAATTGAATTATTAAAATTAACCCCCATACATATAATAGCAATATTTAATAAATGTTTTTCAGAAAAGTCAATTCCCTGCTTAAATATTTCTTTAATATTAAAAAAGTTGTTAACTAAAAAACCTAATAATATAGAAACTAAGATAGAACCTATATATAAAAAATTAGAAATCAATAAAGCACTAAAAGTAATAAGAACAACTAAAAATAAACCCGGAATTATTTTTTTAATATTATATATAAATAATTGCAATTATTTATCTATTTTACCACATAATAAATTTGCAGGAACCGCAATATCAAATTTTTCAGGATAAGGTCTGTTCATATTTTTTTCACGCTCAACATATTCATCAACTTCAACATCATCACCTACATTAGGATTATATTTTCTTTCATATCCAATCGTAGATGAAGTTAAGCCTTTATAATTATGGCCAGGATAAACAATAGTATTATTAGGAAAATTAAATATTTTATTTCTTATACTATTAAATGTACTAATAGATGAACCTTCTTGGAAATCTGTTCTTCCAGTACCTTCAATAAATAAAGTATCACCTGTAAATATATAACCATCAACATAATATGAAGTACAACCAGATGTGTGACCTGGGGTATGCAAAGCCTGAATCATTATTAATCCTATATTTAAAGTATCATTATCATTTAATAAAATATCAGCACCACTGACACCTGTTTTAGAACCGTAACATATTTCAGCATTAGTATTAGTCTTAATTTTAGTTGCTCCTGTAATGTGATCTGCATGAACATGTGTTTCTAAAATATATCTAAGATTTAAATTAAGTTTATTTATATAATCTAAATCTCTACTTACTTGTTCTAATACAGGATCTATGATAACAGCATCTAATGACTTAGAGTCCCACAATATATAAGTATATGTACAAGTTTCAATATCTATAAGTTGTCTAATATTCATTATTTCTATAATGATTTAGACATCATGTTATTTAAGCGCTTAACAAAACTAGAAGGATCTTCAATCTTTACTCCTTCTAACATTAACGCTTGGTCATAAAGCAAATAAACAGCATCATTAAAAGATTTGCCTTTTTTAAGCTTATGAATTTTTTTAATCAAAGTATGTTTGGGATTGATTTCCATAATTGGTTTAACCTTTTCACCACTACCTTGCCCCATAGCCTTCATCATTTCTTGCATTCGAGCAGTTGGATCATTTTGATCTGCAACTAAACAGCAAGGAGAATCAGTTAATCTATTTGACATTTTAATATCTTTTACACTATCTCCAAGAACTACTTTCATCTTATCAATTAATGGTTCTAGAGTTTTTGATGCTTTAGACTCTTTTTCTTCATCTTTAAGATTATCAGCAGCATCACTATGAGTTACTGATTTTAAATCATAATCTTTATATTTAAAAACTCCAGAAAATACTATTTCATCAATCTCATCATCAAAAAGACAAACCTCAATATTTTTTTTATTATACATTTCTAACAATGGAGAATTTTTCAATGTATTTTTATCTGCTCCTGTTATAAAATAAATAGACTTCTGATCTTTATCCATATTCATTACATATTCTGAGAATGAAATCATTTTATCTGATTTAGTTGTATTAAAACGAATTAATTCTATTAATTTATCTCTATTTTCATAATCTTGATACAATCCTTCTTTAAGAGGTTTTCCGAATTGAGTATAAAAATCACTATATTTTTCAGAATTCTTTGATAGTTTTGTAATTTCATCTATAATCTTTTTGACAGTATTTGATTTAATTTTTGATAATACTCTATTTTGCTGTAAGATTTCACGACTAACATTTAAAGGTAAATCTTCAGAATCAATAACACCTTTTACAAATCTTAGATATGTAGGCATCAACTCTTTATCATCTTCAGTTATAAAAACTCTATTAATATATAATTTAATAGCTGTTTTATGTTCAGGATAATATAAATCAAAAGGAGCTTTCTTTGGGATATAGAATAATGTTGTATAATTAACTGTACCTTCAGCTTGAGTATGCATATGCAATAAAGGATCTTCAGTATCATTAGAAAAACTTTTATAAAATTCATTATAATCTTTTTTCTTAAGAGATGATTTAGAACGCATCCAGAAAGCAGAGGCTGAGTTTATTTGTTCAATTTTAACTTCTTTTACTTCTTTATCACCCTCTTCCTTTGCAGGAATAGTTTCTTCATATTCTAAAAATATAGGGAAAGAAATATGATCTGAATATTTTTTAACAATTGAATCTAAAGACCATCTTGATGCAAATTCTTTACCTTCATCATTAAGATATAACTTTATTGTAGTACCTTGAGATTCTCGTTCACTTTCTTTCATTGTAAAGCCAGTTTTACCATCACTCTTCCATAAAAATGCTTTCTTAGTCCCAGCTTTTCTAGTTAATACATCTACTTTATCTGCAACCATAAAACAAGAATAAAAGCCAACACCAAATTGACCAATTAGATTAGAATCTTTTTTAGCATCACCTGTCATTTTTGAAAGAAAATTTTTCGTGCCTGACCTTGCAATTGTACCTAAATTTTCTTTTAAATCTTTTTCATCCATCCCAATACCATTATCAGATATAACTAAAGTTAAATTTTCTGAATCATCTGAGAATGAAATATCAATTCTAGGATCAAAATCTGAACCTTTACTTTTTTTATCTGTTAATGTTAGAAATTTATATTTATCTAATGCGTCAGAAGCATTTGAAACAAGCTCTCTTAAAAAAATCTCTTTATGAGAATAAAGTGAATGAATAATTAAATGTAATAACTGACTTACTTCAGTTTTAAACTTTTGTTTTGGCATTTATTCCTCCTGGAAATATTAATAATTAGAACATATCTATTCAGAAAATATATGAATATTAAGCAATCTCATACAATAATAAGATTAATCAATTATTTCAAGTAAAATAGGTGTGATTATATTACCTTCAGTCATATCAGAAGTAAAATCAACACTTTGCATAATATCATATATTAAATTTAAATCAGAATCATAAAATTTAAAATCTATAGATTCTTCACTAGGTTGGTTGCTATATGCTAGTAATAAAAATGCATATCCTTCTCCTAGCGCAGAAGGTATTTGAGTTGCAATTGCGACTCCTCTTAATTCACCACTAACAAATGCACCTAAGATATCACCTGGCTGACCAATAGATACATCATTAGAAACTACGATAGATGTTAGAGAACCATTATATTGATAATCGTTAAAATTATCTAAGATCCCATCGTTATCAAAACACCAGATTGATGTTCCATTGCAAATACCATCACAATCCTCTATATTACCTAATTCATCACAACTATCTATACAGCATAAAGGTGATGATGAATTTTTTTCACAAGAAAATAAAAAAATAAGATTAATAATAAAAATCTCAAAATTACTTTTTAAAATTTATAAATTGTAGTGCAATATCAATTTTTTCAGATTTAAGCTTTTGCATAACATCTTGTAAATCATCAATTTTTTTACCAGTTACTCTTATTTGTTCGCCTTGAATTTGACTTTGTACTTTCATTTTATAATTTTTTATGATTTTATTTATATCTTTTGATTTCTCTTGTGATATACCATCTTTCAAATTCACATATTGCCTAACCATCATTCCTGTTGCTGATTCTTCATTTTTAAAATCATAAACTTTTAAAGAAACTTTTCTTGAGATTGTTCGATTTTTCAACATATCAACTATTGCTTCTCTTTGCATACTACTACCAGCTTCTATTTTTATTTGTTTATCATTTTTATTAAAACTTATAGTAGAATTACTTCCTTTAAAATCATATCTATTGGAAATATCACGCTTAACTATATTTACAGCATTATCTATTTCTTGCATATCAAATTTACTAACAATATCAAATGAAGGCATTTTATAAATTCTCCTATATTAATTTGCATGAAAATTAAGAATATTATAATATATATAATAGATTATCTTAATACATCAACAACATTTTGGAAAGACTCTTTGGAGCAATCAGTTAATCTTAAATAATTTTGCTTTGTATTTATAATCTCTTGTTCATGATAATTAAATTCTCCCTCATCATTTAAAAATGCATGAATCCATTTTATATTTTTATGACCATAATGCCTGACCATACCCCACATAAACATGTGAAGTGATTTCTTATCAACATCAAATAATTTCCTCTGATAATCAAAATTCGAACCATAAAAATAACTATACCATTCATTTTCATGCTCTGAATTATAAAGGAAATCTATAGCATACTGCATTAATTCTATATTCAGATCATTAAATCCTGACATAAACAATGATGTAAAGTTTCTTGACAAATCAATATCAAGATCAATGTTAAAATCAAAAATTAAATTATTTAAATCACTAATTTCTATTTTAGAATCTAGTATTTTATGATTATTAATATCATAAATTAATTTTTGTGGAATAAATTCACTCCAAGTAGTACCTGCAAAATTCCATTCTTGAAATGAATAATAAATATCTATACTATTTTCTTTAAATACAATATTTGGTTTAGTTTTAAATAATTGATTTTTTTTAACAATATTATCTCCCCCATTTAATGGAGGAAATACAACTTCAGTTTGATACGAAAAAGTATTACCACATATTCCTCCAGTATAAATAATCCAACCATAATTATCATTTATACTTACATATGATTTATCTTTTGCAATAACATCCACCTCATAATGAAAATCAAATGGACCTCCGTTTTGATAATCGCAATCAGCATATATATAATTATATTCATCATTAGAATAAATTTCTATATCATTTTTAAAAACTCTATATTCAATGAATAATTCATTATCAACATAATAATCATTATAATTATTTTGTCCTTCAATAATTATTTTATATTCATCATTATTATAAATAAAAGATGATTCATTATCAAAATATTGAACAATTATTTTTTCTTTATCTAAGTTGTTGGAAAATAATAAAACAAAAAACACAGGAATAATTTTATACATGAATTGGCCTTTCTTTTTTTGAGGAAGTTTATACTAAATAAACACTAGATACTTATTTATTATATGTATACTAAGAAAGATTGTTTCAAATAATCTGAATATTTAAACTAATGTATCAATGATTTCTATAAATAAATCAGGGTTCTCAAGATGAGTATTATGTCCTGCATTAAAAACTTTAATATGTTTGACATTTTTATTTATTTGCATTGACTTGTAAGCAATTTTGAAATACTTATCATCATCTTCACCAGATATAAGATATATAGGAAAATTAAGAGTATGCAACTCACCACCTAAATAATCCATTTTTCCTTGAGTAAAAGATTTTAATGATTTAGACAAATGGTATTTTTCATGATTTAATCTAATTTTATTTTGAAGTTCCCATTCACTTTTATTTCTATTTTTTTGATTTTTAAATAGATTTAGTTGACTCCAATTTGAAACAAAATCTTCATAATTATTTATAATATTTTTAGATATTTCCAAATCACTTTTTAATCTAATATCTTTTTCTTCTAAACTTTCTATACCATAAGATGTACTCTCAAGTATAAGTGAATTAATTTTTTCTGGATATTTATATGCAAAGGATAAAGACAACCGACCACCTAAAGAATATCCACATAAATTAATTTTACTAATATTTAAAGAATTCAATAAAAGATAAAACTCTAAACAAAAATCATCTATGCTATATGATTCTTTCAAATATTTAAATCTGCTTTTACCATGGCCAGGAATATCAATAGCATATGATTTAGATTTAATTGAACTTCTTACATTATTCCAAGTATCTACTGAACCAGTAAAACCATGTATGAAAATTAACGGAATAGCACTCTCAATATTTCCTTTAATATATATAGAAGACTTACTTCCTTTAAATAACATTATTGTCCACCAGCTAGAATTAGATTTACAAGCTGGACTACATCAATTACATCAATTAGATTATCTTCATTTAAATCAGCAACTTCATTATAAAAACCATTATTAATAACAAGATTTACTAAAAGAATAATATCTGAAACATTTAAAACATCATCTCCGTTCATATCTCCTAAGAAAGCTGAGTTTTCTAAAACATTTAATGTTATTGGAATAATTTGAGTATTCATTAAATTTGTTGATATTAAAATATCAGCAAAATATTGACCTAAAATTAAATTTGTCACGTCAATATCAATATTTATTATTGTAGATTGATCATTATAAAGTTCCCCTGATATACCACTAGAAGATGTAAGAGACATCCAGTCCGATGGAATAAATGGCTTAATAAAATTAATAGACATATCAGATGAAAAATAATTACCATCATATACATCAACTTGGGATGCTATAGTACCTGAACTATTTTGTATTCCAACAGTTGCACTATAATTACCAATAATAGAATTTAAATTAATAGATATTCTTCCATCTGAATAAATAACTACTTGAAAAGTATAATAACTATCTTCAAAACCCTCTGATGCCCAATGAGCAACATTGTCAAATGTAACAACCAATCTTTCATTATTGTTATGAAAATAAATATTTCCAGAACATAATTCATTACAATTGTTATTAATTGGGTTTAAATCATCCCAAAAACCAAATATAGCATTTGTAGGTGCTTCAGAAGATGGAATATTACCATTATACCATTCATTATTATCTTCTCCAAAACCAATCCATCCATTAGCATTTACAAAAAACTGAGAAAATGTATTACCATAAAAATCAAAATTAAATCCAATATCATTAAGTGATGATGATGAATCATTACCATCAAATTCTAATAGTTGATTATCTTGACTTATATCTATCCATTCATAGTTGTTATCATTACTAATATCTGAATCACTCCAAAAATATCCAAAAGCATCAGGGCCACCTCCAGTAACTTCAAATGGTGATGATACTTCTTCATATTCTTTAGTAACACTGTATGTCATTAAAGAACCAGGCTCCCCATTATTTGAAACAAATAATTCTGAACTAACTATATCACCAACTTCTTGATCAAAAACTGTCTCATTAATAGTATAATTTAATAATGGAGCAGGTAATGAAATTGGAGATTGTGTTGTTATAAACAATGCTGTTTGATCACTTAATTCTAATGCGGAAATAGGATAATTATTATAATAAGAATACTGAATTCCATCATCAGCTAAATGGTTTTCAATTCCAATTGTTGCAAAACTCCCATGTATAGGAGGATAAGTTTGGAAACTCCCAGTTGATGTATTATTAAAATCTTGATACTGAATTTTTATATTATTATCTGAATATGGAGGAGCAGTTTGATTATAAAGTATAACCTGAAAAGTATTATTATCATTACCCCAACTTGTTCTCATATTATTCCATTGTATAACGACATATTCATTCGTAGAATAATAGTATACATCTCCATTACTACCAGTTTCTAAATCATCCCAAAAAGCTGCAATCATTGGTGAAGGTCCACCTATACCTGGAATTGGATAATTTCTAAATGCTTCTGCATCAGAACCTCCAAGAGCTATCCAACCATTAGTGCAAACTGTTATTTCACTATAATCTATACCATAGAAACTAAAATCAAAAGGTAGGTTAATATCAGCTATAGGACCATTACCATTCCAATTACCATCACCACTATTTGAAAGATTCAAATTTGTTCCCAAACTACTTATCTCTATCCAATCATAATCAGGAGATGAATCATAATCATTATCGCTAGAATCATATATGTAATATCCATATTGATCAGGTCCAGTAGGATCAGTATATGAAACTGTACCAGAAATTAATGTTACTAATTCTGTTCTATTGTATCCTTGATCATCTTGAATATTTAAATTTAAAACAATATGTGAACCACCTATTAAATCACTACTAACCGTAACATTAAAACCATTGCTAGAATTCATACTTTGACCTGGAGATAATGCACCCCAAGAACCATAAGAATCATTAATCTCAAGATACTGACCATTATAAGTTAATTCACCAACTATGTTACTAGCACCTAATGAACCTGCATTAACTAATTCAACATTAACATTAGATGTTTGTCCTGGACTAACATAAATAGGACTTACCACCTGTAATAAACTACCCCTAATTTCAATAGGAATTATGGTATTCCATTGATTAGACTCACTATCTGTAATATCTAATCTTAATTTTAAATCTTCAGATTCAATGGCTGATCCTAAAACATTAATTCTAAAATCATTTATTCCGTAACTTGAGTTGTTAGCATTTATATTGCCGTATGATACCATTGAATTTTCAACAATAACATTAGATGATGCTGAAGTTAAAACTGCAACTACATTATTTGCAGTTTGTGAACCAAAATTATTCAATGATACTGAAAAATCAAAGGTTTCACCTGCAGAAGGAACATTATCATTTCCATCATTGAAAATTATATCACTTGAATTATTTAAATTAATATTTATTAAATCATTATTAATGGGTATTTCAGATTGATAAGGCTTACAATCTTGCTTTGTTACAGTTAATTTTATATCATTAGAATTATTAGGATCTAAATTAATTGTTAAAAATCCATTACTATCAGAATAAAAAACATCAGCTACAGAACTATTAGATCTTAAAATTGAAATCATTGCATTTTCAACTGGATTATTATAACTATCTAATACTTCTATATCCATATAATTAGTTCCATATGACATACTATTGATATGATTAACCTGAATAACATCTGGTGTATCTGTCCAAAGATGCGTTGCAGCATCACCCATTAAATTATTCCATTGAGTAAATGCACTAATCCATCCATAGGGATCTCCTGGATATGTACTATATAGAGCAAACTTACCACTAACTAATGCAGCACCGGCTGTTTCAACATTGTTAGATAACAGACCATCGTAAATACCTAAATTTACAATGTTGTTAAATAAAGTATGAGTATTCCAAGTAGCTGTACCAATTGCAGCAACACCTCCTCTTGGATTTGTTACAGAACCCGCTCTAAAAAACTTCTCAGACATTGAAGTTTGATCTTCAGCATAAGAACCTGT
>MDTC01039608.1_pt1 | contig 10911 bp, 10 predicted proteins | sample 811181 | NCBI WGS metagenome assembly MDTC01 (sample SAMN05326644, study PRJNA326480) | marine metagenome | isolation source: seawater | place: Pacific Ocean: North | collected 2011 | reverse complement strand
TTTTTAAAAAAAAAACGAAACAAACGAGGGCGCACGCGCGAAGCCGAGGGACGAAGCGACTGACCGACGGCGTGTGCGCGCGTGAAATGACGATAGGTACCAAGAAATTTTGACTGATCCGAGTTATGCCGGGCAATTCGTGTTGTTCACGTGTCCACACGTCGGGAACGTCGGCGTGAACGAGGGCGACATGGAATCCGCGAAGGCGCACCTCGGAGGGATGCTCGTGAGAAACTATTCTCTCAACGTGTCCAACTACCGAAGCGTGAAGGATTTATCGCAGTATTTGGAGGAGCAAGGGGTGATTGGTATCTCCGATATCGATACGCGGGAGATCACGCGACGATTGAGAGAAACCGGGTGTCTCAACGGCGTGTTGACGACGGACGCCGCCCTGAGCGACGAGGAGCTCGTGGCGCGGGCCAAGGCGTATGACATTGTCGGTAAGGATTTGATCAGCGAAGTGACGTGCGGCGAGCCGTACGAGTGGAAGGACACCACGGGTGAGTGGGAATTCAGCAACGAAGCCAAGGCGAACAAGGATTCGTTCAACGTCGTCGTGTACGACTTCGGCGTCAAGCACAACATTTTGCGCCGCTTAGCCTCTTTCGGGTGCAAACTCACCGTCGTTCCGGCGTCTTACCCGGCGGATAAGGTTTTGGCCATGAACCCGGACGGTATTTTGTTCTCCAACGGTCCGGGCGATCCCAGCGCGGTGCCGTACGCGGTGGAGAACGCCAAGCAAATCCTCAGCAAGCTCCCCGTCTTTGGCATTTGCATGGGTCACCAAGTTCTCGGCCAAGCCTTCGGCGGGTCCACGTTTAAGCTCAAGTTTGGTCATCACGGCGGTAACCACCCCGTGCGCGGTCCCGACGGCGCCGTGGAGATTTCCTCGCAAAACCACAACTTTGCCGTCGATCCGAAAACCTTACCCGCGGGCGTCCAAGTCAGTCACGTCAACCTCAACGACGGCACGTGCGCCGGCATGGCGTGGCCCGAGCAACGCGCGATGACGATTCAGTACCACCCCGAGGCGTCTCCCGGTCCGCACGATTCTGATCGCTGTTTCGCCGATTTCGTTCAAATGATGCGCGATGATTCTAAAAAGTAAATCATTTGTGATGACACCGATGCGCATCCATCCTTTCGCGTCCTTCTCGTGCGTTTCGCGCGCGTGAGTGCGTGTGTCGCGTCCCCGCTCGAGGCGTCACTTCGCGGTGCCATCGATCGTTCGAACGAACGATACGGAATCGAACGCGTCCGCGGTACCGTTCGCGCCGCGTTCGTCGTCTCCGTCTCGCGACCGCGGTCGAGAAAAGAGACGGACATGGACGCGACCGATCGGGACGATGGGAATGGGAACGCGAACGTCCCCGACGCCCCCGCGCACTCCCGCGCGACGAGCGTGGACACCGTGTCGAGATCAAACTCCATGTGTGTCTTCGATTCGTTCGGCGACGGTGAGCTCGAGCACGAGCGCGTGCATCGCGTGACGCCCGGGATCGAGCTCGAGCGACGAGCCGAGGCGTCGAGAGACGCCGAGGCGACGTCCCGGGAAGGACCCGCTGCGCTTCCGCGTTTGCTCGATTGTTCGGGCATCCTGCAAGACGCGTGCGCGGCCATGGTGGACGATAGTTTTAATCGGTGTTTTCAAGAGTCCAACGAGGCGCCGTGGAATTTTAATTTTTATCTCGCGCCGTTGTGGTGGTGCGGATTGGTCATTCGGTACGGGGTGCTGTTTCCGCTGCGGTTGGCGTTTTTGTTGACGGCGAGCGCGGCGTTTGCCGTCTCGTTCGCATTTTCGCACTACTGTTTACCTAAAAAGTGGGGATGCGAGCGTAAGTGCGTCGAGTTGTACGCGGCGGCGTTCGTGGTGTCGTGGACGGGGGTCATCAAATATCACGGGCCGAGACCGTCGAGGCGAGGCAATCGCGGCGGCGTGGTGTACGTCAGTAATCACACGTCGATGATTGATTACTTGGTGTTGACGCAAGTGTCGCCGTTCGCGGTGATTCAACAGAAACATAAAGGATGGGTGGGGTTGTTGCAGCGAACGGCGATGAGCGCGATCGATTGCATCGAGTTTAATCGAACCGACATTAAGGATCGACACAAGGTTTCGGCGCGATTAAAGGAGCACGTCGCCGAAGCGTCTCGTCTTCCGTTGTTGATTTTCCCGGAAGGAACGTGCGTGAATAACAAGTACTGCGTGATGTTTAAGCGAGGGGCGTTCGATTTAGGCGTGGACGTCGTGCCGGTGGCCATCAAGTACGACAACATTTTCGTCGATGCGTTTTGGAATTCGAGGAGGCAGAGTTTTTCGAGACACTTGTGTAAACTCATGAGCTCGTGGGCCGTCGTCGCGGATGTGTGGTACATGGAACCGCAGCGGAAGAGAGACGACGAGACGAGCATCGAATTCGCCGAGCGCGTGCGCACGATGATATGCAAACGAGCCGGGTTAAAAGCTGTTCCATGGGACGGCATGCTCAAGTATTACCGCCCGTCGCCGCGCGAGTGCGAAAACCGCCGCAAAGCCTTCGTCGCCGGACTCATGCAGGGACTGTAGGACTGTAGGACTCGCGACTCGCGCATGGACTGTAGTAGTTGAATTCTATAGTGGATTGTAGTAATATTCACGCGTTGAGCGGACGGCGCCGCATTTCCCGGCGGCGCGACGAGACGAGACGAATGAAGCGCGCGAGCTCGGAAGCGCTCGAGGACGATCTGTGCGCGACGTGCGGACACTATCACGCGCGAGGGACGACGTGCGATGAGTGCGGACACGTTCGGCGCGGGGAGGAGGACGCGGGCGCGAGCGCGAGCTCGGGGACGGAAGGCCCGATGATGATGACGACGATGCGCGAGCCGTCGCCGCAGGAGGTGGCGCGAAGGACGTGTCCAGTGGAGATTTTTGAGCGGTTTTTGCTCGTGGGTTCGTTCGAACACACGGCGAGCGAGCGCGATCTCGCGCTCGCCGGGGTGCGGACGGTGATCAACGCGGCGCCGAGGTGTCATCCGTGTTGCAGCGGGAAGTATCTGAGCGTGGTGTCGTTGACGCCGACGGAGGAGGGGGGCGAGCGATTGGATCTAAGACACGCGTGTGAACGTTTGCAGTCGTTGCACGTGCGATCGGAGCGGTCGGATTCGATGCACCCGGTGCGGGTGTTGGTGTATTGCATGAGCGGGAGGTCGCGAGCGCCGTCGGTGGCGGTGGCGTACGTCATGTTTAAGCTGCGCATGCGATTGGAGGACGCGAAGACGTTCGTGGCGAGTAAGTATCCGCGTGGACATCGAGGGATCATGTGGAAAGAGGGCGATTTAGACGCGTTGAAAGAGTTTGAGCGGGAACTCGCGGAGAATCCTCCGGATAGGCTTCCGGAGTGAGCGCGCGTCGGCGCGCGTCGAGTGTCGAGCTAGACATTTAGAAATGGCGGTCGAGACGTGTTTCGTTCGTGCGTGCACACTTTTTGTTTGTCGATATTTTACATGCGCGCCGCGTTGCATCTACTTTTTACCGCCGAAGAGCTTGCCGAAGAAGCCATCCATTGGCGGGTTCTCAGAGTCGTCGTCCTTGCGAATGTCCTCCAACTCGCCCTTTTGCCACTGAAGCACGTTGGGTTCGTAGCTCTTCGCAATCTCCGTGTCTTCGAGCGCCACGTACACTCTCACCGAACGAAGCTCGATCGATTCCCCGGGTTTCCCCTCGCGAAAAAGCGACGGGCGCGCCAACGCCTCGTTGGCGTAATACGAACCGAGCCGAGACCGCGCGCTCCTCGACTCGAGATTGATCTTCAACCCGTCCGGCCCCCACTGCGGACCCTTCCCGTCTTCATCGATGATCGCCATACCGCTTCCACCGACTTTCGGCACCTTAACCGGTCGACCGCGTCCCTCGAAGACGTACACAAACGCCGAGATGGCGTCGTTCCACTCGCCGTATCCGAGCCAACCCTTCGGATTGTACCCCCCGAACACCTCCCCACCCTTCGTCTCCGCGACGAGTATCCCGGCGCCGTACCCATCGACTCGCGAGTGAAACGATGTCGCGCTCCATCCGTGCTCCTCCGCGTCGTACGCCAGACCCAGTCGAAGTCGCTCCAATTGCGTCTGCTTCAACACGCGTCGAATCGTTCGAAGCTCCCCGACGTCCGATTCCAGCGTCTCCGCGTCCGCGTCGAGCTCGGCGGGCCACTGATCGGGCCAATCCTCCTTTTTCATGCGTTTCAGTCCGAACGGCTCGGGATCGGCCACCGCGTCGGCGCCGAATATCTTCGTCACCACGTCGGTGATGAAATCGCCCGAGCCTTGATTCGTCGCGCGCGTTCGCGTCGCGCGCGAGACGCGCGAACGCACCGCGCGAATCGATCGCGCGGTGCGCGTTACGCGCGGCGGCGCGGGCGCGGGCGTCGTCGCGCGCGCGCGCATGACGTCTCGAACGTCTCGAACGTCGTCCTGTGGAGATCGGCGACGAGTCGCCCGGCGACAGATCGCGACGCGCGGCGCGCTCGCGAGGAGACCATGGCGCTCCGAACGCTGGCGCGACGCGGGCTGGAGGAGACGGTCGTCCGCGCGCGCGGTGGCGCGGCGACGACGACGACGGCGACGACGGGGACGATCGCGGGCGCGTGGCTTAGGTTTCGCTCGGACGACGCGACGACGACGACGACGGGGGAAGCGGGGACGAGGGAGGCGAACGCGACGGTGGAGGCGAAAGCGACGATCGAGACGCTCGGGTCCGAGGGCGCGCCGACCGAGGAGCGCAAGACGCGAAGGCGTAAACCGCCGACGAAGGAGACGGCGGCGGCGGGCAAGGACGGCGGGGCGACGAGCGCGAAGAAGAAGCGAGCGAAGAAGTTGGAGCTGTCGCCGAAAGAGGACTCGAACGTATACGTGAAAAACATGCCGTTGGGTGTGGACGCGACGATGCTGAAGGAGTCGTTTAGAAAGTTTGGACCGATTCTTTCGGTGAAGCCCTTGAACCCGGAGGGACCTTGGCCGGGAGGGTTGGTGAGGTTCGTGCGCGCGGAACACGCGCAAAAGGCGATCGAGGCGGCGAGCGAGGGAGGAATGGGCGTGATTGATGGTGCGCCCGGACCGGTGGTGCTTCGGTTGGCGTCCAAGAGGGCGGAGGGCGACGACGACGGCGCGTCTGGCGACGCGCGCGCCGAGGAGGCTCAATTTTTGAGCTCATTGGTGGGAGAGGATGGAGAACCGTTGGATCCCGTCGCGACGGCGGCGGCGTTGGAAAAGCGGGAGGCTGAGCTCGCCGATCGTCGCAGACTTCGCGCGGAAAAGTTGGCGAGCCAGACTGAAAAGGCGAGAGAGATGTCCGCCGCTCGGCGCGCTGAGCGCGTCGCCGCCGGTCGAGAAAATATCAAGACTTTCGTGCCGCGCTATAAGCGGGGAAGCGGGGGCGCCGGCGCCGATCTCAAGCTCGACCCGTCCCTGCGCGCGTCGACGACGTCGCGACGCATGAAAGACGGCGCGATGGCGGTGGGCATCGCGAGACGCCGCCCTCCTCGCGCCAACGCCGGCGGGAGACAGCGAAGAGGCGACGGTCAGGATGCGAAGATTCAGCAAGCCTTGAACGATAAAATTCGTCAAGCACGACAACTTCAAGAATCCAAAGAAACTTATGATTACGATCGGAACGAGTTCGATCGCCAGAGTTTCCTCCTGACCCACGAGAAGTTTGACGTTCGACGCATCTTAGAAAAGCCGAGGTTGGGAAGCGACTCCCCCGCGATGAGCGACGAGGAACGATTCGACGCGAATAAGCCATGGTTGATGGAACTCGCGGGCGTGAAGAGCGAGCAGGAGTTTGAGTATTTGAAGGCTGAAGCCCTCGAAGCGAGAGCTCAGCAACGCGACTATGACAGATTGATGCGCAAGAGAGCGGGACTGTCGCCCTTTACGGATAACTTTCTCGCCGAGCGCGCGTCGCTCGAAGCCGTCGTCTCCACCGTGTCCGCGGATAATATTTTGCACGAGATGTCCAAATTAGCCGTGGACACGCTCGATTCCAACCCGTACATGAAGTACGCCGATAAGATTCGACTCTTAGAGAAACTGGAACGCGAAGCGAGCGCGTTGGCGGACGTGCGCGCCGCCGACTTGTAAACACGTAGCGCGTGCATCGACGCACCGTAGATTTTAACGTACAATCCCACGCACGATTGTGCCTTCGAGTGCCTTCAACCGTTCGACGCGCGCGCGCGCGAGGGAGCGCGTCTGGGCATAAACAGACTCTTCTCGAGTCATGAACCAGAAAATGGCGAGTTTAGTCACCGCGATCGCAACACGAAATTGATTTGATTTCGATTGATTTTTGATTCGATCGCGTCATTCGCGCGCGCGAACGTCGGTGAGGGAGAGATCGCGACGCGGACGCGGACGGGACATGCCGCCGTCGATGGATGACGTCGTCGAGCGACGGTCGAGGACGATGGCGGACGGAACGACGGTGACGGAGACGAAGACGACGAGGACGACGAGGACCGAGACGGTGGAGGAGACGCCGATGGAGACGACGGTGACGAGACGACGGGTGATCGATGACGTGAGACGGCCGAGAGCGATGGGTCCGACGCCGGTGCCGGCGCCGGCGCCGATGCGAGCGATGGAACCGAACGAGGGGGGGGCGTTGGCGCGGAGAGTGGGCGAGGCGCCGCCGAGCACGAGGGCGTTGACGCCGTTGAAGAAGTATTCGGATCTTAACGCACGCGAAAAGGTGGAGATCAACGAGAAGCGATTGTTTGAGACGCAAGCGACGTTGGTGCGAGAGACGATGAAGCGGGAGGTGACGGAGAATGTTTTGCAGGAGACGGCGAAATCGTTGAGCGCCGTGCGCAAGGCGGCGATGCAGGGGCAGACGGTGACGCAGACGGGTGGTGCGATTCCGGGGAGTGTGGAGCATCAAAATACGATGTTGGTGACGCGCGTGAAAGAGTTGACGCAGAAGATGCAAGATTTACACGCGCAACATCAAGAGAAAGAGAGCGAATTGCAGTCGCTTCGACGTCTCTTGCAACAACGCGAGACAGAGTTTGACTTGATCGGTGAACGACCGGTGTCGATTAATCTGGAAGTCAAGGAAGTCGACGACGAAGGCCAGATGGAGCTCATCGAACAGACCCGAAGCGTCCTCAAGCAAGCCGAACAACAGGTTGAGGCGGTGGCCAAGCTTCGTCAAGTCGATCGCCAGCGCACTCGCGCCTTGGGCGACTTGGTGCTGACGATGGAATCGAGAAGACAAGAACTTCAAGGAAAACTTAAAGAGGCTGGAATTCTGGAAGAATACGACGACGACCGCGTCAAATCCGCCGCCGCTGGGTACGGACATATGATGCACAACGTCGAGTACGAACGACCGGTGACGTCCGCATCCGGGAAGACCTTCTACGTCACGCGAACGGCGACGTTTTGGGATCGTTTCTTCGGAATTCACGTGTAAAACCACTCCTAAACCTTATCTTGTAATTCCTACTACTACATAGCTATCTCTCTAACGACTACGGCTAGTACTTCTTCGCCTTGACCTTTCGGCGAGCCGCGAGCGGCGACGCGAACACGACGCCGAGCAAGATAACGTGAATCGCAACGAAAATCTTGCTCGATCTCGCCGTCGATGGGTACACGTTCCAGCACCACTCGATCGCACCCAGGAACGCGAGTTTCATCGCCACGGGAACTCGCGTGTTCGACCAAAGGAGCAAAGGTAAGGTGTGAAAATACCAAGAGTAAAACTGATAGTGCAGCGACCTGGCGAAGACGACGCCGATCAGATTACTCTCCGCGAGCACGAGCGCGACGTGCGCCGGAGTGAAGGTAGATTGAACCCCGTCGCGATTTTTCACGGCGCGTCTGAAAAAATCTCTCACGAACGCGAAGAAGAAGCCACCCTCTTTCCTGTACCACCTAAAGTGCGCGAAGACGAAGAGCGAAGTCAAGTGCGCCGCCATTAAATATCCCGCGAATGCCTTCGACGTGAACACGTCTTCCGGAACAAACTTAAAGTTTACGCTCCATTTATGCGTGAACACTCGACCGAGCTCGAAGGCGCGTCCGAGATATTCTCTTGGAAAGGTCATCAGAAACGGCGCGCCCAAGACGACTTGCGTCGCGAGCATCGCGCCCACCGACGCCACGGCCACCCCGACGCTCGCTCCGCCCACGAGCACGACGAGCAAACCCGGAAGCATCAACAACACGTTCATCTTGATGGACACGCCCAACGAGAACACGACGCTTCCCGCGATCCACTTCCTCCTCTGAAACGCGACCACCGCCGCGTACGCCAACGCCATGGCGACGCCGTCGTTGAACATCCTCAAAACGAAAATGCTGTGCACTCGCTTCGACAGGCACAGCGTGACGTACGCCCACGGTGGTAACATCTCACACGCCGCGTACACGAGAAACACCACGGACTGATTCACGGCGTACACCAACGCGAACGCCCGCTGCGCCGTCCGTACGCCGCTCGGACTTATGCCCCGCTCCAATCCCCCGACCAGGGCGTACAGCGCCCGATACACGTACACGAAACCCGCGGGATACACCAACGGCCCCGTGCCTCCCGCCAACTTGGCGTAATTTCGCTCACCTCGCGCGTATCCGTGCACTTCTTCCATGTAGGCGATCCAATCGATTTCCGTGTACGGCACTTTCGCGACGATGACGCCGCAGAACGCGAGCTCGAACGCGACGAGGGCGAGACAGACGCACGCCACGCATCGTTTGTCGCTCGGATCGTTCAGTCTCGCGAGCGCGCGACGCGCGAACGTCGACGCCATGGCGCCGGGAAAAAAAATATAAGATGAGCGGCGAGCTGTGCGGTCGCGTTACAACCTCTACAATCAATCAATCAATCAGTGTCCACCGCTCGATCCGGATCCCTCCAAGTACCCTTGCTCCTTGAGCGTCTCCTTCAACATCTTCGCCCCGGTGACCATGAACAGAGTCTGCCAAATCCCGAGCCCGATGCGCGGGATGATGCCTCTGAATAAACCGCCGACGCCGTTCTCCTTGACGATGTCTCTCATCACGCTCACCATGTTACCCGTGGGTAATCCCGCGTTTCCTCGACTCTGCGCCTCGATTCTCGCGACTTCAAACGGGTGATTCCAAGACGCCAGCGTCCCACCGACGATGCCGCACCCAACCTCTTCCCATTTCGTCAATTTCCCGTCGGCGTCGCCTCGCAACGCGATTTTCGCCCTGTCGCGCACGATCTCCGTGAACCCTTGTCTCGACGCCCAATTCGTCGCCTGTCGAAACGCGATCGCGATACCTCCCGGATAAAATCCCGCAATCCCTCCGCGCGCGTACGTCTCTCGAATCCGCTCCACCGTGGACACTCCGGGCGAATTCACCGCTCCGGTGACCAAATACGTGCAAGGGCCCATGACGGAGACTTGCGCGATGCCACCGCCCGCGCCCGCGGCGATGCCCGCGATGCCCGGGGCGACGCCCGATTGCAACAACGAATCATTGATCCCCTCTTTCGCGTACATCAGGATCGCTCCCTTGGTCGCGCTCTCCACCATTTTGGCTTGCGTTCCGCGCCAAAACGCGCGCGCGCCGCCATCTTTGTACACGTTGGCGAACGCCTGGGCGGTGGACTCGGAGCGATGGCGACCCATGCGCGTCTTCCACACCTCAAACGGCATGCCGAGAGACGCGGCCTCGGCCATCTGGATCAAGGGACCGATGGCGACGTCGATGATGGGCATGGCGACTGGAGGGACGCGAGCGCGCGTGTGAAGACGGCGGACGACGCGCGAAAGAAGCGCGGACTCGATGAATCGAAGTGAAAGATTACAACAATAGAACGGTTCTAAAGACGATCGGTCGAGCGTGGACGCGATCGTCGTGGATGAATACGAATACGTCTTCGAGCGGGCCGCGGTATCGCTCGTCGGCGGCGACGAGTGGTCGAATGTTTCGTCGACCCGGTTTCTCGTCGTCGCGTCACCACACGCGCGTCGTCGTCGACGTCGACGTCGTCGTCCCGATCGCGATCGTCGTTTCGGACGATCGATGACGGACGAAGACGAAGACGACGACGACGACGACGCGAAGGATACTCGCTCGGCGCGCGCTCCGTCTAGGGATAATCGCGGCGCGACGCGCGCGCGAGCGAAAAACCGCGTCTCTCACGCGTCTCTCGCTCGCTCGCATAAACATCGCGCGCTTATCCTCATCTACTCCCCGCGGCGCCGATATCTCGCGCGCACGCCATCCCGCCCGCGCCTTTCGGCGCGAGTCTCGATCCCGTCGTCACCGGACCCGCCGCCGCGCGTTCCGCCTTATCCGCCGCCACCGCCTCACGCAACGCCGCGCGCCGCGGATCATTCGCCAACGCTCTCGCACGAATTCTCGCCCGCACGTCCTCCTCCTGTCGCCGTCTCAACGCGATTCTCGCCTCATCGATCGCGCGCACGTCTCGCATCGTCGTCGCCCTCCCCGCGTCCAGCGTCATCGCCTCCCCATCTCGCCTCCATCCCATCGCCATCAGCGCTCGCATCCCCGCCCCGTTCCACGTCGTCACCAGCGCTCGTCGAATCCTCTCGTTCGAAGTCTTCACTCGACGATACTTTTCCTCTCTCGGACTCCTCGCGACGTTTCTCGCCAATCGCTCCAACACGTCCAGCGTCTCCGCGTCCCCGATCTCGAGCAACGCCTCCTCGAGCGGTGAGCGCTCGATCACTCTGTGTCCCGGGGCGTATCCCGCGTACGCCATCGACGTCGAGTCGCGTCGCTCGCGCGTCGAGAAATCCACGTCTCCGAACGCGTACGCGTCCGGTTTCATCGTGTCGGTCATTCATGCATTCATGCATTCATGCATCGTGTCGCTTCCAATGGGCACCCTCGGGCGGGGACTGACGCATTGACCGTTCACGACTG
>MDTC01133009.1_pt1 | contig 10912 bp, 11 predicted proteins | sample 811181 | NCBI WGS metagenome assembly MDTC01 (sample SAMN05326644, study PRJNA326480) | marine metagenome | isolation source: seawater | place: Pacific Ocean: North | collected 2011 | reverse complement strand
GTTTTTTTCAACAAATCCATCATGCCCTCAGGAATACATAAACCCCCACCGCATGCGATCACGCAATTTCTAGCAGATTGTACATCCATGATGAATTTCCTTTCCAGTTTCCGAAAATGGTCCTCACCATATTTGGTGAATATTTGAGATATGCTCATGCCAGAGCTTTTTTCAATTTCCTGATCAGAATCGATGAATTCCCTATTTTTTACTTTTGCCAGTTTTTTTCCGATGGCACTTTTTCCAGTTCCCATTAGACCGACCAGGTAAAGATTAGTTCCCTGGCAAGCATTGTTATACGAATGTGTCATATTTAGAATAATTGACGTCTTATAAGTTCTTGCGATGCAATGAAACGCTAGCGATAATAGTATGATGAATCATGATTCTTCCATCGTCACGATAAAAGGGGTTATGCCCACATCCAATGGATGTGCAATCTTTCTCGGAAACGAGGAAAAAACCTTTGTGATCTATGTGGATCCCGCAATTGGTAACGCCATAAATATGACCATCAATAAAGTAAAGAAAGAGCGTCCGTTGACCCATGACTTAATCGGGCTAATTCTTAAAGGTCTAGAAACAAAAATTGAAAGGGTTTTAATCAATGATGTGGACGAGGGCACATTCTTTGCCCGTATTATTCTGCAGATGGAAAATGAGTTGGGGAAAAAAATTATTGAATTGGATGCTCGTCCGAGCGATTCCATTGTTTTAGCCCTACAAATGGACCAACCTATTCATGTGTCACGCAAAGTTTTGGATAATGTCGAGGACATGAGTGAAATCCTGGAACGAATACTGCGCAAGCAGCAATAATTATCGAGATGCCAATATCTTTGGCTTCCGGCACTTTGCCGAATAATATAAGGAGTTACTTCCCTGATACTGGCTTTCCTTCCGCACTTGCTCCCATGCAGGATGTAACCGGACTGCCATTCATGAGTTTAATTAGTGATTATGGTCCACCCGATTTATTTTTCACGGAATACTTTCGGGTACATTCTCATGCAAGGATTGACCCAGCTATTCTTTCTTCAATAACCGAAAATCCATCAGGTCGCCCCGTTTTTGCTCAATTAATAGGCGAAGACTTGGAGCACATTTCTCGTTTTGCGAAGGAACTTCAGAAGTTTCCAATAGCAGGAATCGACTTAAACCTTGGCTGTCCGGCACCCCGTGTATATCGAAAAAATGTAGGCGGTGGGTTACTGAGAGACCCAGCCAGAATTGATAGAATTTTAAATATTCTACGAGAAACTTGTGAATGTCCACTAACTGTGAAAACTAGGATTGGCTTCGAGGATACTGAGAAATTCACCAAGGTGCTTGATGTCTTTTCGGTAAATAAAATTGATCTCTTGAGCCTACATGCACGGACTGTTCGCGGTGGTTACAGAATGGTGCCTCAATATGAATATGTACAGATGGCAGCGAGTAGACTCGATTGCCCTGTGCTTCTAAACGGTGAGGTCAATACTGCTCAGTCAGCAATCAATCTAGTAAATTCTACAGGAGCAGACGGAGTAATGATTGGGAGAAGTGCAATCCGAAACCCTTGGATATTTTTACAAATCAAGCAACTTCACCGTGGAGAGGAAATGACTCGACCCACCTTGGGCGACCTAAATAATTATATCCAAAAATTGTATGAAGTTCTTTCAAATCCTGATATCCCGGAAGAAAAACAAGTGGCTAGGCTTAAGAAATTCCTCAACTTTATAGGCCTATCTGTTGATAAAGATGGTCAATTTCTCTACCACATAAGAAGGGCAAAAAACCGTACTGATTTAAATTTGATTTGCGACAAATATTTACTCGGGGAGACGAATGAAAATAAATGGATGAGCTTGACCCCTCATGCCCAGTTAAGTGTTGATGAAGAGATAAGTGTATCCTCCTGCCGGGGGTAGCAATAATGTACCATTCATTACGCCTTAGTACGATTGCATGGATGAAAGAATGGGGAGTTCCTATATCCCTATGCCTTGGAAGTTTTGCGATGCTCTGGTCAGCTCACCCACCCAGACAGACTCCAGAACTAGCCTACATTTTTCTCTTGCCCATTCTTATTTGGTTTTATTTCCGCCCAACCTTATCCAAGGTGCTCGTCTGCTCTCTTTTTATCGGATGGATTTATCAAATCGCCATGGTCGGCTGGATGCGGCATGTATCCCTTGGTGGCATGTGTGTAGCAACCTTCCTGCTTTCTTGCTACAATGCCATTTGGTTCCTTTTTGCCCGCGTTTGGTTGAAGCACTTTACTTCGAGTAATTTACCGATTCGTTTTCTTATAATTATTGGGCTTTCATGCTTGTGGGTAGCCATTGAGTGGTTACGAACACTTTTTACTCTTGGCTTTCCATGGTGCCCCCTTTCAGTGACGCAGTGGGAACGACCGGTTCTTCTCCAGACTGCTTCTTTTGCTGGCGCTTGGACAATTTCTTTCTTTCTGGTTTTTTTTAATTTGTGCATAGGTTCTTACCTCCATCATCTATTTATAAGAAGACGACTGGCTAAAGGTTTTGTATCGCGATCATTTTGCCCGGAACTTTACCTAGGCTTACTGTTACTCGCTCTCATGGTTTATCCGTATTTCTCAAAACGGGAGACTCTCTACAATAAGGATAAAAAAACTCTCAGGGTTGGCATCTGCCAGCCTTACCTCCTGAATAAATGGGAGGAGGGGAGTGCTACCAAGCATAAACAAATTCTTCGCAAGCAGACCGAGTTTCTATCCATTATTCAACCAGACTTAATTTTATGGCCCGAAGCTTCTACACCATATCCTATCAACCTCGATCGGTTATGGATTGAGGATTTGGCAAAAAAAACCGGCGTTCCCATCTTAGTGGGATCGGTTATTCGCGAGGAAGATGCTTCATACAATGCTATGGTGTATGTTGATCCAATCGAGGGAATGAACCCAGAATGGTATGCGAAACAAGTCCTTGTTCCTTTTGGAGAATATGTACCTTGGCCTTTTCATTGGGTGCCTGGCTTGGAAAAAATGGTTGGACCAGTTGGAAATTTTTCATCAGGTGACCGGACTTTGTTATACGACCTTCCAATTCGTGAAGAAAATTCAACATCTTTTGTCCCAGCAGGTTTAATGGTTTGTTATGAGGATATATTTCCTTTCATTCCCCGTAAAGCGGTCAGAATGGGCGCTGAGGTTTTGTTTGTTTCAACCAATGATGCATGGTTCAAAGAAGAGGGGTGTGCAGAGCAACATGCCGCTCATTCAGTTTTGAGGGCAGTGGAAAACAATATACCCATTATTCGTTGCGGAAATGCTGGTTGGTCAGGCTGGATAGACGAGTACGGATTCATTCAGGATGTGTTACTTGATCAGCATGATAGAGTCTATTTCGAAGGAGCTGCGGTTATTGAGGTCAAATTGCCATCAAAAGAGCGAATTCCTAAAACCGGAACATTAGGCGATAAGTTTGCTTATTTTTGCACCCTTCTTTTTGTAGGAATCTCTCTTTATTTACAATTCGGCAGAAAATTGTCTGTGAGTAAAGAATCCTGAATATTTATACATGCAATTCTTGATGGGGTTCAAACTTTGCCTTGCCATTTGTTGGTCAAATCTCATGTGTATTTTTTTGCAATAATTTTTTCTCACTCAACAAAACTATAGAAATGTCTACTAAAATTGGAATTAACGGATTCGGTCGTATCGGCCGATTAGTCTTTCGTGCCCTTGTCGATCAAGGATTACTTGGCAAAGATTTCGAGGTTATTGCAATCAATGACCTCGTGCCTGCTGACAACCTTGCTTACTTATTAAAATACGACTCCGTCCAAGGTCGTTTCAATGGCACAGTGGAAGCCCCCACTGATGACTCACTCGTGGTTAATGGAAGTACGATCAAGTGCCTAGCGGTTCGAGAAGGACCTTCTGCCCTTCCTTGGGGTGAGCTTGGGGTTGATATTGTCATTGAATCTACAGGGTTATTTGTGGATCGCGATAAAGCTGCTGGTCACATTCAGGCTGGTGCTAAAAAGGTAATTATTTCTGCACCTGCTAAAGGAGATGTGAAAACTATTGTACTTGGGGTAAACGATCAGGAACTTTCTGCGGACGATGATATTCTTTCAAACGCTTCCTGCACAACTAACTGTTTGGCGCCAATTACAAAAGTGGTATTGGAAAATTTCGGTATCGTTGAAGGTTTGATGACCACAGTTCATAGTTACACTGCCACGCAAAAGCCTGTTGACGGCCCATCTGTGAAGGATTGGAAAGGTGGTCGCGGAGCTGCTATCAATATTATTCCATCTTCTACTGGAGCTGCAAAAGCTGTCGGACTGGTTCTTCCTGAAGTTCAGGGCAAACTTACTGGAATGGCTTTTCGTGTACCTACTCCTACTGTTTCTGTTGTTGATCTCACTGTAAAGACCGAAAAGTCTACTTCATATGAGGAAATCTGTGCAAAAATGAAGGAAGCTGCCGAAGGTCCTCTTAAAGGCATTCTTGAGTACACAGATGACGAAGTAGTATCTGCCGACTTTATTCATTGCCCTGCATCCTCCATCTTTGATGCTGGTTCAGGTATTGGACTAAGCGATACTTTCTTTAAGCTCGTTTCTTGGTACGACAATGAGTGGGGGTACAGTAATCGTTGTGTTGACTTGCTCAAGCGGGTGGCTGCATTTGTTTAAGTCTTTAAAGTATTTTTCATTACTTTTAGCGGGAGCCGGTTGGCTCCCGCTTTTTATCAGTTAAGCAAATTTCAAAATGATTAAATCGATCGATGATTTAGAACTTAAGGACAAGCGTGTCTTTGTCCGCGTAGACTTTAATGTTCCTCTAGATGCGGATGGCTCTATTACCGATGATACCCGGATTAATGCAGCTCTGCCAACCATCCGTAAACTATCTGAGGCAGGTGCCAAGGTTGTGCTGGCAAGTCATCTGGGTCGCCCAAAGGGCGCAAAAGTTCCATCCATGAGCCTTGCCCCGGTTGCACCAGTTCTTGCCCAGCGGATTGGTCTCCCTGTTCTTTTTCTTGATGATTGTGTGGGAGAAAAAATTGAGAATGCTGTAAGTTCGATGGTTTCTGGCCAGATTGCACTGCTTGATAACCTACGCTTTTACCCTGGGGAGACCGATAATGATCCAGTTTTTGCTCAGTCTTTGGCAAAACTGGCTGATGTCTATGTCAATGATGCATTTGGTACTGCCCATCGAGCTCATGCGTCCACTCACGGGGTGGCGGAGTTAATTCCTGATCGTGCCGCAGGATATTTGATTCAAAAGGAGCTTGAATTCCTTGGCCAAAAAACTGAATCCCCTGATCGCCCCTTTATTGTGATTCTCGGAGGGGCCAAAGTAAGCGATAAAATTACCGTAATTGACCGCCTTCTTGATAAAGCAGACACGATTATTATAGGTGGCGGAATGGCATACACTTTTGCTTTAGCTAACGGAAAAACTGTGGGTGACAGTCTCTGTGAGCCTGATAAAGTTGATCTCGCCCGCCAGGCGATAAAGAAGGCTGAAGAGAAAGGAGTTAAATTCATGCTCCCGGTTGACTATTTGGTCACAAATTCCCTTGATTTTGGTAACAAGACCCTCGGTGACACACAGGTAGTTGAAGGAGACATTCCCGATGGCTGGGAAGGCGTGGATGCAGGCCCAAAGACTACACAACTTTATGCCGAGGAAGTTTCCCGGGCAAAAACCGTGCTTTGGAACGGTCCCATGGGTGTTTTTGAAATTGAAGGATCCAGCAAGGGAACTTTTGCTGTGGCCAAAGCGGTAGCTGAGGGAGATGCTCTTTCAATTATTGGCGGTGGTGACAGTGTCAAAGCAATCAAGCAAAGTGGATACTCCGATCAGGTTACCTTTATGAGTACTGGAGGCGGTGCATCCCTCGAATTCCTGGAGGGTAAGGAGTTACCTGGTGTAGCTGTACTTGACCAATAATTTCATATCCAAATTTTTTTTAAAATGAGCCGAAAACATCTTATCGCAGGAAATTGGAAAATGAATCTCACTCCAGATGATTCCGCATCCTTGGTGGATGAGGTGAACGCAGTGGTTGGGAAACAAAACGCTGTGCAGGTCTGCGTCTGCCCCCCTTTTACTTCGCTTCCGTTAGTTTCCGAAAAAGTCGAGCAGAGCGAAGTTTTGCTTGGTGCCCAAAATATGCACGATCAACCTTCAGGTGCCTATACAGGTGAAGTTTCTGCAGAGATGCTCCGTTCGCTGTATGTATCGCATGTCATTCTTGGCCACAGTGAGCGCCGCCAGTACTTTGGAGAAACCAATGTATCTATCAATGCGAAAATTCTTGCGGCCATTCAGGCAAGCCTGAAACCGATTTACTGCATTGGTGAGACTTTAGAGGAGCGTAATGCAGGGAAAACAATGGAGATCCTAAGCTCTCAGGTGAGAGAGGGGTTGCAAAATTACCCTTCCCGTGCACTCGACCTTTTGGTTATCGCCTATGAGCCCGTATGGGCAATAGGTACCGGGAAAACAGCCACCGACGAGATGGCTCAGGAAGCACATGCTGAAATCCGGGGTGTACTCTCTGAGATGTTTGGCGAAGCCGCATCATCTTCTATCCGTATTTTGTACGGCGGTTCGATGAAGCCGGAAAATGCAGCAGGGCTCCTTGCCCAGCCTGATGTCGATGGTGGATTGATTGGCGGAGCTTCTCTCTCGGCTAAATCTTTCTGTGATATCGTGGAAGCAGCAATTTCTGCTTCATAAAGCATACGAAAGCCTGATATTTGCATTATAGCTTCAGGTCATTGAGTACCTGTAAGGCATGCTCAGCAGGCTTTACTTTTTCGTAGGTTTTTACAATTTTTCCTTCTTCGCCGATGAGGAAGCTCATGCGGTGCACACCATCGAAAGTACGACCCATGAACTTTTTCACTCCCCACACTCCAAAAGCCTCAGCGATTGCATGGTCTTCATCCACTAGCAGAGGGAAGGGAAGACTGTTTTTATCTATAAATTTTCGATGCGATTTTGCATGATCTGTAGATACCCCCAGAATCAGGGTATCATGCTTAATGAAATTTTCATAGACATCGCGCAGGGCACAGGCTTCAGTGGTACAACCGGGGGTCAGGTCGCGGGGGTAAAAGTAAATCAGGTAACGGGAGCCAAGTAGGGAAGTTTTGCTGTACTCTTTCCCATCCTGATCCAATGCGGAAAAATCCGGGGCTTTTGTACCTGATTGTAAGGGGGTTGGTTTATTCATTGGATTGATAAAAGGCGGCCGTTTTGCCTACCTTGGCGATGAATAGAGCGGAGGTCTCTTCTGAAAATTCATCCATGAGTTTAACTTGCAGGTCTTTGTCCGCCGGCAGTCTAAGCTTGATCATGGAATCCCGTCCCAGAATCTTGGCACACTCGCGGAGAAATTCCGGGGTCAGTCCATGTTTTCCAATTTTCAAATCAACCGGTCTGGTTTTGAGAACTCCCCGGATGGCTCGTTTTTCACTTCCTTTCATTTCTACCATGGAATTTCCTTTCCGTCTTCTCCCCAGAACCCACCATTTTGTTCAGTTGTTAAATGATCAGTAACAAAGAGTATTTTTTTTACTGAATCCATGACTTCATACTTGGCTTCCGGTCCGCCCATTTCTGTCTTTACCCAACCTGGGCTGAGAGACACTACTTTTATCCCAAATTGGGCGAGATCAATGGCTGTCTGCTTGGTCAGCATATTAAGCCCTGCCTTAGAACACTGGTAAGCAATTGCACCACCCAGTTGGGTACTACCACGAAGTTCAATTGAGCCGAGCCTGGATGACATATTATAGATCCAGGGCTCTGAAGATCTCTGCAGGCAGGGCAGAGCGTTTTTGAGAACGAGAAAAGCACCCCGGAGATTGGTTTGTAAAACCCGGGAAAAGGCATCCGCACCAACCGTGTGTACATCACGCCAGTCAATGATCCCGGCATTGTTGAAGAGTTTGTCAATTCTCTCCCCCCTTAGATTCAATTGATTGAAGCAATTTTGAACAGATTCTTCATCATCCACATCAAGCTCAACAATTTCTAGGTTTTTATGGTTGTCTTGCAGTTTTGATAACAGGTGGGCTTTTTGGGGGTCTCGGCAACCACCAAGTATGCTGTCGCCACGCTCTAGTAGTTGACGGCATAATTCAAGTCCGATACCCCTACTGGCTCCGCTGATTAATACTTTATTCATGCAATTTTACACTATTGCTAAGATGGGAATTGTGGCAAGCGGATGCTAGTACACATAGTTAAATTGTGCTGTAAATATTGAGCAATATCTATTTGTATGCTCGGTCTTTCCTTCTGTACGCTATGCAAATGCGATGTTATAATGAGTGTTTAATTCTACTTTGCTGGTTTTCCTAACTGCAACCTTTTCCTTTTGTTGACTTTCAATTTTACTTCTACCAATTCATCATGTCAGACGAAGAAGCCCAGTCTTTCCCCGTGCAACCTGTTGATCCACCTGCAGATAAGCCAAAACCAAAGAGGCGTGGTCAGGTAAGAAGGAAAAAACCATCCACGGATGGAGAAAGTCCGCATGCTCGCAATCAAAAAACGAATACTCAATCTGCGTCCGAATCTGTTAAGCAAGATTCTGAAAAAAAAGAAAATAAAAATACCACCGGCCCAAAACAGAGAAGGACTGGGAAGCCTATTGGGAAACTGAAATCTGTGGATGATCAGGCACACAATGTACGGGATCTGGCTACCCTGAAAGGAAAACGTCCGATCGTGGCCCTGACTGCCTATGATGCCGTGTTGGGCAGGATGGTCTGCGATGCCGGGGTGGACTTTATTTTGGTTGGCGATTCGGTGGGAACCACCTTGCTTGGCCATAGAACCACTATTCCGGTGGATATGATTGATATGGTTCGCCACACCGCAGCGGTCCGCAGGGCCCAGCCAAATTGTTTACTGGTTGCTGATCTTCCTTTTGGTGAGGCAAGTTTGTCATTCGACCGTCTTCTAGAATCTGCTCGTAGGCTTATGCAGGAGGGTGGAGCAGATGCAGTAAAAATTGAGGGGGGGCGAGATGTGGCTGATGATATTGAGAAATTAGTGGCCACTGGAATACCCGTACTTGGGCATATCGGATTGCTTCCTCAAACGGTAAAAGCGATCGGAGGCTATCGTAGATTTGGTGGCGACCGTCAGGAGGCAGAGGATCTATATACCGATGCAATTGCCCTAGAAGAGGCTGGGTGTTTCGCGGTGATTGCGGAGATGATGGAAGAGAATGTAGCGAAAGAACTTGCTCGGCAAATCCTTCCTCCCCTGATCGGGATCGGGAGTGGAGCAGGATGTGATGGGCAAATTTTGGTTACCACAGATCTGCTCGGCTACAACTTGGGAAAGACTCCATCTTTCGTCAAAACCTATGCCAATTTGAATCAGGTAATACCCAAGGCTCTTTCCCAGTATGTCAGTGAAGTAAGAGAAGGGAAATTCCCCAGTTGAGCCGATGAATTTCTGTATTCTGGGAGCTGGGGCATGGGGAACTGCGATGGCAGTGTATTTGGCCAACCGTGGTCATGTCGTTACCTTATGTCCGAGGCGAATGGAGCATGCCCTTCAATTATCTTCTGAGAGAATGAATCAGGATTATTTAGCGGAAATTAATTTTCCTACTGACCTGCAAATTGGCAGGGAAATAGGGCCGGCCTTGATGGAAGCAGATTATGTTTTTCTTGCCTGCCCCTCCCATGCCCTACGGTCAACCTGTGTGTCGGCAAGCATTCACCTCCCCTTCAGTCCTCAGTTAAAAGGAGCCGTGGCTTTGTGCAAGGGACTGGAGCCCAACTCCAATCAATACGCCCATGAAGTGATGGGGGATGTGCTTGGTCAATCCTTGTATAGCGGTTATCTAACCGGACCTTCGCACGCTCTCGAACTGGCAATGGGCAAGCCCGCTGCGATGTGCCTGGCTCTCGATTCGCCAGAGGAGGAAACCAGGAAATTACAGGGAGCTATTAGTTCATCCACTCTCAGGATCTACCGATCAAGTGACCGTATAGGTGCGGCCATTGGCGGAACCCTTAAGAATGTATATGCTATTGCAGTGGGTATATCGGACGGACTAGGGCTGGGAGACAATGCCCGGGCGGCATTAATTACCCGCTGTCTTAATGAAATGATTGAACTGGGGGTCCATCTGGGTTCCCAAAGAGATACTTTTTCCGGATTGAGCGGGGTGGGTGATCTCATTGCCACCTGCACTGGTGAATGGAGCCGAAACCGCACCTTTGGGCAGGCCGTTGCCTGTGGCAAAAAACCCGGAGATATAGTGGCCGGCCAGAAAACTGTGGTTGAGGGGTATGGCGCAACTAACTGTTTTTATGATAAAAGCAGGCAATCTGGTGCCACCGCACCCGTGCTTGAACAGGTGTACCAGATTCTTTACGAGGGGATGGATCCCATGACCGCAGTAGTACAGCTTATGGGGCGTGACCTCAAAGCAGAGGGACCTGCTTAAATGAATACTGCAGAGCGTCCTAAGCTGGAAGCCCCAGGCGGGGCAAAAAAAGTTTTGCTTCATTCTTGCTGCGCCCCCTGTGAGGGGGAGGTCCTGGAAACTATGGTGGATTCAGGGATTACTCCAACCGTGTTTTTCTATAACCCCAACATTCATCCCAAAAAGGAGTATGAATTGCGCAAGGTGGAGGATAAGAGATTCTGCGAAAAACTGGGCCTTGAACACCATGACGGGGACTATGATGTGAGAAACTGGTTCGAACGGGTCAAGGGCATGGAGTGGGAACCAGAGCGCGGAATCCGATGCACCAGTTGCTTTGATATGCGCTTTGAACGCACGGCCTTGTTCGCTCAGGAGAATGGATTTTCTGTATTTACAAGTTGCTTAGGGATCTCCCGGTGGAAAAATATGAGCCAGATTAATGGCTGCGGTGAGCGGGC
>MDTC01109573.1_pt1 | contig 10913 bp, 11 predicted proteins | sample 811181 | NCBI WGS metagenome assembly MDTC01 (sample SAMN05326644, study PRJNA326480) | marine metagenome | isolation source: seawater | place: Pacific Ocean: North | collected 2011 | reverse complement strand
AGTCTTGATGATGTGCTTGGTTACTGCACCAATAGCAATGATCGCTTCATTGAGTGGTGTGCCTGATAACTGGAAGTCTCTCAATGGCATTACATTTCTCTCGACCATTGCTAGACTCTGACACCAAAGTAATCTCATCATTTCATCTAAGTCTCTACCACGTTGCTGACTTGATAGGATATTGACCAAGCGAAATGTTCTTGGTATTACAATATCCCCTGCTATGATCTCTTGATGCTCTACTAATTGTTCATAAACATTTTGTCTAGTCTGGTCAATTCTAGGGTCAAGTATCCAACTGTCATTAGTGAAAGCATAGACCTCGAAAGGAATCTGAACCTTTCGGCAAAACCATACAAGGTTGTATAATTGCTTCATGGTATCTAAGAGTTGTCTCTGCATTGAACCTGACCAGTCAAGTAAGAATACTAGACCATGATTCTTGCCCTCTGGTATGACAGTAACTTTCTTGAAGATGTCCTCGTTATACCTGTATGTGTGTAACTTGTTCATGTCTAACATACCTGTTCTTGCGGTTGCTGACCTAGAATAAGAGTCTGCTGACTTCTTCATTTCAAATTCTTTTACAAGGTTGTTCACATCCTTTCTTGCTGATTTCTTGAACTCTTGAAATGATTTGTTGATCTCAGATAGTCCTTTGTTATGCCACTCTATATCTCTTTGATGAGTGCAAGGGTCTGTCTCTTGAGTTTTGTATTGAAAATTAGTTTTCAATTTACTGTATAGAGTTTCAAATTTGATCTGTACAGAATCAACATCAATCTCAGGTATTCTGACATATTGTGTCTCTCTTGTATTCTGGTCGTTGAGTTGTTCGGCATTGCGATCAAATGATCTTTGAGTATCAGATGTGTCAATATCCGAGTGCTTCCCTGCCTTGACTGATAATTCTGTAGGTTCTTCATCTTCCTCTATATCATCCTCTGACTCTTCTGTATTAGTCTTGCCCTCGATCTCAGCATCAGATTCCTCGTCAGTCTCCTCTAAATCTGATATATTGATAGATGTGCCATCAATATCGTCAGCATCTTGCTTCAATTCAATCTCAATCTCTTGAAGTCTTGCCTGATCTATCTCTTGCTTTTGTTGCTTTGATAGTTCAAGTAGTTTCTTAGATAAAGCAAGAACCTCGTCAAATGTCTCTGCCTGAGAAATCTCTGTGATGAGTTGATTCTCAGCATCATTGAAGTCAAAGCATAGATATGCACCAACCTTGAAATATAGGTTGATTCTATCAACAAGTTTGAGACTGTTTAGTTCATCCTCGTCAACTTCAAAGAAATTCTGAGCATGTAATTCCTCGTAACCTTTGTAGAAATCTCTGTTGAGACCTGCATACTTCTGCTTCATCAATTTCTCAATGCGAGCATCCTCGACCACATTGACATAATCGAATGGTACATCCTTGTACTCTTCTTCAAGTTTGAAATTGCGATCAGGTGTGAATAGTGCATGACCTACTTCATGAGCAACAAGCATGTCATATACAAAGTTTGAGTCGATCTTCCATTGTGGAAGAGTAAGAACTCTTCTCTTGACATCAAATGATGCGGTGTCAACATTCTTATGCTCAATGATAAGATTCTCTGTTGATAATAATTTGGCAAGGTTGCCTTTGACTTCTATGTTTACAGTCATGTTTGTGGGGTGTACATATATTCCATTATAGTCATAGCAATACCACTATGCAAGAATATGTGCCATTTATTTAATTGTCCTTAGTATGTTTTTCCCTCTGGTGTGTAATCTTCAATTCTCTTTGCTATAGTATGGGATATGGCAAGTTTATCGTCATCATTATCATGTACATGGTCATCTAAATGTAGATTACAACCTTTCTTGAGTGACTGAGCAAGTTTGTGGTATTCGTTTTTCTTCATAACTCTCACATGATATAATTGATTGACACATACATTGACCGCCCTACCAACTGAACTACACCCAACACACACACTCATTGCACCACCTGACACAAATGATATAATGCCACATTCAGGTGGGGATGGTTGCATGTGACCATCTAATTCAATATAAAACTCTACCACTTGTCCAACCTCGAAATCTCCTACATTCCAACGAGGACGAGTATCCTGATTTCCATATCCCTCTGGTGGTTGTGGGTGTGGTATCGCCATAAATATGCTAGAATTTTGATACAGTATAAACGAATTTATGAAATTTGTCTATTGGGGGGCAGTCAATAGTGGTGGCGATCACATAAATCGTTTATTTGAATATAACGAACGCCAACACCTATATTTCAATAATATGGCGTATTCATATAAAAAATATATATTTCCAGAGAAAAAGAGATACGAAATATATTATTATCTAAAACCTAAAAACGAAAACAAATTAGTCAAAATACTGCACCGAGAAGGACGAGTAAAAAATCCGTTTACAGATCATGTATATGATTACATGGAAAGATTCAATTTTGTAGATCATAGAACACTTGATTATTACAACAATAAACAGATTACAAATAGTTCTCTTGAACGAGGATTATCAGGTCAAATAGATACAAATAATTATGAACCATTTCTTATAAATTCCCCCGATACATGGGATTTTGCGATAGAGGAAATGTTTGATGGCGAAATAATAATAAGACCACATCATTTACTTGGGTTTTCAAACTATAAACGATTATATAAACCGACTGGTAAAATAATATCATTACTTAGACATTGTAGAAATATTGTTCCATACAAGGAAAATATCATTGACAGTATGATAAGTAAATTGAATATGTTTGACCCACCCAAACAAAGTAGAATGTATGCTCAAATGACTGGAAGACCTACACATTTCAAAACAATAGTAGATGCCTATAAAAAAGATGAAGAGATAGTATGGGGTCATTTAGATGAATTCACTAGACAACAGCGAGATATAGAGCAAGCATTGATAGACAACAACATACCATATGAACACATGAATTTAGATACTGATGATTACAGCAGATTTGGTTGTGACATTGTATTAGATAGAAAATTCTCTCATCCTAACTTTGACCTATCAAATGATGATGTCAGGCACAACTACCACATTTTAGAAAGTATGGCAGAGGAGTATGTGACAGTTAGAAAATTGACAGACCTGAGATTATCAGGTAGAATATATGACAAGATCTAAAGTCTATGTACCATAACAAAACCATTGCTTGCGTCATCCCTGCCCGACTTGGTTCGAGCAGGTTTCCGAATAAACCACTTGCTAAAATCAATGGTAGAGAAATGGTACTAAGAGTAGCAGATATAGCGAAGCAGTCAAAGCACCTTGATGAAATTATTATTGCGACAGAGGATAAGATAATTCAAGACCTAGCAACCGATAATGAGTACCATAGTGTAATCACTAATTCACATTACACATGCACCCACCGAGTTGCAGAGGTAGCACAAGCAATAGATTTTGATTTTATTTTCAATTTACAGGGTGATGAACCACTCACCAAACCCGAATGGATTGACGATATGATTGAGTATGGTGTTGATAGAAATATAGATGTACTTCAATCATCACGAAAGTTAGAACCAAATGAGATAGAAGACGAAGATGTGGTAAAAATGATATTGAATAATGGTGTTGTAACTCATATGCAGAGAAAGTGTGATGTCATTTGCGATAATATTGTGACTCAATTGGGATTATACATGTATAAAAGAGAAGTGATAATAGATTTCAAAAATTGTGATATGACATTTGTCAGATATTGGAATGGATTAGACACCATAGGTTTCTGTGGTAAGTATGATGTGATACCATATGACCTTAGATGTGGCAAAGTAAGGGCAGTTGATCGACCACATCATATAGACGAGGTTGAGTCAAATTTATGAAGTTCTCATATTTTGGTGGTGTCAAAACTGGTAAGTTTCTTATCAGAAGTTTATTTCAATACAATCAGAAGTCTTACTCACTTTTCAATACAGGTTACGCTCCATTCACATTAATAACGAAACCATGTAATAATGGTTATCACTCACACGAATGGAATTGGGAAGATAAATTTACTCACGAAGTTAAATCATGGTATGGGGTAAAGCATTTAGAATCATATCATCAGGTAATGTATCAAAGAAAAGAAAATTCTGGTATGACATTTGCTGATAAAAATAAATTTGCTCAATTTCCAATAAATTTATATAAAATATTTCCACGAATATTTGAGTCAGATATAGTAGTCAACCCACTTGCATCATTAGGGTATTGCTCTGGTATTGGTAGTAGGGAAATGAATTGGAATTTGAAACGAAAAAGACCACCCATGAATACAGATCTAAAATATGCGATAAAAGAATTGCAGAGTAGAGCAAATATTGTGGTATATAAGGAAGATACATACCATTGGGTATCTAATTTTTTTCTTGATGGTAATGCTTATCTTCTTGAATCACATGGAGAGGATGCTTATGTTGAGTATGTCACTAATCATATCAATGAATCACGAAAGTTTGAGAAGCACTTGAAAAATACACTAGAGTATTATAAAATACCATATGAGTTGTTTAGTTTGGATACAGGAGATTATTGTAAAACATTTGGTCTCTCTAAGAATATAGACAGGTCAGCGACAGACGAACGTTTTTGTAGTTTACCACACGAATTCAGATCAAAAGTAAAATCATGGACGGAAAATTATCTTCTAAACAATTAAAGATTTTTAGCAATGCTAAAAACATTGCTTTGATTGGTAATGGTGGTAATCTTGCTATTGCTCAACATATGGCGAGTGACATCAGTCGTCATACCGATAAGTTTTGCTTTGCCCCTGATAGTGTTCATACCACTGCATTAGGTGGTGATGGTGATTGGAAAAAAGATTGGATAGATTATGCATGTAGATCTGCTGATCTTATAATTGGCATCACCTGCAGAGTTGACTCACCACTTGCAATCGAATTAGATAAGATAACAACAGATGTTATATTACTATGTCCTCTGCAACATGATACATTAGAAACTGTGGTGATCAAATCAACTCATTATCACCTGTTTGAGATCAAAGCACTGGCAACAATATATGAGATGATGGAACAGATAGGAGTGGTTCTTCCTACATTACCTGAGAGAGTTCAGAGATATGATGATATAACTGAAAAAAGGGATGACATATACTGTATTGACATTGATGGCACAATAACAGAACCTCATGATGGATCACCTTGGGATGCTGTCCCACGCCAAGATAGAATTGATAAAGTCAATGAGTTACATGATAACGGTGCAATAATATATCTTATGACAGCAAGAGGTTTTATTCATAGCACTGGCAGGTATCCAAAAGACATTCCAGCACAACAAAGAGAAGCAGATTATCACTGCAGATCCAGAACTGAGGCACAACTCAAGAAATGGGGTGTAAAGTACGATAAGTTATTCTTTGGTAAACCAAGAGCAAAATATTATATTGATGATCGTGGTGTAACAGATGGATGGTTAGATGAAGATATACTTTGATGGAAGTTCAGTTATGCACTGTAAATATTTGGGTGATAACTATAAAAATCTAAGATGGTCTAAATTATTATGTGATAAGTTAAATGCAGAAGAACATAATATTTCAAAATCTGGAAGTTCTAATCAACGCATACTTAGAAATTTATCCACCACATATTTCAATGAAGAATATGATCTTGCTGTAATAAATTTATCATTTCCAAGTAGAACTGAGTATTATGACGGGGAAAAATTCAAACAGATTAACTCACATGTTGTAAGAAGAAGTGATGGATCTTATAATGTTGCAAAAAAAGGGATTCATGGGTTGAGCAGACGAGTGAGAGATAAAGATAATGGTGGATCAAGTTATTTTTGGGAAATGTATTTCAATAGAATATATGATGATGTATATGGGCATACGATTGAAGAGATGGTACACAATTCAATAAGATCAATTTGTAAATCTAAGAAAATTCCCTTGATACTACTAAGTTGTTATAAACATACCAAATTATCATATGACATGATGATAATACCTGAAAGTTATGACACTGTGAGTAGGACAGATAGTCACCCAAGCGAAGAGTCACAAAATATCATAGCTCAAGATGTTTATAATTTATTATAAAGTTCTGATATAGATTTTGAGCATGTGGTATTATAATCCATTTGTTTTATCAACCATTCGTAAGCAGCATCATATTCAGATCCGAAATTTCCCCCGTACCTGCCGTCAGTTATAAACTTATTATTCACTAGATCGTAATATAACTCCTCTGGTGATTTTATAACATCAAGACCAAGCATTTTGTTAGTCAAAAATTTTCTGTCCTGCTGCTCCAGCGTGTTCCATTTCTCTGTGAGGTGAAAGAACTCCTTTTGTATATCATTTAAGTAATCGTATCCCCATTTGAGATATAGTAAGATAGATGAACCAAATCTCTCCTGTTCGTGTGGTTTCTTTGTTCTATACTTTCTGATGTCGTCATAAACAGTCACCTGCTTATTCAGGAATTCAGCGTAATATATGTCTGTACCAGGCCATGGTATAAAGATATGCTCGTGTGATAGCATAAGACTTGCTAACGTATGCTGTCTAGTAACTGGATCCGACATTTGAATCACCGTGCTGGATCCACCCAGATCCAACTTATCCCAATGTTTCCAAATGTCACAACTACGCCATGGTACTAAAAATGTGACAGGTCGTGGTATATCATCTATAATACGCTGCACACTTTCATACTCATCTTCTCTTATGGTACATTGATCATCTCTCGGTAAAAAGAATAACGTACCTGCAGGGTCAGTGTAAAACTCTGGTGTTACCTCTTGGGCGTGTGCTATCTTACCAAGTTCCCATAAAAATGGTGCTGTACCGTAATATGGTATAACACCTCTTGTTTGTTTTACTAATCTTTTATAATGATAATCTGACCATGCATATACTTTATTACTATTGAACGCACCAGTCTTAGTATAAATGTAATCATTTCTTCCTAATGCTTCTCTACATACACCTGGCAGAATACCAAAATCAAAATAGGTATCTAGGTTTAATCCCAGATACCTACACATGGTATGATGCCACTTATCCGAATTGTCTGCCATAATAAAGAAATCAGTTTATATATCTATGACTTCAGATTATGTGGGGATGTTTGTAAACCTACTTGTACTGTGCCTTGATGTTTGTTTTTATAGAATCTATCTGCTCTTGGGAATGGTGGAGTGTACCCTGCTGCTCTTAATGCTGCGTGTCTTGTTCTTCTATCATCCTGACTTTCATATAATTCAAAGAATCCAACACCACCTGATCCCTTAGTTTTTCCATACAAACCAACTGTGGCAATATTTGCTGCTGGCACATTTATTTGCACTTTCTGTGTAGATTTTGGTAAAGTGGGATCCATCCCTGCTGTGCTAACCCCTGCAATATCACACTGTGCTGCAGTCCAATCAACCCACGCAGCTGTTGGCATTGTAGATCCAAAACCAACATTGTAAGTTTGTGGAAGAACACCAGTGTTTCCAGCTGGTATGAAATTGATTGGTTGACCAGTTTTTCTTATTTTACCACCGTTAGCATTTGTAGCGATTTGCTCGCCAATACCTTTTCTTGGTCTTGCTGGTCCTTCTGTTGTAATCATTGACTTCTGAATAGGGTGTTATCTGCCATCCCACATACCATTCATTTTAGAATCGGTAGTGGTACGAGCAAAAGCGACTGTTTCTGTGTTTTCTACCAAGATAGCGTCCACATCATAATCATCTATCAAACCTTTTTCTAAAAGAATTTGAACTAAACCAACTTGTGATATATCTACGGTTGTTTGGTCAATAGGGTGCCACAATCTGTGATGTTGATAGTCTTCAACTGTGCCATAATCCCCATTTACTGCATTAGAATAAAGTGTACGAGAGTGCTCTTCACTATCTTCAGGAGCAGCAGTGAATGAGATGTATTCTGTATCGGTAATCTCCTGAAAATCAACTTCTAGAGTCACAGCATTTTTGTCGTCATTTGCCCAAACTGGGTTTCTTGCTTTGACTATTGTGAAACTCGCCATAGTTCTTAATACCTTCGTGTTTTATTTATACTGTACGCATCCACAATGAAGCTGGATAAGCAACTGTTGTGTTTACGTTTACGTTAGTGTTGACGTTCACCGTCGCATTACCTGCAACGTTCAAATTATCTGTTGTCACATTACCTACGACATTCAAGTTATCAGTTGTAACTGCTGTATTACCACCAACCGCTAAGTTTTGTGTGGTTACGTTACCTGCAACAGCTATGTTATCAAGAGTAATTGAACCTGATCCAGAGAAGTTTCCACCTGCACTCGCTGATTTTGCACTAAACTGACGTAAACCAGTTGAATGAGAAAAGAACGAGTTAACGTCGTGAGAGTGTGAAGATACAGAAATATTACCCGATACGTTGACGTTTTGGTTACCCTGAATATTACCTGATGATAGTGATGTATTACCTTGAACATTACCACCTTGCAATGTACCAGTTGTATTACCATCTATGTTTAGGTTTGCTGCTGCAGCGTCACCAACAACGTTACCTGAAATACTACCTGATCCAGAACCTGATCCAGAACCACTACCTGAGTTAGTTCGTGGTGAACCAGAATCATAACCCATCAATCTCCACGTACCTGTTGGAGTCACATTATTTGATACGTTTCCAGTTGCATCAGCATATCTCAAACTTGACCCTGCGAGTGTTTGACCTGGATTATATGCTGTATTTCCTGATGCTTGCATCAAGAAACCGTAGGTACCCACCGCACCTAAAGCTGAGTTTGTGTTTACTGAAGCATCTAATGTCAGTGCAGTTGTGTTTATTGCACTAATTCTTTTATTTGAATCAACCGTTATAATAGGAATTGCGGTACTAGAACCATAATTACCTGCAGCTGGGTCAACTGTAACATTAGCATTAGCAGCATTTCCGAAGATTGCCATTTAGATAAAATTCTCCTTCCTTGTTATTTATACTTCTTGAAGCATGAACTTGTAAGTCTTTCCAGACCTTCTGTTCTTCAAGAACAAATCATTTTCACCCTCTTCAATAAGGTATGAACCCCATGAACCATCAATTGTGTTTCCACCTTTTGCTTGATTGTTTAGGTCAACGTCAGAGGTGTAGATGTTTTGCCATCTTGTACCACTCGCACCGAGGTCTCTTGTACCATTTGCATCTGGTAAAATATTACCAGTTACAGTCACCAGTGCTTGATCAAACACCGCAACTGTTGATCCATCAGCAGTGATAGTGACCAATCCGTTCGTACCTGTGTCAGTACAAGCAACAGAAGTGTTCAACTGCTCAATCGTTGTACTGTCAACTGCAGTCGTGCTTGCTGAAGTCACCTGACCTTGAGCATTCACAACTAAAATTGGTATGGCAGTAGAACTACCATAAGTTCCAGCTGATACACCTGAGTTTGCAAGGTTACTACTTGCTAATTTTGTACTCAAAGTGGTTGTGCCTGTGACAGTTAGATCACCAATGACCCCTGCATTACCATCAACATCTAAGGTATCAATGTGTGCTGTGCCATCTATGAATAAATCTTTCCATTCTTTTGTGGAAGACCCCAAATCATATGTATTATCATCATCGGGAATGATATTACTATCAACTTCTCCACCGAATACAATATTATCAGTATTGGCATCGCCAAGTGTTAGTGTACCACCATTAAATGTGGTTGTGCCAGTCACAGTAACGTTACCACCTACATCTAGGTTAGCGAACATATGTACATTGTTTAGGAAGGTTGAGACACCAACGTGTGAACTCAATCCAGCGAGCACTTGTTGATTCTTTCCACCAACTTTGGCTAATTCTCTAGCTCTAGACATAATTGGTTTTTCGTTAAAATCCTATCGTTTGTATTTATACCTCAGTGAGGTTCATTTTGTATTTTTTACCATTACGATTATTTAGTAGGAAGATATTATTTTCTCCCTCCTGTAAAGTCCAGTCGCCCCAAGTCTGGTCAACATCATTTTGACCACCTTCATTTGAGAAGTGTAAGTCAGAGGTGTACACATTTGCCCATCTGGTGCCATTGGCACCAAGATCCCTCGTACCATTGGCATCTGGTATAATGTTACCTGCAACAGTTGCTTCACCAATCGCTACAGTAGGGTTACCTGTCAATCCTGTGGCGTTACCATTGAATGTAGTTGCCGATAATGTATTTGAGTTTGGATTATACGTTAGATTAGTATCAGTCCTTACTTCTTCAGTTCCTGTGGCAGTGTCAACAAATGTTATAAAGAATGTGGCATTTGTTGTATTTGTAGCAGTAAGATCAACTTTTGCTGCCTCAACATCTGTCAGTGCAGATCCATCAACTGCAGAACATGTGCCTGTAAGTTGACCAGCTGGGATGTTTGTAAGACCCGAACCTGAACCACTGAAAATAGCAGCAGTGAATGTTCCATTGCTTGCATTATATAATAAAGCACTGGAATCAGTTTTTGGTGCTTGATCACCAGTGGCACCACCTGCAAATATTGGGAAGCATGTGGAGTCTGCTGACTCATCTGCTAAAGTAAGTTGAGTCGCTGCACCAGTCACAGCACCAGTCACAGCACCCACAAAACTTGATGCAGTTATAATACCACTCGCATTCACATGAGTTGTTTGTAGGTGAGTTGTGGTAGAAACTCCTGAAGAGTTTATGTTACCAGTACTATCACCCGTCAACTTTCCAACAAATCCCTGTCCCCCAGAAGGAGCTACATATCCACCTGCAGCAGTTGCAATACCACTGATGTTTATGTTAGTACCACTGAAAAATGCAACAGTCGATATACCTGAAGACACCAGCGATCCTAAAAATCCGAAACTACCAACGGGTGCTACGAACCCTTGTGATGTTGTTATAATACCAGTGGCGTTGATTGTGGTCGCT
>MDTC01068630.1_pt1 | contig 10913 bp, 7 predicted proteins | sample 811181 | NCBI WGS metagenome assembly MDTC01 (sample SAMN05326644, study PRJNA326480) | marine metagenome | isolation source: seawater | place: Pacific Ocean: North | collected 2011 | reverse complement strand
TAGCTAAAGTAAATTGATAAGTTCCCCAATACATATTAAAGTATACTGATTTTCCAGCTACTGGCCCAGCTTGAGATACTGTGCCATCAGTATTGATAATACAAACTTTACCATTAGCAATAGAACCACTTGCTGTTAATTCTATTGTATTTGAGGCAGGTGTTCCGCCGCCTCCGCCGCCTGATCCACCAAATTTAAATGACATCTAAAGCTCCTTCCATCCTAGAGTCCCGTCTACATAAACAATTTGCATTCCTTTTGTAGATTCAAGTGTACCGTCTTGTGCTGCTCCTTCTATATTTGAGCCGTTTCGTCCGATTGTTACCGTCCCCGCACCTACGTTTTTTACTATAACTGTATCACCCACACTAGGGCTTGAAGGAAGTGTGATTGTAAAAGCACTTCCGCTATTTGCAATTAATTGATCTTTACTGACTGCTGTATATGTTCCTGTTTTTATTGTCCAGTCTGTATATGCTCGTCCACTATCTGAAGATACAGTAGCAAAGGAGAGAGTACCAGACCCATTTGTTCTCAGAAACTGACCATTTGATCCATCTGACACATCTAAACGTACAATATCTACAGAATTATCAGTTATCGCGCGAGTAACTACTTTTGTAAGAGCCATTAGGTTATCTCCATAATTCCCAATGTTACGTCTATAGCATTCGCAGTACCTGACTTAACACGAAGAACATCAGTAGTTTCTAAAATATATTTCTGCCCCGCTAATACTTCCAGTGTAGTACGACCCGGAATACTCACGGTGTCTAGTACTTGAAAGTCTGCGCTTGATGCAGAAGTATCTTGCATTTGAACTGTAACATCTACTGCATTTGCTGTCTTGTTACAAATTGCCATGCCAAGAATTACAGTAGTTGTACTAGAGCCAACAGTATATAAATCAACAAAAGCTGAGTGATTTACATTTGCTGCAAAAGCATTTTTAAATGTATTTGCCATAGTTTTATCCTAATGCGATTGCCAATGCTGTGGCATCATCTACTGTTGCTCCAGCTGCTGCTACATTTGCAACCTCTACAATATTATTTGATCCATCCCGCATATAAATTTTTTGGTCTGCAGTATTAATAGCAACCTCGCCTTCTACTAAGTCGTCAGTACCAGGTGCTCCGCTTGTAAATTTACGTTTCAGTTTAATTGTCTGAGACATTAGGAGTATGTACCCCCATCTAAAGTATTTGACCATGAAATGGTATCACCCGACTGACTATAGATCAATAACTTATCTGTAGAACCTCCACCATCAAGAGCGGAAAGAGTGTTTGCTGAGTTTGCTACAAGTACTGAACCTTTTGCAACTGCTGAAAGACCTGTTCCTCCATCTGCGACTGCAAGGTCTGTAATACCGGTAATTGATCCGCCTGTAATAGTAGTATTTGAATCTTCAAGATGAGCAATAAGAGTTGCAACTGCATAGCCCGTGCCACTTGTATTTACCGTAGTTGTAGGAGCTGCTTGTAAGTTTTTAAAGAGTTTCCATTTTTCATCGCCAGCATCACGGAAAAATCCTGCGTACTCGTCTTGTGAGCCAGAATCATCATATGTTCCGTAAAATCCAATATCAATACTGTCAGAAGATGTATTTCCCGTTGCTAGAGCAAGCATTGAGTCTGCAACATTTACAGTAGTCGAAGAAACAGTAGTAGTTGTACCTGATACAGTAAGATTTCCAGAAATTGTTACATTTGTTGGAAATCCAATATTAATTTTATTGTTGGATACTGTAGTTTCAATCTCATTTGCAGTTCCTTCAAAGGTAAGAGTATCTGTGCCTACTGCAACTATATCATCACTACCGCTATCCGCTCCTATTGTGAGACTTGTGCTAAGAGCTCCCCACGATAAGTCTCCACTGCCGTTAGTAGTTAAATAATTACCATTTACAGGAGCAGCTGGAAACGTATAAGTTATATCCCCTGCAAGAGCCGCTGCAGCACGAAGTTGCATATTGCTACTTCCGTTTGCAGTTAGTTCAAAAAGTTTTACTCCACCTTGGTTTTTTACCTGTAAGCCATCAATCTGAGAGCTTGAATCAGTAATAATTGCACTTGAAGCAGTAAGATTACCTGCAGTATGGTCAAGCATATCCATGAAGTGCTTACCACCAATAATCTCTGGAGTATTTCCACCGCCACTTGTATTGCCGATAGCAAGACGCTTTCCGTAAGTTCCGTTATCCCCATAGGCATAAAACAGCTCGCCCTGAGCAACCGAAGTAGGTTTCCCAGTGCCTGTGGTTCTTTTAATCTGTATTGTTTGAGCCATTTATAACTCCAAATATCCTAAAAGGATCCTGCGTCTACTGTGTCCGAGTCGGGTGAGATGTTTCCAACCATTATTGGAACCCATGCAAAGTTCCCTGAACTCGTTTCTCTATAGACTTTAAATTGATCATCATCTGTATCATACCAGGTATCTCCCTCTGATACAGTTCCTCCTGTTGGAGCGCTTGTGCCTCTAAAATTCTGATCTGCTAGTTGTTGTAAAGCTGTCTGTAAATTAGAAGAAGTAATTGTGTTATAAGGAGTTACAGCAATATTTGCTGCATCTTGAAATTGTGATGGAAGCGCAAGATTGTTTACTGTAACAAGAGTAGTTGTAGTATCGTCTAAAGTAACACCAATACTATTATTATTTGTTACTGAAATATTCGTAACTTCTTCAGTTATTGCAACCTTTGTAGCTAAAGAGTCTGTCATCGAGTTACCTCAGGATTTATTGTCACGCTCCCTTGTATAAGGCGTTTAACAACAGCATCACCTGATGTATGAATTTCTAAGTCATATACATAGCGCCCTGCCGTAATACTCGCTGTAGTAGCGGCCGACATTTGCATTTTCATTGTTCCATTTGACGCATTGACTACACTTACAGTAAAACTTGCGGTTACACTTGAAGCAGCATGAGTTGCTCGCAGCTGTGCCCTTCCAGCATAGCCAGTAAGATTTTTAGCTGATCCTCCTTCCGTAATTGTCAGGTCAATGGCAAAGTCGGATCCTTGATCAATCACTAAGTCATATGTTGCTGCGGTCATTATATTTCTCCATGATGAAATTATATCCCAAAGGACCTGTTAAGTCAAGTTTTATTTTTTAGGTGGTATTACGAGAGTTTACCAATTATTACGCGGGGCGTACTGCCATCAGTTATTGTTATTTTTTGAGTCGAACTGTTTAATGAAATTGCTCCTCCTCCACTCCCTGTTACAGTACTTCCAAGTTCTACTTCTCCAGTTTCTCCTTTCAATCTAAAATGCTTACTCCCTATAGAGCCTGCGTGAACATTGTTTGTACCCCCTGTTAGTGTAATATACATACCATCAGAAGTAAAAGCACCACCATCTTTATTTGTTTGACCAGATAGCAAAGTTAATCCATGGCTTTCTACTGTTCCCGTTGTTATTTTACTGCCGTCTATCGCAGTAATATCTAAAGTATTACCACTTCCGTCTGTTATGGTTGAGCCACTAAAGGTTACAACTCCAGTAAAGTTTATACCTTCTGTTACTGTCCCAAAAGTTACAGGGCCACTTCCTGTTTGCGTCTTTGGATCACCAGTTAAAGTTTCAACCGCAGTAAACGGCAAATAGAAAACTGTTTGACGAGTAGATTCAGCAGGGGGAGGAGTTATAGTCCAGTTGTTTCTATTTGTTTCATGAGTTGACCCAGGAGTTCCTCCTCCTCCTATAGCGCTATTAAAAGCACTATCTGATAAAGTGGTATTAAAATTATAATTTGTTGATGTAGGTTTTTCACTACTGTTAAGACTTGAAGCTGTGACTCCAGTTTTTGCGCCCTGCCAATAAACAAGTCCTGTAATTACTCTAGCTGCAGCGTCTCCATCAGCTCCATCTGCTGGAGCGCCTGGTGTAACGCCATCTTCTCCTTTTTTACTTTTTGAAAAGCTTTGTACTTTTGTGATAGTAGTAGTTCCTGCAGCAGTATGTGCAGATATAGTGTAAGTAATAGAAGCCGTATCACTTGAATTAGACATACCGCTATGAGCACTGTATTGTATTGTCTCATTTGTAGGAGTCCCACTTAAAACGTTTGCAACGGCACCTGTTGTACTAGAAGGCGTTATGCTTGAGCCGCTTACAGAAACTGTAAAGGTATTTAAAGCAGTTCCACTTGTTGCAGCAGTTAATAATGTAGCCCCTTTAAAAATTCGAATATCTGTTCCGGATCCCGCGTGAGAACTAACTACACCAGTTTTACTTGCAGGAAGAACATGAGCTTCATTAGTAAAAACAACAGTTAAAGCGTCTGAACCATCTTGAACACCATATATAGAAACAGAGTCATCTGCAACTTGTGTTCCATCATCAAACATTATTACTTTTACAACATGAGCGTCCGCTGAAGTAGGCTCATCATTTTGGGCCATTTGATAAGTTGTAGAAGAACCGGCTGCTTGCTTTTGGACAAACCCACTGCCGGAATCTACAAGAAATTGATAAGTTGCAGTTCCTGATATACCTTGAGGAGTGGCAGTAAATGTAAGAGTAGTACTTTCTGTTCCTGCTTCTGTAAAAGGAATTGCATACTTGTTCGCAGTTAATTTAACTGCTTTAGCATTACTACCTACACCTCCAGTTACAAACTGTGCTGAAAGAACTGGGGTTGACCAGTCTCCTGAGACTCCTGTAGGAATATCATGAGTAGCTTTTTTATTTATTGCTGCCGCAGTTATTTTCCATAAGTATTGATTATTTGCTACAGGAGAAGATGGAACAGTAGTCCAATTATTTCTATCACTTCCTGCTTCTAAAGCTCCTGAAGCAAAGGTATATGTTAATGTACCACTTGGCTCATTAGGAGCACTAGCTGAATTTGTTCGTTGGTATAGCTCTACTATAGCAGTATTTAAAGCTGACCCACCTGAAAATTTAACAGGCTCTGTCCACTCGCCTCTTGCAATTTCATCTGTTGACCCACTACTATTACCTGTTGCTGCAATTACCCAAATAACGTGTTCTTCGTCAGTTGGATTCTGAGGTTCAGTATACCAGCCAGTGCCATTTCCAGCAGTATCTATAATTTGTGTACTTGTAAGAGCCGCAGAGCTTTGTCCAGAAGCTACTCCAGTAATTTTTCCTGCATTAGTACCAGACATAGTAACAGTTACAGTAGGAAACAAAGAATCATCGCTTGGGTCATCTGTAGGCTCGTTTACGGAGCTTTTATATAAGTACAAAATACCACTAGAGCCTGCAACAGCAGAAGCTGTCGCGCTTACCCCATTTGAGCTAGATGTAGGCTCATATACTGAAAACTTTTGTACTTTTTTTATTTTTGTATTTTTTACTTTTGAAACTTCTTTTGCGTGTCGCACCCAGTAATAAAAAGTTGTAGCATCTGTAATATCTGGCAATTTATGAACGTAACTTTCTTCATTTGTTGTCGTATGTAATAATACTGCTCCGTTTTCAAAATCTGTATTCGCTGTTTTATTAGTAAAGGTAGCATTATTATTAACCCATATTTGAGTAGCCCAACCTGTGCTTGCTCCTCCTGAAAATCCAACAGTATTAGTCCACTCTAATTTAATATTATTTGGGCCACCTGTTGCGGTTAAACTAATAGGAGCAAAAGGTGCTGCTGTTTCATCTCCTGGTCCTACCGCAGGTCCTCGTGCTCCTATGTCTTTTTCTTTAGGAGTTACAATATAACTAGCATCATTATGTTCATATGCAGTAACTTGTACAGAACAATCAGGGCGATAAGTTAAATTAGATATTCTATACTCTTTATTTATCCAACCAAATCTAGCATAACTTATTTTTATAATAGTTCCTGATAAAAGTAATAAACCTTTTGAACCTATTACAAAATTAATTTTTCTATTAAATCGAGATTGATCGAGATATTGTTCTGCATTTATTCGAGCATTAAAATAGTTAGTAATTAAAGGAGTTTTTACATCTTTTTTCTTGGGTATATTCCTATCTTCTTTTAAATAGTCTCCCTTGAAAAAGCTAACACTTCGAGTATCATATCGAATATTTGGGTCTGAAATACTTACGGATACTGTATTTGCACTTCCTTTTAGCCCAGCGTCATCAACAGTAATTGCACCAATAATATCTTCATCAATAATAATTCGAGGATCTGTATAGTCTTTTGAATTACTTGCTGGTTGAGTGCCTGTATAACTAGAACTAGTTGTAATAGTTTTGTCCGCTATGGTAGGAGTCGAGCTTTCAACATCTAACTGATATTTTCCGCCAACATAGCGAAGTATCCCATTAAAATGCTCTAGCATTGAGTTTACATTATTGAAAACAGGAGTATCTGTTCTAATTAATGCATTTGTTTGGTGACGTGTTACTTCTCTTTGATCTTGACTCTGCCACCCTAAGTATCTCCAGTATTTTACATCGTCAGAATCATAAATTGAGTAGCCGCTTTTCTCATAGCTTCCTCCTGTCCATGATTTAACAACAGGATTTATTTGCTCTCCTGACTCTTGCTCTGTAGCGCCTGCGGAGCTTACTCCATGTACTGCCGTAGTTATACTTGCATCTGTGGTTCTTTGAATTGAAAGAGAAGCCATGTTACCAGTAGTTGGAGTAGCAAGAGTGCCTGCAGCTGATACCAAATAAACTTTATTTCTTGCTGCAGCACCAGAACCTATTTTATGGTATACAGCATTTCCAACGTCATAGCTTTTCCAATCAAGCCACCTATGTGCAATTTTTCCGATACAATTTGTAAATGTTACTTCAACATATCCTGTCCCAGCACTATCAGTTCTATTATCTGCCGATCCACTAAGACTTTTTATTGTCCCTTCCCACTGCTGATAGCCCGTTCCACTAACAGTAGTTATATACTCCCATTTTTGCCCATTAATTAAAGCAACTTCCCATGCTGTTTCATTGGCATAGGTATCGTTTGGAAGAATAAGAGTAACGTCAGAACGAGTATCACATTGTCTAGCAGCAGCTTTAAAACTTTCTAAGTCAATATCTTTTTCGGCAGTATCGCTTCCTTGTGTATATATTTGTAAGCCTCTACCATATCGGCCATCAGTAATATAATCTAAAAGTTGTACGGCTGGATTAATTGATACTTTCTTATCTCCCTCTCCATAAATCTCATATTTATCACCGGTACTAGGCAATACGTCCCAATCAGAAGCTTCTATCTCTTTAGTATCTGCACCACCAGAAGCGTGAGAGTTAATAACTGCATTCATATTTACACTGACGGGTTTATCAACAGTAATAGTTTTAGTGCTAGTATTTATAGCAATAATTTTAGTTCCGTCTTCTATTGTTGCAGTGCTCTCATTGGCGGCAGAAATAACTTGTCCTATGGCAAGATTAGTAACATTATTTAAAAGAATACTTGTTGTTTCATACCCAAAAGCAAGAGTAACAAAAGTACCCGTTACAGCACTAGCATTTGCTGCTACATCAACTAAAGAACCGAGATACGCTATTTTATTTGTTCCATCATAGTCTACAATTTCACGAGTCTGCCTGTTTTGTACAGCCTCATTATCTGTTTGTATTAAAGTTATATATTGACCATTATAAAAGTCATTAGTGCTACTAGCACTGCTGGCTAATTGAATTGCATTTAATAAAGCATAAGTTGAAATTTTATCTTTCGCAACTTGAGTTTCTCCTTGGTCTGTATCTGTAGTAGTTCCCCCAGATGTAACCGGATTTGCACTTACTTTTAAAAACTCTGCAATTCTATCTGCGATAGCCTGCCCGTCTAATATAATACCAACAGAAAGGCCAGTTCCTATCGAAGCTAAAGCTGCTTGAATATTTGCAGCTAATTCGGTAAAGTCAACTCCGGTACCTCCGCCTGTAGAAGTATTTGCAACTGTAGCATTTCCATCTCCTACGGTTTCTGTAACAGTTTGATAAAGATTTGAAGGCACCGTTCCAGAATGGGACTTGTAATTCCAAGTTATCATTGGATACCGACTATCAGTATTATAGGCTGCATCTTTTGCAACCATATAAAATTCTCTTACATCAGTAGCTTGTAAAGGATCTTCACTAAACCTAAACTTGTGTATGGTTTCTGCTCTTGCGGATTCGTAGTCTGTTGCATCTACAATTTGTACACCTGTTGCAAGCCTACCATTATTAGCACCAGTATTATCTAGCCTATAAAAATCTACAAAGTTTCCTACCTTAAAAAGAGCTCGTTTGTCTGTTATTGTCCCAGAAGAAAAAGTAGGGTTTGGATGTTGTTTATAGGAATAGTCATAGTTGTATTGTTCAATCTCTTTTCCTCGTACTACAAAGTCTAGCTCAGGTATTGTTACATCGCCCTCTGCAATAGTATACTCTGCAACTACATATGCAGTATCTAAAAGTCTGTGGTTTTGAGTCCAATAGTCTGCTCTTTCAGCTTCATTTGCACTTAAGTCTGCTTGTAACTTAAAACCTGCAATAGCACTAGCTTTTCCTGCTTTTGCTATACGAACAAGAGTATCGTCTGCCTGTTGGTGACTTCTTCCAGCGTGAAATACTAATCGACTAGATATAGGATACTTTAATGATGTTTGTTTTCTGTGAGTAATTCCTGTTGCACCATTTACACCTGCAGTTGTAGCAGTTAAATTTTGTTGCCTATAGTTATAATTTAACCAGTTTGCAATTCCGCCATACATACCTCCGCCATAATAGTCATAACTAGAAGGCCCACGAGCCATGCCCCTCGCTCTCTCTGCTCTTACTGAAGCAGCAGAACTTAAAGTATCCCCTTTATCCATTCTGCCTTCACAAATTACATCAATAGTTTCATCGCCTGTTTGTGTTGCTCGAGTATCAGAGTCATTTTTATCTATACAAATACGTGATTGATCATCTACATAAATATCATAAAGCCCGCTTATTTCTCCTTCACAAATTGCGTATGCAACATATATTTTTTTAGAGTCATTTGCTAAAGAGTCTGCAAAAACAGGAATACTATCAGTTCTTTGAACACCGTAAATTACAGGCAGGTATTTTGCTTCTAGATTTAGTCTTAAATCAACGTCTCTGTCTACAGTTACTTGATACTCTTTCATTTTGGTTTTTAAACCAAAGAGACCTGATTTTTTCATCTTATATCTAGTCTCTTGCACTTGATATATGGCAATAATATTTACTGCTTGATCACCATGTGCAAAGCCGTAATCAAATGCGTAATCGTCCCTATATAAAGCAGCTAAATCAGGTCTTGCATTTGCACCAAGAGCCCTGTGCTCTGAGTCAACAGTTTTCCTGCCATTTACCCGTATAAAGTCGCCCCAATGACTTGTAAGAGTCCAAGTAACTATTGAATTTTTATTTGGATCATCTGTTATTTTTGCTTTTGAAATAATTCCTTTAAATAACAAATAGGGAGAACCTATTACGTCGCCAGTCGAAGGATCAATGTGTGCTTTATATATAGAAACTTCTCTATTTATATAGTTATTATATGTTGCGTCAGTAGGGTCATCTAGAACTGAGGATACTTCACCGGTTTCATAAGAAATTACATAAGTTGTGTTCGTAGTTGTAGCTATAGGTGTTTTGCTAGGTAAAACACAGACAGCAGTATAATTACTATTTTCAAAATTTGAAATAGTAACACTTAAACCATTGTTGCCATCCGAAGATGCTATTTTAATTCTGTCGCCTTCTGTAAATCCTAGGCCCAGCCAGCTTTCTGTAGCTGTTGGGTCTGCTAATACAATTTTACAACCAGATGCGGATTGATCTGTTATAGTTATTCTATTGTCAACACTTGCACTTACTGAAGTTGCAGTAAAGCTACTTCCTAATGAAATGGAAGAAAGCTTAAGGCTTACATTACTAACTTTTGCTTCTGTAGTGTCTGCAATATTTCCTACAGAAAGTAATCTTCCTGCAATATAAGTTTGAGAGCCATTTGCAACACCTGCAACACTTTTACTACCATCATTAAAATTTATATTAAAAGAAGCGTCTGTTATATAAGAATAATCTTTTGGTTCCTCTGCTATTAAACCAGAAGCAGTATCAGGAACTCTTTCAAATTTTACTAAATGAGCATACAGAAAAGGGTCTTCTGTTAAAATAGAAGACTGTAAGTCTGGATTATCATCATATTTTGTATACTTTGTTGTCATAAGTATTCTTCTAATTTCAAGTTAAATTTATATAAATTATTTGTATTTAAGGAATAGGAGCGTACAGCACTAGGCATAATTACTTTAAATAAAGGATTTAAAAAGGTTACATCTGAACCTGTTCCTGCTGCTACATCTTTTGCCAAGGGAGGGGATACTCCTAAACGTAATCTCGCATTATTTGAAGGACGAGAAGCGGTAGAAACATATTTAGTATTAGTTTCAACATGAGTAATCATATATGCTTTTGTATGGTTTGTATCGCTACTATCTTGTAGTGTAAATACCTCTCCAGGTAGTGGTATTCCTAAATGGTCTGTATTGCTTTGAAAAACTGAAGGATTATAGTTGTTTGCACCAACCACAATACTTGTATCTCCCGCTGCTGCTGCTACTTGAACTTTAAAGTCAAAAGCAGCTCCACTATTTACTGAGTTATCGGATCTTGCTTTTAAACCATTTACCCAATTTGTATTTTTTGGAGTATTATACTGAGGCAGTGCTACAAAGAAAGGAGTTAAAGCTCCTTGCTTGGCTTGTAAAAATGCATCGATAGGACGAAACTCATCTTGTGTCATCGGATGGTATTCTATATCGATCTTCCATTTTTGAGCAGCGACTGCTTTTGCTAACACTCTTCCTGAGTTTGTTCTTGATAACATAACTTTTTGATCTGAAGTAAGTTTTACAGACGAAAAACCCGGACCATTATCTGCAGTTGCCTCCGTGCCTCCTCCTTCGCCCCAATATCCTAATTTATAGTCTGGATCAGGCAG
>MDTC01189609.1_pt1 | contig 10915 bp, 9 predicted proteins | sample 811181 | NCBI WGS metagenome assembly MDTC01 (sample SAMN05326644, study PRJNA326480) | marine metagenome | isolation source: seawater | place: Pacific Ocean: North | collected 2011 | reverse complement strand
GATGATAATACAATATTATTAGAAGATAAAGATAATAAAAAAGATGATAATACAATATTATTAGAAGATAAAGATAATAAAGATAATAAAGATGATAAAAAAGATGATAATACAATATTATTAGAAGATAAAGATAATAAAGATAAAGATAATAAAGAATTATGAAAATAATAGTTAGTAAGATATTAAATTTTTATTTAGAAGGTGGAATCCCTTCATCTGGGGTTTTATCTTTATCATCTATTATTTCTAGTTTATCAAGATAAAATGTTTTTACAGTTGTAGAATTGCCTATATCAGATAGATCTTTTGCTTTTATAATTAAACCTTTTTTGTATTTTTTGTTATAATGTGGTTCTTTTACAATTTTAATATATCTCATCTGATTCAGTTGAGAATTTTTTCTTCTACTATTGGTTTTATACCTCGCATAAAGATTTGTACCGGGTTTCATGATTGGAATTATTTAGTTATAATCACAATATATAATTTTATTTCAAATTTTTAAAAAGAACACTTTTAAAATTGCTCTTTAAAAAAATTTGAAATTATTTTTAAGGAATGAAATCATTCCTAGTTTCTTAACTTAACTAAATGTCATCCACCCCACAAAAAGAATTACGAGGTTGTCTTAATAAATTTATAGCTAATGCAAAAAAAGAATTAGGCGATGATTTAACTTATAAGAATTTATATTCATTTGTTAAGATATATTTAGAATCAGAATCAATTGATCATACTAAAGAACCAGTTAAAAAGAAATCTTCAAGAAAACATACAACAGAACCAGGAGATATCTTTGATGCGAGTTTATGCCAATGTCGTGTTTGGAATGGAGGTTTTGGTAAGCAATGTTCGAATAAACCAAAAGAAGGAAAAGAAGTTTGTGGCCTCCATCAAAACTCAATTGATAAATATGGTGGTTGGTCACTAGGAATGTATTTTGATAAACAGTCATCTACTCATCTATATGATGGAGGAGGTAATACTAAAAAAGGAGATAAACTTCCTTGGAAAGATTATAAAGATTTAAGTAATAAAAAGTCTTCGGGTATTAAAACCCAAGACCCTAAAGTAATGAGATTAAAAGATAAATATGAACAACATTTTGGTAAAAGACCAAGAGGTCCTAAAGCCAGTGATATTAATTGGTTGCGTTTTAAATTAGATATATCATCGGATGATTCCGATTCAGATGATTCATCAGATGAAGAAGAAATTAATGTGAGAAACCAACCAAAAAGCGAATCAGATGATGAATCAGATGAAGAAAAAGATGATGAATCAGATGATGAATCAGATGATGAATCAGATGATGAATCAGATGAAGAAAAAGATGATAAAGAAAAAGAAACCGTAAAAAAATTAGAAAATAATGTAAAGATTAATCAATTCTTTTATAATGAAATAAAATATGATGGTGTTTTATATTTTAAATGCACAGAAATAAATAAAGAAAAAGATGATTCATATGAGATTTTGAATGATGATGAAGACATAGTTGGTTGGATGAAAAATGAAATAATTACATTTGATGATGGTTATGATGAAATACATGAAGACCATGAGGATTATAGACCATAAATTAAAATTGTTTAGTAATTAAATTATATTTAATAATAATATTTTTAGTTTTAATAAATATTTTTTGTAATACAGGTTTTATTAAATTAAAATCTTTATTTAAATTATTATATAGAATAATACATATATTTCCAATAATCTTTAATTGAGATATATTATTTTTTATATTATTTACTATTTTATTATTTTTATAAATTTCTATAATATCTTTATTAAAATAATTTAAAATTATTAATTCTTTTTTAAAATTGTCATTTGTATTCTCAATATTTATTTTAATTTGGTTTAAATCATTATCATAAATAGGCATGATATATCTTAGAAGCCAATTTACTATTTTGTAATTAATATTATCTAAGTTTTCTTCTACTATAATTCTATTATTATTTATAAAATTTTTAAATACAGATTCAACTTTAATGTCTGATATTTTTTCTAATAATTTATATTTTGGTGAAATACTAATATCAGAACCAATTATTTTTGGATTTTCATTAAAAATATAATCTCTAAAAGAATTAATATTATAATAAATTACATTACCAGATGTATCGTGTCCTCTTCTACCTGCTCTACCACTTATTTGTAAAATATCATCTTTAGTAAATATTGTATTACCATTATCATAAATACAAACTGTTTTAATTGGTAAATCTATACCTTGACATAATGTTCTATCTGTAATTACTATTCCAATTAATTTTTGTGATAATAATTTTTGTATAGTCCATTTGTATTCTTTTGGCATATTTTCTGTATAAATACCAATACCTCTTTTTAACATTTGAAAAATAGGATTTTCATAATTTACACTTATTCCTAAATTTTTTTCAATCTCTTTTTTTATTTTCTTAATTGATGAAGCATCCATTGGTTCAATATCTGTAAAACAATAATTTATATGTTTTTTAAATACATCTTGATTACTAAAATCTGGATTTTCTATAAACTCATTTAATTCTTTTCTAATATTTTTTAATTGATTGATTTTATTTTCATTATCACTATTATCTATTTTTTTAATACAATTATTATAAAATTCTATAATATTTGTTATAAACTTATTTTTTTCATTATCATCAAAATTTTTTATTTTATCATCTAATATATTTCTAATATTATTACTATTTTTACTAATTTTTATATTATTTATATAATTTTCTCTATTATTTAAATATTCTGTATATAATTTGTTTTTTCTTTCTAAAATAATATAATGATATGGATAATCTATTAATTCTTTTTTATGTAATTCATTATATAAATTATTAAATAAGTGTTCACATATTTCTTCGTTTGGATTAAATATCAACATTGGAAACATTTTATTTTTTTTCAATTTTCTTAACATTTTTATAATTTCTAAATCTGATTTAGGCTTTACATATTCTATTTTAAACTTATTTAATAGTTTTTCTATTACTTGTTTATTTGATTTACTTAAATCATAAATATTTTTTTTTAATATATCTTCATATTTTTTACTATCATCTAATGTTAATAAACTCATATTATCTTTTTCTTTAAAAATATTATATGGTGCTATATTAAAAATAAAATCATTTAAAAAATCATCGTCATATTCATCTATTATTTCATCTAATGTTTCCCATATTACAGCACAATCATTTGGTGTAAATGTAATATTACTTTCATTTAATTTATCAATGTTCGATATACTAATGCAAGATAATGGATTTAATTTAACAAGTTTAGAATTATTCCAAACCCATTTCTGATTATTTATAAATCTTTTATTATATTCAATAATTTTTATTTGTTTTTTATTATTATGTATTTTATCAAAAATATTTTTTAAAAAATCTATATTTTTTATTGAAGCAGATAATCCAACAAAATTACAATTTAATAATTTTAGTAAATTTTCATAAATATTACCATCTTTATTATTTAGATTATGAATTTCATCAAATACAGCATAATTAAAATTAGTTCCAATTTTATATAAATTATCTTCTATACATTTTGGAGTACCAATATAAATATTACCAGTATTATTTAATAAATGTTCATGTCCATTTATTAAATATTGAATATTTTTACCCATTTTTTTAAAATGAGAACCAACTTGATAAACAACTGGAATTGCTGGACAAACGAAAATAATTTTATTATGTATTAATCCTGCAGATAAAGCAATAAACGATTTACCAGATGATGTTGGTGCTTTTACTAAAACTGATTTATTTGATTTAATATATTTTAATGTTTCTATTTGCCAATCTTCTAATTTTTTTTCTGGCTTATCCCAATAATTTAATGGAGGGAGAGTATCACCCAATTCTTTTAACATATATAAATGAAAATCATAATCATGCTTTGTAATTTTTTCTTTAACATTTGTTATTAAAGATTTATATTTTTCTGTATGTTGTTTATTTTCATTTAACTGAAAAAAAACACTTAATATTAATTTTAAATTTTTTTTTTTAGAATTATATAATTTTTCTAAAATTTTACATTTATATTCTATTTTACCTTCAGTACTTTTAATATTATATAGATGTTTATACATATCATTTATATCTAGATCATTAATAAGATAATTAATTTTTTGTAAATCTATTTTTATATTTTCAATATATCTTTTTTTATTTTGTTCTTCTATTATTATATCTTTCTTTTTCTTTGTTTGTTTTTTATTATTTAATTTAACAATTAATGTATCATCAACTAAATTTTTAATATTTGCATTAATTCCTTCAGATAAATCTCTTATAAATAAAATAAAACTATTTGTGTCTATATTATCCCAAAATATATATTTTGGATCCATATTAGATTACATAATCATATTAATTATATTTTAAGTATATTTAAAAGCTCTTTTAAATTAATTTGAAATATACTTTATTTAAGTATTTAATAATAAACAAACTACATTATATTTTAAAAATGTCAAGGAAAACTCCCAGTAGAATGAGAAAAAATAAAAATAAAAATAGAGAATTACTTGAATGGCATAAAAGACACCCTTCATGTAATCCAAATTATAAAAAAGTATTATGCTCAAGTTGGTCCCAAACAGGAATGTGTAAATATGGTGATAAATGTGCATTTGCACATGGAAAGAAAGAGCTATCTTGGTGTGATGAAGAAACTCCAATTAATAAATGCGATGAAGTTAATTTACTTCCTTTATCATCTCCGAAATCATCTTCGAAAATATCTACTTCAGAAAAAATAGAAAATTTTTATAAAAATGATTATAGTTTATTTGAAATACCAATTGAAAAAGTTATAAATGGTGAAAATTATAATATAAAAGATACTAATACAAATAAAGTAGACTATTATTGGTTTCATCCACTAAAAAAATTATAAGAATCATAATTTTAATAATATTTTTTATGTAATATTTATATTAATATTAAATGTATTTATAAGTTTAGATATTAAATATGCAAAAATTATTAATATTACAGTGTCTACTATTACACTATCTGAATAAATTGCTCTTTCTATAATAAATATTAATCTATTTAATAATGCCATAAATCTATTTTCTTCACTTTGACAGTAAAATATTCCATTATTATCATTATCTAAACATTTTAATTCATCATTACAATCATTATCATTTATACAACTATCTATACATACTTGAATATTATTTTCGGTAACACATACTTTATTATTTTCACAATCACTATTAGAATTACATAATCTGGTACAACAAATATCTATATCAGTTCCTCCTAAACTTACATCACAAGGGACAGAATTACATATTGCAAATCCACTTTGTTCTGATATATAATTTTCTGGACAAGTTATAGTCGAACAATAATTATTTGTATTTGTTATATTATTTAAAAAATTTTGGTTCATTTCATCTGATAAATAAGAAGCCATAATATATAATTACTAATTTATTTTTTTTGTAAAATAGAAGCTATTCTGGTAAAAATAAAATAAATAAATATTAATAAAATTATTTTTTTATAAATATTTCCATTAATGAAATCATCAAAAAACCTACCTGCATTATTATTAAATAAATTATAATTTACTACAGGAAGATCCGGTTGTAATAATTTACTATAAAATTCAAGTAATACTTTTGTATTTCCATTTATACTTCCACCGCAATTATTTAATTCATAATATGTTGATAAATCTGTTATTTTTTTAACTATTTCTGGAATTCTTGGAAAAACAACATCAATTAATGATTGTAAATTAGGATCATTCTGGTCTATTTCATCTAAATTAATTTGTATTCCAACAACTTCAGTTATCAATGTAATTACAGAAATTATACCAGTTGTTATTTCACCTCTACATATACTTTCATTAACATTATTTATCATTCTTAAACAACCATTAATAGAATGTGGACCAATTTCAATAAATTTATCTATTTTATTTTTAATAAAATCAAAATGACTTTGGTTCCATATTGACAATGGATTTACTAAAATATAATCAAATAATTCATTATCATTGGGTCCTGTATATAACATATTATCAAAACAATTTCTTAATTCTTCATTGTTTTCTAAATTTTCTATAAAAAAATTAAAATTATCTGGATATAATCTGGTATTATTAATATCTCTAATATCTATTTCTTGTTCAAATAATTCTGAAATATTATTATCTGGATTTTCTAAAAATAATTGGAATTCTAAAGCTAATATATATGGTATTTTTTCTAAAGTATATGAAGATAATTCAGAAAATATAGAAATAGTATTATTTCTTATAATTTGCGCATATACTTCTACATTATTTAAATTCGCTTCTATTGAAATATTGTTACAATATGGTTCTCCTGTATTTGAAAAACATCTTTCATTAATTAATTCTATTAACATATTTTGATCCATCAATAATTGTTGATTACTAATATTTATATCAATTCGTTGATTATTTATATCAGTATAATAGTTACGAATAAACATATTTTGGAAACTACTATTATTTGAACAATTAATAGGATAGTTACTATTAAAATCTATACAAGGCCAATTATTTATATCATTTAATGTTATATATCTATTATATATTAAACTAAATCTGAAATTATCATTATTTTCTGAATATAAATTATTATAATATCTACTGAAATCTATATTAGGCAAAACTAATCTTCTGGAAGAACATACTCCATCTTCACTACTTCCTATATTAAAATCATAAATACATCCTTCCATTTGTTCACAATTTGTTAAATCTAATCCATTACACTGATTTTGTTCAAATAAATCTTGTGTAGTACATGATGATTCTTGTACTCCAGAATTAACTAAATTTATATTATTTGATTCTGAAATTAACTTTAAATCACCACTTTGTGTTAATATATTTGAATTATATATTTCTTGATTTGTTAAACTTTGTATTCTTTCATTTATTTGAGGATATAAATTAGATAACTGAATATCATTTTTAATTTTACAAGTATTATTACTAAATTCACATATATCATCATTCGTATTATAATTATTTTTTAATTCTCTATTCCTTCGATTACAACTTTCCGAACTATCTGGACCATTACAAAAAAAACTATTTACAAAAGTTTGATTTAAATAATTTTCATTAAATTCAGGTCCTTGAAAAGGGGTACAACTATAATCACAATTCACCCATCCTAAATTAGAATCATTCTTCTTACAAGAAATACTATTTGAATCTTGTTTCCATTCACATTCGGAACAATCTACCATTATTATTAATTAGATTTATTTTAAATTTCTATTTTTTGTTTTTTGTTTTTTCATAATTAATTATTACTTTTTTTAATTCATTTAAATCTTTTTTTAATTTTTTAATACTTTTATCATCTGTTATATTAATTTTATAATGTTTATCATCTACATCATTTGAATATTCATCTGTTAATTCTAATTTAATAGGTATTTTTTTTTTACATTCACATATTTTATTAATACATTTACAAACACCCAATCCCCATAATGATATAGCTACTAAATTTTCACTACTAACACAATTATCTGGTTTATAATCATCTATAAAATTTTCTTTAACTAAATCTCCATTAACATAATTGATTAATTCCAATAATAATAAAATCCAAATCATTTTCTCTAATATTTTTATTATTTTATTAAATATTAATCAAATTTTTTTAAATAATTATACATTTCAAATACTTGTTCTTTCCAATGAGAATTTGTTGGATTAATACAATGAGGACCTCTCAATCCACCAGACCATTCTTTATTATACACATCTATAACACTTTCTTTTTTAACAAAATTTGTTGTTGTAGTTGTTAGAAATTCAACTGGTATAAATATAATTGAGTAATTATGAGCTTTCATACTTTCTCTTTTTTTTTGAACTTCTTCATCAGTCAAAGTTAATTTTAATTCTTCATCTGTTATTTTATGTGGTATATCTAATACTCTCAATATAGAATTAAAACCTTTTGAAACAATATACCATGCTATAATATCATTCTCTTTTATTTTTTGTTGTATTGAATCGTTTTTACCATTATCACTCCATGTACAAACATAATTATTTTTAACTTGTATATCCCACTTTTTCAAATCTTCTGCATTGCCATTCATATACCATACATTACAATTATCATTTATTTCAAATGGTTTCATTTTATCACCAAATCCTAATCTATGCCATTCTTTAATTAATTTTTCATTTATTACTTTTGAAGCAGGAACTACAGCATCAACTCCGCATAAATTACATATAATAGTACTTTTATCTACTGTAAAAATATTTTTATTTACAATTGGAGAACCAAAACAATATACACACCGTGCACCTTTTGGATCAGCTAAAACTAAGTCTAAATTATTTGTTGCTAATTTAATATATGGAAGTTTAACTTTATTATTTGAAATATTTTCTGTTTGTGTAGATATTTCTTTAGTATCTATTTTTTTTTTTTGTAAATGTCTGGTATTTTCTTCTATTTTAGTAATTCTTACATCTGCTGCATATTTTAATTTTTCTATTTCTTTTTGTAAATCATTTATAACAGCAATTAAAGTTTCTTTTGAAAATGTAGAGAAATCCATTCTTTTTTTATTTATATTTTAAATATTTAAAATTTCAAATTTATTATTTTGTATATTTATCTACATTTTTACTAATTTCTTCTAAAATATCATCTTGTAATTTTTCATTTGTTTGATGAGTAAAATATAATTTATTAGTTGCTCTTTTTTTATTACGAATTATTGTATCTATATATTCTTGAGCTAAAGTATATTCCGGATCTAAAATTAAAGCTTCTTTAAAATCATAAATAGCACTGGAATCTTTCTTATTTAATTTTTCAATTCCTCTATCAACTAATAAATCCGCTAATTCTAATTTTCCTATTAATTGAATAGCTCCATTATAATTTAATTTAGCTAATTCTATATTACCTAAATTTTTTTCATAAATATATTTATCAAATAATCTCAAAGCATCTATTTTATCATCTATAGTATCTGGACCAGAACCAATCTGTTTATTTTTTTTCATTAATTTATTTTTAACACTATTTATTGTATATGAACTATTAACTATTTTTACAAATTCTTTTAATAATTCATTATCTCTATAGTATATTGATAACATAATAGCATCCATAATTTTTTTACCTTTTATTCTAAAATCAAACTTCTTTAAAAATTTTTTATAATTTGGATTGTAATTCAAAGCATTAATCGTTCCACAACTAGTTCTATAAGATTTAAAATATTTATTTGGTATATGTTTAGTCATTTGTAAAGCAAAATCTTTTTTCCAAGGAGCAATTTGATACCAAATTGTTTTATTTGAACAACAACTAAACGCATCAGTAATACTTTGGTCACCTGTTAATAATACATCATTTACACTATATTTAATTAATGAAATAAATTCTGGTCTCGGTTTTGGTAATATATCTCCTCTAATTATCATTGTTTTATCTGATTTTTTACCTGCTTTTATTGTAAATTTTTGTTTATTATCATCTATCATTAATAAATTTGGATAATCTTTTGTATATTCTTTTAATCTTTTATTAACTGTATAACAAGTTCCACTTTGTGGTTCTTGTAAATAACATCTAATTATATCAACAATCCAATCTGGAACAATAACTTGGAATAATTTATGTTTATATTTTTTAGAAATCATTTGTAAAAATGATAAAAAACAATAATTACCATGAACCCCCCAAGAACCTGTATTAGCTGGACCAGGAGGTTGAATATAAATAAGAGCATATGGTGATTTAATTAAATTATGTTTTTTTACATTCATATCTGTTAAAAATATTCCTTGATTATGTTTACCTATACCAGTTGAGAAAGTATATGGTCCCAATATATCATTATTATATTCACTTGTTGTGAAAGTATTAAATCGATTAGCATAAGGTATCATTGATTGTAATTCTCCTATATAAAAAGTTCTTTTAGCTATTGGAACAACTATCATAATGTCGAATTTTATTTTTGTTGTTATTTTTAAATTATAAAAAGAATGGCAATCATCATCTTTTTTTTCTTTTAAACGAATCATATTCTTAACATTTGCTTTAATAGTTTTAAATTTATCTATATCATTTGTACATATATATACATTAGCATTTTTATACCAATTAGTTAAATAATCATAAAAAGTTTTACAAATAATTACATCACCAAAACCACCACAAGGTACATTTAATAAAGCTATATTCATATTTTTTGAATGTACAGGTGATATTTTTTTATTCATAAATAAATCTCTTGGAATATCATATAAATCATCATATTCTTTTTTTTCATTAATTTTTTGTATGATATCATTCATTCTATTTAATAATATAATATATATTATATTATATTATGGAAGCTGGTAAATTAATTGGTGAAGGTTCTAAAACATGTGTATTTAAACCAAATCTACCTTGTAAAAATAAAAAGACTGAGATTTCAAACAAAAATATATCTAAAGTATTTTTAACTAAAAAAGAACAAAAATATTTACAAGGAGAAATAGATTTTAATAAAAAAATTGATAAATTAACTAATAGTAAAATTTGGACTGTAACATTATTTAATAAATGTGATTTAAATAATTACAAAGATATACTGAAAATAGAAAAAGATATGAAAAAATGCCTTAAAAGTCAGAAAGTATCTATAGAAGATTTTAATAAAAACAAATATATGTTATATGGTTTATATGGTGGTATATCTATGTCTGATAATATAAATAAAATGTTCAAAAATGAATTAAATTCAAAATTAATATATAATTTTCTTAAAAAAACTCATAGTTTATTTTATGGTTTAACAATTATGAATCAAAATAGAATATTACATTATGATATTAAAAAAGGTAATAT
>MDTC01051300.1_pt1 | contig 10917 bp, 1 predicted proteins | sample 811181 | NCBI WGS metagenome assembly MDTC01 (sample SAMN05326644, study PRJNA326480) | marine metagenome | isolation source: seawater | place: Pacific Ocean: North | collected 2011 | reverse complement strand
TAACTCTCTGGGTGCAGACAAACCACCTTCAACTTTTTGCTCTATCCTTTCTCTAATTGCAACATGTCTTTCATAGGATTGATTAATTGTATTGGTAAAGATTGTGTAAGCTGAAACATTAATATAGCTTATTACTGATCTGTAAATTAAGTCGATTATAGTCGAGGAAAGTTCTGCTCTTTTTGCATCAAATAGAGCTTCCGATTTTGAGATATCGTTCTTTGTTGCTCCAAAATCATATAGAAGTTGACTAATGGTGATGGTGGCATCAGTTTTGTGCTCAGAACGAGACTTTTCAAAAAGATTACTCGAGCCATCCTCGAAGCTTTTATCAAGTTGATTATTTGAATCAATTATAAATCTTACTTGAGGTAGCATATTGGCTTTAGTTCCTTTCAAATTAGCACCTGCTGCTCGCAAAGAGTCAAGAGAGGATAAATACTCTGGATGAATGCTTACGGCTTCGCTTATTTGCTCTACAAATAATTGATATTGATCTTCATCCATAAATGGTTCTAAAAGATCATCAGAGTACAAATTAGCACACAAAAAAATAAGTACAATAATTGTATTTATAGTCTTCATGGAGTTTATTTTAAAAGTTAATCACCAAACCTGCATTAACCTGACCATACGGATGATCAAACAGATGATTAGACCTTCTGTTATAAGCTAAAGGGTTTTGTCCGAGTAAATAATTAGATGATGCGGATAGTTTTAAATAAATAAGGCTAACCTTATTGAGCTTATAGAATAAGGAGATGTCCAGCAGATGATTGGTTGAAAAGTCTTGTTTTAATGGATTTTTAATGTAGTTGTCTCTTTGGACATTTATATAACTATACATACCTGAAAGTGCAAACCTTTCACCAAATGGATAAAGATTACTTATTGAGTACTTAAAGGTATTTTCTTCCCAAGGGGTCAATTGGGGTAGTTCATCTTTAAATTGATCCAATAGCTGTCCGGCATTAGTACCGTTAATGGTTAACCCCCTGATAAATGAATCTGTTGTATTTAATATTGCGGATTCAAAACTTTGATTTATTTCTGAAGTTTTATACATAAAAGTATGTGTAAAATTGAATAGATTCAATGATTTAGGTGATATTCTTAAATATATTCCTTCCGATTCAGAATTACCTTTAGTTTTAAGGACTGGCTCATAGACCAAATCACCTGTTGTTTTGTAGATATCGCTATCTAGCACCCTTAATCTTGCTTCATCACAAGAACCACCGATAACAGTATCTCCAAATGCATAGCAATCGATGACAACTGGGTCTTGCTCTTCCTCTTTAAGAAATAGGCCTAATTCTATGATATTTTCATCAGTATCGTGGATTTGATATGAAAGAAAGACAGAATCCCCATCTACATCAGTTTCAAGAGATTTGGGTTGTGTAATCCTCTCAACAATTCCATTGGATTCAAATGACTCATAAGATAATCTCAATTTTTTGTATTGATATGCAAAATAAATCGAATCAGTAGTGGCCTCTTTAGGTTTAGTGGATGACAATTTATCTGCATAATTCAATATATCTAGAGATTGATCGAATTTGCTGTGAGTAAAGCCAATGAGAAAATTTCCTTCAAGCTGATTAGCAAGCATATTTTCCAAAGACTCATATTCAGATCCAATAAGAGACAAGGACTGCAAAAGCAGCCCTTGTAATACAATTAACTTTCTCAAGATTAAATTATGTCTATTGAGACAAGGATTTCCTCTTCTTCTAATTCTTCAATAGTTACAACTTCCATATTATTTTCATCACTCACGAAGCTTTCTGATAGCAAGTCAGAAAAATCACTACCATCTGTTACAGGACCAGAAGAACTAATATTTTCAAATGTGAATGATGGAGAGCTATCAATTAACCCACTGCTTTGCATTCCATTATCATCATTCAAATTACCGTCATCAGTGAGTTGAAGTGTTGCATCAGAAGCTAATGAAGCATCATTAGAAATCGTAACACCCGAAAGAGTCGAGGTAGCATAGTTGCTATCAACCAAAACAAAATCATCACTTGTCATGTCAGTAGCTATTGTGTTCCATACTATGGCCCAAACATATCCATCTGTATCAAGTCCGCGTTCTGATTTACCCATAAATAGCAAAGTATGGTTTGCAAGCACCCCAGTTCCCTGAACGGCAATTATTGTTTTGCCATCCCAGTCACCAGTACCATCCCTAAGACCTATTTTGTCTACGCCCTGCTCAAAATCAACGATAATCAGTGGAGCGTCATTTATTTCATTCCATTCAATTGTTCCGTCTTGATCGTCGTCGTAATATCTGTAGAGATCGGAGTCAAATTTTTGAGCACCATTTGTAACGTAATCTAGGATAAATACATCTTCACCGGAGCCCCCTTCCATTTTTGTTCTAGAAGCATAGTAAGTTGCCAGTTTGTCGTTACCTGGGCCTCCAAAATAGAAGTCATTATTGCCATCAGAAGATGTTTCTTTTATTAGATCATCACCAAGTCCACCATAGATTGTATCGACACTAGAATTGTTGAGAGTAATTGTATCGTTTCCTGCCAATCCTTGGTAAACAGTATCGCCAGAAGTAAGACTTATAGTGTCGTTACCAGATGTGCCCTTAGAAATAGTTACGTTGGTGCCAACGTAACCAGGCCTCAAATCAGTTGGAAATAATTGGTTTACATATGCAGATGCATCGCTATCTATTGTTCTACTATAAGACAACAAATTATCTACTACAGTAGTTGCACCTGTATATTTAAAACCTGAGCTTGAATAAATAGCATCAACTAAGGCACTCTTTAAAGCATCACTTGCTGTTGCTGTAAAGTTTGATAAATCTAAGGTATCAAAACCTAGATTTATTGCTGTATAGTCTTTTGCTACCTGTTGACCATCAATCCTGACTGAAGTTTCTATATTGCTAGGTCCTCTAGCGGCCTTAATATATTCATCTACAAGATTAATGACTGCTTTTACAACTCCACTATATAGAGTTACATCTTCGCCAACTTCATTAGATAGATAAGCTGATATATCTGATATAGAGTCATTATTTAACAATATATTTGTAAATGTTGTACTCGCAGAGCTTAAAGTGGCTGAATTGGCATCAGTTAAGGTCTTGAGCTCATTAACTAAAGTTGAATTTAACTTAGTCATGACACTATCAGTTAAGGTGCCTAGATCAATAGCACCGGAGCTTGAGTCGTCATCTAAAATAGTAACTGTAATTTGATCAGAACCTAGTATGACTTTATCTTCTGAACCTGAAGCATGTTTAAAATCAATATTAAAAGTTTCAGTTGATTCTGGAAGACTATCATTTCTAACATCAACATTAATTACCGCTGTCTTTTGTCCTTTTACAAAAGTAATTTGTCTGTAACCTGTATTATCAGACCACCACCAATAATCTTCATTAGATGTGGCATCTCCGCCATCAAATTTATATTCTAGAGTGAAAGTTTCTGTTGCCTTTTTACTCAGAGATATTTTTAACTGCGACCATCCTCTACTTTCTGAAACAGTTATATCTTCAATATATGCAACTGGTTTAGGATTATCTGCTACCTTAAAAGGTGCTACTACTTTAGAAAAGGATTCCCCATTACCTGTTTGAAGTGAAGAGCCAGCAAAATCTAATTCAAGGTAATATTGACCATTGCTGGCTGTGCTTACCGTGAAATAAGAATCTAGATTAGTCTCAGGTATGCCTCGAGAAAACACTTCTGCAAAATCTACCGACATAACAGGAACACCTTGATCATTAGTAGTGACCGTTATCATATTGCCGCTATGCTCAACCGTAGTTTCAGTTGTGGTGCGGTCTTCACCAACATAAATTACAGTTATATCAGAACTTGCAGGAACATAAGCGTAAGTAGGTGACCCTACTTCTTGTGTCGGATCAATTAATACCTGGAATCTAATATCAATACTTCTTTCTCCTGCATCTACAGTTGAGTCTTGTCCATCAATTAATACGCCCTTGAACTCAATAGTTTGTGCTGTTGAAGGAAGAGTTCCAAGTTCAACTTGAATCAGTAAAGCCTTAGAACCGGCTTCAAGGTTCAAAGCAGACTGAAGATCAGATCTACTTATCTCACTATTAGCAGTATTTAAAGTAAGAGTTCCATCTGTCACACTATAATCAGGTGTATGTAGAACACTATTTGATCCTTCATGATCAGTTATTGTTACAGGACTCTTATCCGATAGTCTAAAGCCATCATAAGTTGACTTACCACTAACAGTCTCAGCTATAGCATCGAATAATGCTTGATATGCTGCTTGTTCTATTGAATCAATTTGAGCTGAAGTAAGGCTACCTGCCGAATAACCGCTGACTCCAGGTGTGCTTGAAACAGCACTATTAACATCTGATAGAGCATCAGTTATTATCTGCACAGCCGCCTTGGAATAAGTGTTGCCTAGAACTGTAAGGAGATTATTTAGTGTATAAATATTTAGATTAAATGCCTCCCAATCATTAATTGATGAATTCAGATTAATGTTATTTTTAATATCATAAAATCTACCACCATAAAAATTACCATCACCTTCATGCCATAGAGGATCTAGACCGAATGCTTTTTGAATATCTAATGTGCTTTGTTTATCAGAAATGCTACGATCTAAGTTCTGCATTGAAAGAGAAATAGATGAGGTAGGAGTAAGAGAGTATTCACCCCAATCTCTATTCAATACTGCTTTCAGATTAGAGTTTATTTTTAACAGCGCTTTGTTTTCTAAACCGCTCCCACTAAGTGTTCCTCCTGTTGCAACTATTGGTGCGTCAGTATCTGATTTAGAAAGACTAACAGAAAAGTCACCGTATATGTTTGTAGTAACTGAAGTTTCACCTGCATCCAATACACCATCATTATCTAGGTCTTGCCATACGGTTGCTCCAGATATTGAATGTGAACCACTCATTAATTTCCCTGAAACTACTAAGGTGCCATCATCTAGAGTATCTTCTACATTGAACCAATACTCCTTTGTTACTGCAGTTGACTTACCATCAGTTATAGAAACATTAACTCTGAACCAAGTCACACCATCTTCGTAGCTAATTGTAGTTTTAGGGCTAATGACTCCTGTTGAGGATAGAGTCAAAGGAGCATCTGCAATAGCATCTCCAGTATTGTCACCTACTGTTCCCCATCTTCCGTTTGTATTTTCTACTCCAATAAGAGTCCAGGTAAGAGTATCAAAATCTAAATCAAATCCTTTAATTTGAATTTCTTGAGTATCGGCATCATCTATAAATTTGGAGCCCGATCCCCACATATCTTTAAAGAAAGGTATTTTATTAGTCGGATCGTAACCTTCGTAATCTGGTAAGTTTCTTACCTCAATTCTTAAGTTATTTGAGGTTACTGCATTGGCTTCTCCTGAACCATCGTCTCCAAGTACAGTAATCGTATATTGATTCAGCTGTCTTAGCATATTTGCATCTAGACTTGCAAAATCTGATTCTTGAGTTCCATAAAAAGAAGCAGCCTGAGATTGCGGAGCTTCAAAATTAGGTGCAGTTTTAAAAGTCACTTCACCAGTTAAACTGTTTATATCAAAAAGTTGATAATCTCCACTAGCTTGAAGACTGTAAGTGATTGTATCGCCATCTCTATCCCATTCGTTTTCAACTTTTCCAAAAACAGCTACGGAATTTTCATATACAGTTTTCCATTGATACCAGAATTCAGGAGATTCATTTTGACCAGCAATGGCTTTTCCAAGTTCACGTCTTCCATAAATTACTGACACACCTGCCTCAATAAGAACTATTCCGTCCCATAGTTCATATTTGTTATAAGTAACTCCATCTTTAATAGATGTGCCCTTAAACCTGAATGGTTCAAACTGTGTCTTTATTTCAGAGCCTTCGTTGTAGGACCATTCATGACCTAATAATCTAACTACGTCGGTATCATCACCGCGAATAGTCCAAGTTCTGTTATCCCAACTCATTCTTTGAAGGGCATCCCAAGTGACATTCAAAATATCACTAAAGACAGTTTCATTATTTATGGTAACTGTGGAGGTTGTATTGCCAAGCAATGCTCCTGAAACTTCACTTAAAGTAACAGTAAAATTTTCAGGCCCTTCGGCTGTATCATCTTTTGTCAGGGGAACTGTTATTGTCCCTGAACTCGCACCTGCAGCTATAGTTAGGGTGCCTGATGCAGAAGTGTAGTCAGAACCAGCTACAGCCGTTCCATCTGTAGTTGAATAATTAACAGTTACATCTGTAGAAGCAGCTTTACTTAAATTGACAGTAATTGTTGCCGATTCTCCTGCTTCTGTTGTTTCAACATCATCAATGTAAGCAACTATTTCTGGAGATGCAGATACTTTAAAGCCTCCTGATACTGTAGTAAATAAGTTATCATTTTCATCGAGAAACTCTAAATTTGTAAAACTAACATCAAAGAAATAATCTCCACTTGTGATATATCCTGTAAGGTCTAAACCTTCAACCGACCCCTGTCCAGCAAAGAACTTAGCAATCCTTAAATCTAATCCAGGTTGACCATTTTCATTATAAGAAAAAGTTAAAGTGTCATTATCAAGGTTTTCCCATGTGCGCGTTAGAGCATTACCATCAGAGCTTAGGTAGTTAATAATTAAAGTCTGAGGAGGTAATGTAACCACCACATTTTCACCATCTGAAGACCAATTTAAATTAATAGTAGTTTCAAGTAACCTTTCTCCAGATGTTTGGGTTGTATCAGTCCCGTCGTAAAGTTTAAGAGTTACAGATGAAGTTCCTGATTTATTTGCCCCTGGGATACTATCTAAATTAAATCTCAATATTGGCGATTTACCTGTAGAAGAATCCGATGAAACAATATTCGCTAAATTAGATTGAATTAACGAACCACCAACAAGGTTGGCCGAAAGCACAGAGCCAGCTGTTGTCGTATAAATACTATGAAGCGAACCATCTGAGTCTTCTAAAGTAACTTTATTCGAAGCGAGTCTGAATCCTAAGGTTTCTATTTTTCCTTCGTTATAAGCTTTATTGATCTGAGATTCAGAATCTCTCAAATCTATAGACTCAATACTTTCAAGCCTATTTCTCCAACCTTCTTCTTGTACCTGATTACCTGCATCGTCTGTATAGGTCCAAGTTTCTTTAATTGAAACTAACTTATTAAGATCAATTCCATTGTAATCTGGTTGTCCATCACCGTTTGCATCATCAACTTCAAGTCCACTACTGCTTAAACCTGCAAGTATTAGAGTGTCATCTCCACTTCCACCTTTTATATATTCCGGTAAAGAAGTTATGTTTGAGAAATCAAATTTATCATTACCTGAAGCTCCATCCATTACATCAAGACCTTCACCAATAATGAAAGTATCATTTCCAGAACCACCATCTAGAGCATCCGATCCTGGGCCACCGTCCAGGATATCGTCACCCTGATCACCAAAAATAACATCATCTCCGCCACCACCAGTGATAGTGTCATCTCCTTTTTTACCGAATATAGTTTCTTTAAGATCTGTTCCAGTAAGCGTGTCGTTATCTGCGGTACCGGTTAGATTGCTGAGAGAATCAGCATTGGTATAAGTGGAAAATTTCGATAGAAGGTTTCTTTCGAAAGTTTCTTCAAGTTCTCGACCGAAGTCTCTAAACCTATTTGCTTGATAGTCTTCAAACCATTCCTGCGCTTGGGTTTCGATATCAGCAGTTGCAAAGAAGTTAAAGTCAAAATTAATTTCTTCAGCTATGGCTTTAAAATCTATATCCATCAATGAACCTTGGACAGCTGAAATTTGTTTGAAGACCAAGTCAACCATTTCAGTATTAAGGGTAGCATTTTCAGAATTACCATCGTCTGTACCATTGAAGAAATCAGCCTCTGCTATAGAAATTTTTCCTACGTTGTCAGAAGCAACATCGCTTACAGTAATGAAAACATTAAAGGCTATATTTCCTGTAGACTCCGAGTCCTCCCATTTTGGCCAGTAACCTCCATATTGTTGTTGCTCTAAAACGAGAGATTTAAATGTTTGACCTGTAAACAGAAGCTCATAAGTATTATCTTTATTAGCGTCTGTTGGATTTTCGTAATCTAAATTTTCTGCTCTAGGTACGTATAGATTTCCATCTGGAGAGGTAGCAAAATTTCTAAAGAATTGTTCGTTATCAAAATCTTGTCCATCGGCCCATATCCAAATATATTCTCCATTCTCCAATTGAATTACTGGAACGTCATTGCCATCAGTATCTTGAAGAATTGCTATGGTACCTCCCACAGCATCTCTTAAATTTCCAAGGATTAACTGGTTATTCGATCCATCTTCAACAAGGTCTGTATCTTTTGAAATAGTGGAAGCATCGGTATTTAGAAGTACAGCAATTACAGATCCACCTTCATGCCCTTGATTTATAGCTTCCTGATCATTAAGAACTATCAGGGTGTGATTAGCTAAATCTCCAGTACCTTGTTCTATAGTTACTTTTGATTTTTGTATAGTTGGAACGTTCTGACCTGTCCATCCATATGTTGTAAGGTGAATTTTATCTTCGCCAGGAGTGAAGTCAGAAATTAATGGTACCCAAGACCAATCAAGCTCAGTAGCTAGATCTAAAACACCATCTCTGTTTTGATCATAACCAGCTATGCCATCTTTCATACCCTGAATATATTGTTGTGAATTATCTCTTATACCGAAGTTATCTTTATCTCCACGGGCATCTGCTGAGAGGAAGTAAGTGTCCGAGCCTTCTCCACCGGTTAAATACCCTTCTCTTAATTCTTTAAAAATGTCATCCCCAGCTCCACCTGAGATATACTTAAAACCATTATTGTCTCTAACAAAAGTATCAGCTTCATCAGTACCTATGAGGTTTCTTGAACCTCCCCTATCTCCACCTATTTCTTCAGGTACTTCGTCTACATTTAGTACCAAAGGAGTAGCTGGTGCTGTAAGTGGATCACTAGCACCGTCTTGTGGTTCTCTAACTTCTATTCTTACTGTTTTGGTTACTGAATTTGAACCGTCTGATTTTGTGAGCTCGAACTCATATATGTTATTGCCATCTGCGTCTGATGGATTGTCATAGCTTGGCCTGTCTCTGAAGAAAAACGCCGTACCTCCATCACGATCTACTACGATAAATTTATCAGCATCAGCTCCTCCGGTGATCGTAGATGTGATTGGCCCAGGGAATTTAAAAGCTAAAATCTCTTCAGTGCTCTTAAACTCAGGTCTTTCTGAGTCGTTTCTAATATTTGAATATTGACCTACAATGAAAGTATTATTAAGAATCTTTCCGTTGATCTCTACATCAGAAATAGTAGCTACAGGAACTTCATTTTCGGCATAACTCCAGTGATTATCTGCATCATCATTAAACCAAGAAGGAAATGAAGGAATCGGATCATCATCTATATCATTAACGACAAGTACCATATCAATAAAAGACGCTACGGGCTGTAATCCATTACCTTGAACTGATATTTGCAACGTTAGGTTGTAAATATTATTGCCATCTTTATCTAAAGGACTTTCGTAATCTAAAGACTCTGAATTTCTTAAATTTAGATAAAACTTTTTATCAGCCCCCTCACCTTCTGTTCTTATATAAAATAAATGGTTATCTTTATACTCTTTTCCAAATCTATCGGTCTCAACGAGGTTTACCCAAACATTTTGCCCAACAGCAGTCCCGATATCTATATCGAGAGGTATTCCTAGATATAGCTGTGAAAAGGTTGCCTCACCTTGTTCTTGCCAGGACACGACAGCGTCGTTAGACATGCCTGAATGCACTTCACAGAAATAATAAACCGTTTGTGGGAAATCGTTATCATAGGTGTAGACTTCTACTCTAGAATCTTCTGTACCAGATTCACCTATATAATTGAAATGATTGAAGATTATCTCCCCACCTCCGTGAGTACCATCTTGTGTTGTACTAAACCTTAAAGGGTGTCCCGCATTGGATGGATCCGATGTATCAAAGGTATATTTGGCATCCTCTAAAAAAGTATAATTAGGAGCCAGGACACCATCAAAATAGAATTTGTTTCCTGAACCATCATCTGCAACTGTAACTATTACTGTTACATCAGGAGAGGGATCATTGTATTGATTCCAATCTCTTATAAGAGTGTGCTCATTAACTTCAATAACTTGACTGGCAACCGATGGTGCTTTGTCTGTTGAAGCAATATTATTTGCTATTGTTTCCCATACAGGGACGGTTACCTTGAAGTCAACTTCTTGAGTGAATCCATCAGAATTATCGGTAATTGTTACGGTCAGAGCATAGTCATTGTTTGCATCAGTTAGACCAGAGATGTCAGGTGCAGAATCTTTAAATGAAATTACACCCAGATCATTTATCGTAAATAAGTCACTATCCTTACCGCTAAGTGAATAAGAAAAGTCTCCCTCTTCGGAAACTCGAAGGGACATATTTCCCCAAGAATTAATATCCCAATCTCTGCCAGACAAGGTGGTCAAATTCAGTGTTTCACCATTAGATAGCGTAACGGTCTCAGTCTTAGAAACAGGTATCAGTAAAGGGTTTACAGATATATATGCTTCATCGTTTTCATAATCAATTGTTTTTTCTACGAACTTAGTAAATTTATCTAATGTGAAATCAAGAGCAGCACTAACCAAAGATTGGAACACTTTCTTGCCTTGGGCAAAAGATGCATCAAGAATCGTTACAAAGTTAGTTACTGAATCATCGCCTGGACTCAGGGCATCCATTAATGTCTTAATTTCTGTTTCGTCTCTAGCTTCAGCGAGAGCTAGGTACATTCCGAGATCACCTTTAGTAGAAGTCCAATTATAGGTAGTGAATTCATTACCCCAATTTCCATCATTTAACTGAACGCTAGGATCTTTAAGATAAGCTTTTACTTGTTCAGCAGTAAGCTGCCATTG
>MDTC01233809.1_pt1 | contig 10918 bp, 9 predicted proteins | sample 811181 | NCBI WGS metagenome assembly MDTC01 (sample SAMN05326644, study PRJNA326480) | marine metagenome | isolation source: seawater | place: Pacific Ocean: North | collected 2011 | reverse complement strand
CGACCTCGTACAGCGCCGTGACCTGGTGTCCCGCGCCGATCTCGCCCGCGTCGACCTTGTCGTTGCGGAAGTCCTTGTCGGCGATGTCCCGGTTCTCGTAGCCGACGAGGCGGTAGGCGAGCACGGCGTCCGGGTTCCACTCGACCTGGATCTTCACGTCCTTGGCGATGACCTCCAGCGTGCTCGACAGCTGGTCGACGAACAGGCGGCGGCTCTCCTGGAGCGAGTCGATGTAGTAGTAGTTGCCGTCACCATCGTTGGCGAGGCGCTCCATCATGGTGTCCTTGTAGTTGCCGTTGCCGAAGCCGAGCGTGGTGAGGGTGATGCCCTTCTGCGCCTTGCCGGCGATGAACTTGGACAGCTGGGTGTGGCTCGTCACGCCCACGTTCGCGTCGCCGTCGGACGCGACGATGACGCGGTTGACCGCACCCGGGCGGTAGGCGGCCTCGGCCTGCGCGTAGGCCAGCTCGATGCCAGCCCCCATCGCGGTGGATCCGCCCGCGGTCAGCCCGTCGAGCGCCCCCAGGATCTTGGCGCGCTGGCTGATCGGCGTCGGCGAGAGCACGACCTTGGTGGCGCCGGCGTAGGTCACGAGCGCGACGGTGTCGCCGTCCTCGAGCTCGTTCGTGAGCATGCGCAGGGTGTCCTTGAGCATGCCGATCTTGTCGCGGGACTGCATGGAGCCGGACACGTCGACCAGGAAGGTCAGGTTGACCGCGCGGCGGGTGTCGAAGTGCACCTGCTTGCCCTGCACGCCGATGCGCACGATGTGGTTCTGGGCGTTGTAGGGCGAGGGCGCGGCCTCGACGTCGACCGAGAACGGGTGGCCGGGCTTGGGCTGGGCGTACTCGTAGGGGAGGTAGTTGACGAACTCCTCGACGCGCACGGCGTCCTGGGGCGGCAGGTAGCCCTCGCGCAGCTTGCGGCGGGTGATCGTGTAGCTGGCGGTGTCGACGTCCACGGCGAAGGTGGACAGGCCGTCGCGCTCGGTCAGGGTGAAGCCGTTGATGCCGTAGTTGGTGAAGTCCTCGGTGTTGGACTCGGGCACGACCGGGGTGAGCGCATCCCCGTCCGCGGCGCCGCTGTTGTCGGTCCAGCCCATCGTGGTCGCCGACGAGGCGGACTTGTCGCGCAGCTCCTCGGCCTTCTTCGCGCGCTGGGCGGGGCCCGCACGGCCCATCGGCACCCGCTCGAGGGACTCCTTGCTGATCAGGCCACCGACGCCCCGGGCGTCATCGAAGGCGTCCTCCTCGGCCTCCTCTGCCTCGTAGGCGATGGCGCCGCTGCTGGAGGCCGTGCTGCCGCCGGCGACCGCGGTGACGAGCGGCGGCGCCGGGTCCGCGTTCGGGGCAACACTGCGGCCCGCCCCTGCCGTGCTGCGGGTGGAGGTCGTCTCGGTGATGGGCCGGGCCGGCGCGCTGGCAGCGTCGGGGGCGGGCTGCAGGTCCGCCCCCGCGGCCAGCTCGCCAGCCGTGATCTGGCGGGCCTGTTCGTTGCGGTTCGAGTCCCGCTTGCCCTCGTCCGCCGAGGAGCCGTCCGTGGACAGCGCCACATCCTCGACCATCGGCTCGGCCGACTGCTTGGCGAAGCACCCCGACAGAGCCAGGGCGGACAGGCCGACGGCAGCAGCGGTGAGCAGGGCGGGGACGACGGTGGGGGTACGAGCCATGGTGGACCTCCGAGCGTGTCGCGGGTTCGTCCCGCGTGTTCGGCCGACCAACGAGGCCCGTCTTCCGTTCCTTACACCTCGCGACGGCTTTTTCTTCCGATCCACGAGATCAGGCTTGAAAACCCTCGTTCGGCGTCCAGTTCACCTCCTGCTTGCTCACCGTGTAGACGGTCCAGTGCACCGTGTGGTCCGCCGTGCGCCCGTAGCGGAACACCCGGAAGTGCAGGAAGTACAGGTCGTCCCCGTCCTCTCCCAGGAGCACCGGCACGGCGCTGCCCCGCCCGCCGTCGAAGTCGTGCAGCGTCAGGGTGATCCCCCACGGTCGAGCCTCCGACTCCACCTCCGGCTCGCCCGGCGGATCCTCCTGCAGGCAGGCGAAGTCGATGCGGTACCAGCTGTCGTCGATCAGCTGAAAGGACACCGAGAGCGACTGCCCCAGGAACGTCGTCGCCGTGCCGCTGGACAGGATCCGAGCGGGTCCGGAGGTCAAGTAGTCGGCCATGCTCCTCCCGTGGGTGCGGGCATCATCGCAGGCGAGGTCGACCCCGTCGAGCCCGGCCCGACCTTGCTTGACGCACCCGACGAAACGGGCCTATCTTCCCTTCGGCTATCTCTATCTGTGTTCTATCTTTGGAGGCCTCGCCATGGCCAAGCTCACCGACAGAGGCGGACGCCCCTCCTCCGGTGTCGTCTCGTACCCGGTCATCGGTATCGTCACGGACAACGACGATCCGGACGCCCTCGGGCGGATCCAGTGCAAGTTCCCGACGCTGCACCAGTCGCCCATCTCCTACTGGCTGCGGCAGGTCTCGCCGAACGCCTCCAAGGAGTTCGGCATGTACGCGGTGCCCGAGGTCGGCGACGAGGTCATCGTCATGTTCCTCAACGGCACCCAGGACGTCGGCGTCATCGTCGGCCAGGTCTGGAACGGCGAGGACAAGCCCCCGAAGGAGGCGGTCTCCGGCCTCGCGTCGCAGAGCCGCACCCTGTGGAAGGGCAAGTGGTCGAAGGACGAGTTCGACAAGGGCTCTTCCGATGACGCCGACAACGATCGCCGCTTCTGGCGCTCGCGCTCGGGCCACATCATCGGCTTCGACGACACCAGCGGCAAGGAGACCGTCCAGATCTGGGACAAGTCCGGTCAGCTCGCGCTGATCATGGACAGCAAGGACGGCCGGATCATCCTCGCCAACAACAAGGGCGACATCCACATCCGCACCGCGAAGAACCTCTTCTTCGAGGCGGGCATGGACGCCAAGTTCAAGGTCGGCAAGAACTACGAGTTCGAGGCCGGCATGAACACCAAGTTCAAGGCGGGCATGAACCACGAGTTCAAGGCCGGCATGAACGCCAAGCACGAAGCCGGCATGAACTACGAGATCAAGGCCGGCATGCAGTTCAAGGCCAAGGCCGGCATGGTCGCCTCCATCGAGGGCGGCCTGCAGTTCAAGGCCAAGGGCGGCCTGATGGCGGAGATGAAGGGCGGCATGCTCGCGAAGGTGAAGGGCGCCTTCGTGATGATCAACTAGACGTCGCCCGTCCGAAGGGACGGGACAACGTCTGGAACGCCGAGCTCGTCCCGCTTGACGGGCCACCCGACGTGGCACCACCCTGCCGACCCGGCCGGGAGGCGTTAGCACTGCGCGCCGCGGAGGCCCCGTGAGTCGACCCAGCGAGCCCCTCGTCGCGCGCTTGCGCCAGATCGTGACCATGCGCTCGGAGTCCCGTGCGGAGCTCGCGCTGCGTGCCGGAATGTCCACCGCGCGTCTCGACGCCCTGCTCGCCGGCGAGGAGGCGATGACCGTGGACGAGCTGATCCTGCTGTCGCAGGGACTGCAGCTCGAACCTGAAGATCTCGGCCTCGACCTCGGGGACGAGGAGGACGACGCCACGCCCTACGAGGCGCCGGCGCCCCTGCCCTACGAGTCCCCTCTCGACGACGACATGGAGCTCGACCAGGAGGACACCGCCCTGGCGCTCATGGATGCCCTCGACCCGCTGGGCAACCAGATCCGCCAGCTGTTCGAGGTCGGGTTCGGCCTCGGCTGCACGTTCTTCTTCCAGGCCGAGGCGTCCCAGCTCGAGGACTCCGGCGTGCCCCGCATGGTGCTCGACCGCTACCAGGGCGGCGAGCTCCCCATCCAGCTCGACGCCGCCTACCACAGCTACAACGAGCCCGAGTTCGACACCTTCGGCGTGACGCTGAAGCTGTCGTTCGACGCGATCTACACCTGCACCTTCCCCTGGTCGTCCATCCGCCGGGTCGCCTTCTTCCCCGAGGCGTACGAGCCCGAGCCGGACGAGCCCGAGGCCGAGGAAGAGCCGCCGCCCCCGAAGGGTGCGCCGTTCCTCCGCCTGGTCGAGTAGCACAGACCCCGAACTCCCTCGTCGACCCCGCTCTCCCCCCCGCGAGGCCCCCGATGTCGTTCTCCATTCCCGTCGTGGACTACCGAGACTCCCTGGCCGGCGGTGAGCGCCGCGCCGCCTTCGCCAAGGCGCTGGGCGAGGCGCTCGAGTCCATCGGCTTCGTCGCCGTCACCCACCACGGCCTGCGCGACGGCCTGCTCGCCGAGGCCTACCAGGTCAGCCAGGACGTTTTCGCCCTGCCCGACGCGGTCAAGCAGCAGTACGAGACCCCCGAGGACGGTCGCCAGCGCGGCTACACCAGCTTCGGCGTCGAGCACGCCAAGGACACCGCCGCCCCCGACCTCAAGGAGTTCTGGCACGTCGGCCGCACCCTGCCCGCGGACCACGAGCTGGTGCAGAGCGGAGACGTGCCCGCGAACCAGTTCCCGAGCGAGCTCCCCGCCTTTGGCGCGACCATGTCCGAGCTCTTCGCCGCCCAGGAGCGCTTCGCCAACCGCCTGCTGGAGGACCTCGGCGACTACCTGGAGCTGCCCCCCGGCACGTTCGCCGACCTCATCGAGAACGGCAACAGCGTGCTCCGGGTCATCCACTACCCCGACCAGGAGGGCGAGGTCCCCGCGGGTGCCGTCCGTGCCGCCCAGCACGAGGACATCAACCTCATCACCGTGCTGCCCGCCTCGACCCGCCCCGGCCTGCAGATCCTCACCCGCGACGGCGAGTGGCTCCCGGTCACGACCCCGCCCGACGTCATGATCTGCGACACCGGCGACATGATGCAGCTCATCACCGGCGGCCGCCTCCCGGCCACCACCCACCGGGTCGTCAACCCCGAAGGCGCCGACGGCGGCCGCCTGTCCATGCCCTTCTTCCTGCACCCCAACCCCCACCGGATGCTGACGCCGTTCTGGGGTGGAGAGGCGGTGAGCGTGAAGGACTTCTTCTTCGAGCGGCTGCGGGACATCGGGGTGGCTTGAGGCCGAGACGGCGGGGTTCTGGTGCTTCGGCGACCGAGATCATCGCGGAGCAAGATGTCACACCTGTCGGCCTGACCCCGGAGGTCCCTCCGTCAGATCTCCGGTGCTCAGCTCCTCAGTGGTGAAAGCCGATGCGACCCCCTCAAAGACCGTCGCGCGGCCGGAGGCCCCGATCCCCGTCAGCGGTAGTCCTTGAGCATCGCCATCTGGGGCGCGTGGTCGATCAGCCCCTCCGGCGCGGGAAATCGCCCCACGCCGAGCGGCAGCTCCCGGCCGTCGAGCCAGCGCGAAGGAACGAGCAGCTCTCCGGATCGAGCAGCTCGGGCGGCGTTCGCGGCCAGCAACGGAGCGGCGCCGGTCGGCGGGGAACCGGCTTCAGCCACCATGTCTCCCGCAGCGAGCGCCACGGCAGCGCCCGTGGACGCCAGCGCGAAGGCCCCGTCGAGGGCGACGTCGGCGTCGGAGAAGGTCGCCCAGATCCCGTCGATCAGCAGGCCGCGCTCGGGCGTACCGACCGCCTGGAGGAGCGCCTGACGCGCCTGCGCTCCGGCCTCGGCTCCACCGTGCCCGACCACGTGGTGCATGTCGGGAATGACCGCGACGACGACGTGCTTCACGCCTTGAGCAGCTGCTCCTCGATGTCCCGCAGGAGCTGGGACGCCGGGCCGGTGCGGTTGTGCTGGATGCAGCGCTTGTACGCCTTCCACAGGTCCGCGAGGAAGGGATCCTCGTCCTCGATGAGGCGGTGCTCCTCGGGCATGGCGTCCGTGCTGGGCAGCTCCACCGACCCGATCGAGCGGCGGGTGTGCAGGTGGCGGAGCGTGTCGAGGAAGAGGCCGGTCGCACGGTCATTCCCGCGGCGACGCAGCTCCAGGTAGATGTGCCAGGCCACGCTCTCGGGCATCACCTCGACGTCTTCTTCCTGACTGGCGCCACGGCGGAGCCTCCGGATGAGTTCACGGTCGGAGGAGGCATGGTCGAACACCGCCGCAACACTCATGAGTGACTCCCGTCTGGAGGAACCTGCTGCCAGCGACCTCGTGGGACGCTTGAGCGCGATTGTACCACAAGCTACGCGACAACCTCGGAGGAACCCCTGCACGTACACAAGACGCCCTCCGTGGCCGCGGCCGCCGCCCTCGTGCTGGGCCTGACCGCCTGCCCCCCCAAGATCCCGCACCAGCCGGCCGCGATGGCGCTCGCCCAGGAGCCGGTATTCGTCGAGCCGGTGGTCGATCCAGACGCGGCCGGCCCCCTGGTCGAGCTGGTCATGCTCGCCGGCGGGTCACGCTGGGACGCGCCGGGTCAGGAGGGGCAGGCCTGGCACGCGGCCATGGCGCGGCCCCACGCGCCCACCGTCACCGTGCACGTCGGACGCGATCACGCCTGGTACACGCTTGTCTGCCCGTCGGACGCAGCCTCGTGTGTCGGACCCGTCGATCGCCTGCTGGGCGGGTTCGCCGACCGCGCCGGGCTCGTCGACCAGGCGGCCGACGCCCTCACCCACCCCGACCCGACCGACGCCACCCGGGACGTACTGTACGGCCTGCTCTACGAGGCCCACCCCTACGGCCACCCGGTCGTCGGACGCCTGGGCGCGCTCGACCCCACGACCCAGCTCCGGCCGGGCTGGGAGACGCCGCGCTTCACCCGAGGCACGATCCTCGCCCGGGCCGTCGGCAGGACCGATGACGAGGCCGCCACCCTGACCAGGCTCCTCGGGCCCAGCCTCGCCCGCCTCCCGGCCGTGCTGCCCCCCGACGCCGCCATGAAGGGGCCGCCTCCCGCCCGAGGCATCACCGTCGCCAGGCTCCCCATCGACGGCGACCAGGTCAGCGTGCACGTCGGCGTGGTGCTGTCCCGCCGCGCCACCAACCCCACCCGCATGCGCCCCAGCTCGGACGAGATTACAGCTTGGACCGAGATCTCCGCCTGCCTGACCGGTGCTCTGCCCGGCTATGCCTGGGACCCTCCGACAGAAGCGCCCCCCGGGTGGCAGGCCGCGCTCACGACCCCCCTGCACCCGGCGCTGGTGTGGTCGCTGACGGGCTCGGTCGACGAGGTCGCCCCCGCGCTGGAGCGCCTGCCCGAGCGCCTGCTGGGCGTGCCCGACGCGATCACCGATGCCTGCTCCTCGGACCCGGCTGCCAGGGCCGAGACCGTGCGGGGGGCGCTGGACGCCGGCTACACTGTGGTCATCGGCGTTGGACGCGACATCGAAGATCCCTCGCTCCCGGACGTCGAAGGCGACGAGCTGCTCGACCTGCCCGCCCCGGCCGAAGGACTCTTCCGATGACCACCCTGCCGAGTCGATCCCCGAAGATCGCCCTGCCCCTGCTCGCCCTGCTGACCTTGTCGGCCTGCGAGGAGCTGGAGGCGATCACGCCCAAGGTGCAGTTCGACACGCTCGAGGTGGAGGACATCGACTTCCAGCACGTCGACGCCGAGTTCGTCTTCCGCGTGGAGAACCCGAACCCGATCGAGGTCTCCCTCGCCCGCTTCTCCTACGACCTCGAGCTGGAGCAGATCTCCCTGCTCTCCGGCGACGAGCCCGAGGGCCTGAGCCTGCCCGCCCTCGACGCCGCCCGGGTCCGCATCCCGGCGTCCCTGGTGTGGACCGACGTGTACGACACCATCCAGGCGACCCGCGGCGAGGACCAGGTCGACTTCGGCCTCGGCGGCGAGTTCGGCTTCGACACCCGCTGGGGCCCGCTGGACCTGCCCTACAACGCGGACGGTCGCTTTCCTGCGCTTCGAACGCCGAAGTTCCGCCTGGGCAAGCTCCGGGTCGGCAGGGTCGACGTGCTGAAGGGCGAGGCCACGGTCGAGCTGGACCTGGCGATCGACAACGACCACGGCAGCACGCTGAACTTCACGGACCTCGACTACACGGTCTCCCTGGCCGGTCGCGACGTCGCGGACGGCATCGTCAATGAGCTGGGCGGCGTCGACGGCGCCACGGAGCGCATCATCGCAGTCCCCCTGACGATCGACCTGGTCCAGGGCGGCGCGGCGGTGATCAACGTGCTCACGAACGGGGGCCGGCTGGACGCAGGCCTGGACGCGACGGTCGACGTGGACACGCCCTTTGGGGCGCTGCCGCTGGCGGTGGACGAGCAGGGGAACGTCGAGGTGGTTCGGTAGATCGTATGGCGAAGATCCGTTGCTTCCAGCGGGGGAGTGGCGGGGCGGATCGTCCGGCGCGGATCCGTTGATTCCATCGGGGGAGCGGAGGGGCGGATCGTCTGGCGCGGATCCGTTGCTTCCAGCGGGGGAGTGGAGGGGCGGTCCCTGGTCTCTGGTCTCTGGTCTCTGGGCCCACGACATGGCGGGCTGGAGTACGTCTCGGTGCGGCCGCAGTGCCGTGGAGCTTCGGGCAGCCAAGCTGCCGTCGTGAAGGGTGGACGCTACGAATTGCGGCGCTGCGAACCAACGGACTCCCCGGCAGACGCCCCCGCTCGAGTCAGGCCCCAGAGACCAGGGACCAGAGACCGCCCCTCCACTCCCTCGCCCCGAAGCAACGGCCTCCCCGCGAGACGATCGCCCCGCCACTCCTTCACCGTGAAGCAACGGCCCCGCCCGCGAGCCCCGTCACTCCACGCTCAACCCGTCCACCAGGATCCCCGGCGCGTCCACGTGCTCGATCCGGTCCGTGTCCGACGCCAGTCCCACCACCTGACCCAGCACCTCGATCAGGTTGCCCGTGATCACCATGCGCGGGATCATCCCGCGGGTCTCGTTGCGGGGGACGACCAGGCGGCCCGAGGCGCCGAAGCGGAGGGCGCCGGTCTTGACGTCGAGGCCGTCGATGAGTCCGCGGGCGTGGTCGAGCATGACCACCGGCTCGGTCTGCTCCGCCAGCAGCGCGTTCATCGAGCGGCTGCCCCCGCGCACCACCAGGTTGCCGGGCATGAGGCGGCCGCCGCGGCGGTGGCCGGTCGCGCGCACGTCGAAGCTGCGGGCCTCGGCCACGTCGAGGTACCAGCCCTCCACCTGACCGTCGCGGATGAGGGTCAGGGGCACCGGGGCCACGCCGCGGTCGTCGAAGCCCGTGCTGTTGAGCGCGCCGGGCAGGCGGCCGTCGTCGACCATGTGCAGCAGGGGGGAGAACTGCAGATCCCCGCCGCTGCGGCCGCGGGAGAGGAAGCTCGTGCCCTTCTCCAGGGAGGCGTGGCGGAAGTGGGGGCCCAGCAGGGCGACAATCTCCGCGACAACCCGGGGAGGAAGCATCATCCGGACCGGTCCGCTCACCGTGGTGGTCGGCCCGTCCAGCTCCTCCAGCCTGCGCGCGAGGGCGGCGCCGAAGGGGATCGAGGCGACCGTGGCGAAGGCCCGGTCCTGGACCACGTCCGTCAGCGCGAGGTCGAGCGAGGGCGAGCGCACCGAGCCCTCGACCCGGAACACCGTGCCTGCCTCCTTGAGCCGCACGTTGCGGCTGTTGCCGAACCAGCGCCGGGTCCGGGCGTCCCGGTAGGAGAATCCCGACGTCTCGAAGCTGCGGTCCACCTGCGAGGCCGCCCGCTCCGCCGTCGTGAGCACCTCCAGCCGGTCCTCCTTGCCGATGTTCTCGTAGCGGCGGTCGTCGATGCCCGAGGTGCTGCCCTGGGTCGCCGAGCGCCCGACCGGACCGCCGTGGGGATCGGCCTCGCCGTCAGAGACCCGCTCGAGCGCCTGTTCCAGGAGCGCCTTCGCCTGGGGGAGCTCGCCCTCCAGCCACGCCGCCCGTCCCGCCGCGTCCCACACCCGGACCGTGATCCGGTGGGACTCCGAGTCGACCGCGCGCTGCACCCGCCCGCGGTGGCTCACCGCGTGGAAGCTCTCCGTGTCGGTGATCAGCACCTCGGCCCCCGATGCCCGGGCCATGCGCGCGCGCTCCAGCAGATCGGCGATGAGCGCCATGCGGTCCATGCAACCTCCTGCCGGAACCTACACCACCGTCCCCGCGTCGTCGCGCACGACGTTCACGCTGCCGTCGCCAGGAACGGATGCGACCGGTGGCACGAGATCGCAGGCCGCACCGCCGCGCTCGACGAGGCCGACGGCGAGGGCAAGGGCGAACCGAGAGCATCCGCCAGAGCCATGCACTAGAATGGCGAATCGAAGGGGATGCAGCCCACCTCGAACCCGCGCGAACCGACGGCTCCGGCCGTTGTCCAGAGGCTCGATGCCCTCGACTCTCATCACACTGCTGCTGACCACTCTGGCGCTCGCCGGGTGCACGCGTGTGGAGGCGACCCCGGTCCAGGGCGCGCCGGCAGGGGAGTCGGATCCGAAGGCCGAGGCCATGAGCCCCGAGGCCGAGAAATCTGCCGCAGCGCCGACGAGCGAGTCCTCGACGGCACCGAAGGTGGTCGAGACCCCGCAGGCGGTGGTGCGCATTCAGCCGCCCGGGCGCGTGGTGGCGGTGGGCGACCTGCACGGCGACCTCGACAATGCCGTTGCAACCCTGCACCTCGCGGGGGTCACCGACGCCGAGGGACGCTGGACCGGCGGGGACACGGTGTTCGTGCAGACCGGCGACATCACCGATCGCGGTCCCGACAGCGGGGCCCTCATCGAGCTGTTGAAGCGCCTGCAGGCCGAGGCGCCGAAGACGGGCGGACAGGTGGTCGCGCTCCTGGGCAACCACGAGGCGATGAACCTCACCGGCGACTGGCGCTACGTGCACGAGGGCGACATCGCCGCGTACGGGGGCGAGGCGGCCCGCAAGCAGGCGCTGGGTCCGGAAGGTGAGCACGGCCAGTGGCTGCGCGCAAGGCCCGCCGCCGCCATCGTCGGCGACACGGTCTTCGTGCACGGGGGCATCCGCGCCGCCCTGGCCACGGAAGGGCTCGCCCCGATCAACGTCGGCGTGCACCAGAGCCTCACCGGCCAGCTGCAGGGCCCGGCCCAGGGGATCTTCCTCGGG
>MDTC01065432.1_pt1 | contig 10918 bp, 10 predicted proteins | sample 811181 | NCBI WGS metagenome assembly MDTC01 (sample SAMN05326644, study PRJNA326480) | marine metagenome | isolation source: seawater | place: Pacific Ocean: North | collected 2011 | reverse complement strand
TATTCTTTAGGATTATTTACAGAATATCTTACTCCAGCTTGAGCTGCTAAATTTATTACAATATCAAATTTTTTTTTATTAAAGACTCTTTTTAAGGATTTAAAATTTGAAATGTTAACTTTATAAAATTCAAAATTCTTTTTTTTTTTTAATATATCTAATCTTAATTTTTTAAGTTTTAATGAGTAGTATGAATTTAAATTATCTATTCCTACAACCTCAAAATTACTATACTTCAATAAATTTTTACACAAATGAAATCCGATAAAACCTGCACATCCTGTAATTAAAATTTTCATTTAATAATTTTTCTAAAATGTTTGAAAGTTTTGTATAAGGCAATTAATAAAATTAATACAATATTTTGATTATTATTATATCTAATTAATAATTCCTCAAAAAACATTTTTCTGTATGGAGATATACTAGAAAATCCACCCCTTTCAAAATCACCTGTTATTTCGTTTTTTTTTGTTGCCATTCCTTTCATCTTTTTTTTCACAATCATTCGAAAGAAATAATCATAATCTGCATGATATTTATATTTTAAATTATACAATCCAACTTTCTTTGCAGATGAATTTTTAATAAAAAATCCAGTTGAATGACTAGAATAAAAACCCCAACTATAATAAATTTTTTTAGGTTTGTATCCATGTACTATTCCCCAATGTTTTTTAACACTACCAAAAATAAAATCTAAATCATTGTGTTTTTGTATATATTTAAATATTAACTTTAGAGCATTTTTTCTCAACGTATCACCTGAATTTACAATACATATAAATGCACCATCACAAATTTTTATTCCTTTGTTAAAAGCATCATAAATGCCTTTGTCTTTTTGACTTATTATTTTAGAAAAATTTTTTTTATGCTTATAAATTTTATCAAGGGTTTTATCTGTTGATTTTCCATCAATTATTATATGTTCAAAATTTTTAAATGTTTGATTTGCAATGCTTTTTATAGTTTTTTCTATTGATTTTTCTCCGTTACGCACAACAGTGATTATCGAAAAAAAAGGTTTTTTTTTATTGATCATTTATGAAATATGAAAATAAATATAAATTATATCTAATTTTGTGAAAGTAAACTATCAATCTGTAGAATTATTTGGCGTTTCAGGATCTGGTAAAACACACATAAGGAATCTTTTAAAAAAAAAATTAGAAGTTAAAAATTATGAGATATTTGATACTAGAGAATTAATTATTAAATATATTGGACAATTAACTAAACCAAATTTTTTCGATTTCCTAATATTAAAATTTTTCAATTTTTTACTATTTTTTGATATTAAAACTACACTATGGAATTATACTTTAAATAAATTAAGTAATAAGTTGCTTAAAAATAATGAAAAACTTTATAAGAAATTAAAAACTAGTTACGAAATTAATATTTTTAAAAAAAAAAATAAATTTTTTAATATTGTAAATATTTGGTTAAAGGAACTAATTGTTGCGTTTATAATATTTGAAAAAGTAAAAAAAAAAGAAAAAATAATTTATTTTCCTGAAGAGGGATTTTTGCAAAAAGTTTTTCTTCTTGGCTATAAAAATAAATTAAATAAAAATATTTTAAAAAAATATTTAAACTTAAAATTATTTTGTAATAAAATAATACTCGTAAAAAATTCTAAAAAAAGAATAAATTTAGTCCACAAAATTAGAAAAGAAAAAAAGCAGGATTGGTTGTTAAATTCTTCAGAAATAAATAGGATGTATATGATACAAAAATTTTTAGAAAAAAATATAAAATTTAAATTTCAAATTATAAACAACTCAAAGGAACAAAATTTTAATAAATATGAATTATGATAAAAAAAAATTAGTTATTTTTACAAATAATGTAAGATCAATTAAGTTAATTAAGGAACTCAAAAAAAAATTTATAATAAATCTTATTATATTGTCAAAAAAAAATTTAAGTAATGATTTAAAAAAAAAAATCAAAAAATTCAAAATAAATACAATATTTTATGAAAATAAAAATTCAGATATAAAAAAAAATATTCAAAAATATAAAATCGATTTTTTAATTACCGCTGGTTTTCCAAAAAAAATCCCAATTGAAATAATTAAATTACCAAAATTTTGTTCAATAAATCTCCATGGTGGTAAAGTGCCCAATTATTTAGGTGGATCAACTATCAATTGGCAAATAATAAACAATGAAAATAAAATTTATGTTTCCGCTTTAAAAATGAACTCAAAAATTGATGGTGGACCTTTAATCATTCAAAAATACATTAAAATTAATAAAAATGAAAATATCAAGACAATTAAAGAAAGACTTCATGAAGTATTTCCAAAAGTTTGTGTTATGGCTATTAAACATATTTTGAAAAATAAGAAATTAAAATACTTTTCGTTTAATAAAAAGACATACTGGAGACAAAGAAATAAAATAGATAGTCAAATCTCTTTGAATCAAATAAGTTTACAAAGAGCTCATAATATAATAAGGGCATCTTCAGCTAAGGAATATCCTGCTTATTGTTTTTTAAATAACAAAAAAATTTTGCTCCTAAACTCAAACATAATAAAAAATAATAATATAAACAAAAATGAGAAATATTTTTTTAGAAAAAAAATATTGTTTCTTAAATTTAAAAATGGATTATTAAAAGTAAATAAATTTAGGATTTTGTAAGAAGATTTATTATTTTATTTATACCTTTTTCTAAGTCATACTTAGGTTTATAATTTAATAATTTTCTTGCTTTTAAAATAGATAAAGTGCCTCTTTTTGAAATTGGTTTAATTTTTTTTTTAAAAGAATATCTTAAATTTGGAAACCGTTTTACTAAAATGTTTAAAAATTCTTTTAAAGATCTTGATTTTCCAAACGTTATATTAAATATTTCACCATTTGCTTTTTTATTTTTTGCAACTAAAACTGCTCCAGATACTAAATCTTCAACATATGTGAAGTCTAGTTTTTCATTTTTACTAAAAACAAATATTTCCTTTTTCTTTAACGCTCGTTCTATAAAAATTTGACTTACCCTTTTGTTTGGATCATTAGGTCCATATACTGCAGAAGGTCTTATAATACTAAAATTAATTTTATACTCATTACATAAATTTTTTGTTATTTCTTCACCAATTTTTTTAGTAATTCCATAAATTCCTCTAGGATTTGTACTATCTGATTCCTTTGCTATTGATCTTTTAAAATCTCCATAAACCATACTTGAAGAAAAATAAATAAATTTTTTAAAGTTAAATTTTTTATGATTTAAATTTTTTAGAGCAATTATCAGATTCTGTGTACCATCTATAGGACCTCTTTTTGCATAAAAATATGTCAAATTTTCAGTTCTAGCTACCGAAACACCAGCCAGATGGAAAATTAATTCTGGTTTATACTTTCTTATTGTATTTTCAACTAAAAGCGGATCTTCAATTTCACCTCTTACATATTTAATTCTATTAATTTTATTTTTATCAATTAAGTTTTGATTTTTTGAAAAATTAGATGCGCTATCGAAACATATTATTTTTTTACAAAAATTAATATCGATAAGTTTTGAACATAAAAATTGTCCAATAAAACCTCTCCCTCCAGTAACTAATATATTTTTCATTTAATTGTAGAAATCCATTCTTTAGATTTTTTTAAAATGTAATTAACCTGGTTTTGGTTTAAGTTTTGAGACATTGGCAAGGTAATAATTTCCTTTGACAGCTTTTCTGTATTTGGCAATTTACCTTTATTAAATTTTAACAAATAATTTTGCTTATGTAATGGTGGCTCAAAGTGTATAGATGCCTCAATATTATTTTTAATCATAAAATTTAGAAATTTATCTCTTAAATTTTGTTTTACAATTAAAGTATACATTTGATAAGAGTGTGAAGAATTACTTGGTATTTTTTGAATTTCAAAATATTTTGGGTATTGTGAAAAAAAATGATTATATCTTTTTGCTATATTGTTTCTAATTTTATTAAATTTGTTCAATTGCTTTAACTGATGATTGCCTAATGCGGCTAAATGATTTGGCATTCTAAAATTATGTCCTGGCAAAACAGCTTCTCGGTGCCAGGCTTTAGCATGATTTTTTTTTATTCCATGAGCTATTAATTTTTTTACATATTCATATTCTTTCTTATTATTAGTTGTGAACATTCCACCTTCTGTAGTTGTAATATTTTTTGTTGGAAAGAATGAAAAACAACCCACCCCAAAACTACCAGTATATTTATTATTATATTTAGAGCCTAATGTTTCTGCACTATCTTCAATTAATTTTAATTTATTTTTTTTACAAAGTTTTGCTATTTCATCAATTTCACAAGGTAAGCCACCAAAATGAACAACAATTACAGCAACTGTTTTTTTAGTTATTTTTTTTTCAACTTCTTTTGCTGTTAAACCGCGGGTATTGATATCAACATCAGCAAAAACAGGTGTGCATTCATTATTTAGCACTGCATTAGCTGTAGATACCCAAGTCCAGCTTGGAATAATAATTTCTCCTTTTTTTTTTAAAAGTTTTACTGAACATTCGAGTGCACTAGTACAAGAGTTCATTGATATTGAAAATTTTGAACCAATATACTTTGAAAAATTTTTTTCAAATGTTTTATTATTCTTACCATGAGTTAACCAGCCAGATCTCAATGATTTCGAAATCAGATTGATTTCTAAATTACTTAAACGAGTAATTGATAAAGGAACTTTCATTAAAAACCTCTTGTAATTAATAACATTTAAAAGTAAACAAAAATAATGTGTGGTATAGCTGGATATTTTAATAACAACTCCAAAGTTACACAAGTTTCAAATATTGTTGATTTAATGAACAATCTTCAATCACATCGCGGACCTAATAGCTCAGGAAAATTTATTAATAATGAAAAAGACTTTTGCTTTAAAATGTGTCGACTTTCGATATTAGATCTAGAACTTGGTATTCAGCCAATGCATTCAAGTGATAATAGATATGTGATAATATTTAATGGAACTATTCTTAATTCCCCTGAGCTTAGAAAAAAATTAGAAGCAGAAGGTATAAAGTTTTTTACAAATAACTCTGATACAGAAGTATTATTAAATACCATTATTAAATATGGAGAAAATGGTCTAAAATTACTTAACGGTTCATTTGCATTTTCTTTATATGATAAAAAAAAAAGAAAATTATTTTGTGCAAGAGATAGATTTGGTTTGGCCCCTTTCTATTATCTTCATAAAAATAATAGATTTCTTTTTGCTTCAGAACTTAAATCCATTCTCTTATCTGGGGAGTCTACAAAAGAAATTAATAAACAAAATTTATATCATTACTTAAGTCTATTATGGTCTCCTGGCCCAGAAACAATAATAGAAGATATATATAAATTGCAACCAGGTCATTTTTTAAAATTAGATTTAAATTCTAATATATTAAATATATCAAAATGGTATGAAATTAATTTTGAAACTAACAAGCATTTGGATATAAAAGAATGGCAAAATGAAATTTTTACTGCAATCGAAAAATCAGTAATTAATTCTACTTTATCAGATGTGCCACTTTCATGTGGTCTTTCTGGTGGTTTAGACTCACAATCAATTGTTGGAATGCTCTCAAAAAATAAAAGTGTTGTTAATACTTTTTCATTAGGTTTCAGTGGTCATAACAAAGGTCCATTAAATGAGTTAGGCGAATCCAGGTATGCTGCGGAATACTTTGGCTCTAAACATCAAGAAATATTAATAGAGCAAAATGAATATTTTTCTGAATTAGATAAAATGATATATCATTTAGATGAACCATATGGAGGAGGTTTGCCACTTTGGCACATTTTTAAAGAAACTGGGAAAAATTTTGGAGTTATTCTTACTGGACTTGGGGGTGATGAATTGTTTGGGAACTTTGGGAGATGGACCTTATTAGAGAAAACTTTTTTTAACTATTTCAATAATTTCTTACAATTTAAACTTCTTTTTTTTGACAGAAAATATTTTTTTACTGATGAACTTAAAAACAAATTACTATTTCATGAGGACACAAAATTAGAAAAAACATCTAAATTTTTATTCAAAAAGATTTCGAATAAGAACTACAAAAACATCAGAGATAAAATTTGTTATTTAGATCTAACAACACAATTGCCCGATGAATATTGTAATATGACAAATAAATTTTCAATGGCTAATAAAATAGAGGCAAGAGCTCCATTTTTAGATAATAATATTACTGATCTTATACAAAAGGTGCCTAGTGCAATTCGAACAAATAGAACTGATTTTAAATATTTATTACGTAATACTGTAAAAGATATTTTGCCAAGTAAAAACCTCCATAATAGAAAAAGAGGATTTGTTGGATTAGAATCACAAAAAATTAAACATGATTTTGATGAAATCTTTAATGAAACTTTTGAAAAAAGTAAAATAAATAAGCAAGGAATATTTAAAGAAAAATTCTTATACCAATTTTTAAATTCATTCAAACATAAAGGAAATTTTGTAGAATTTACAAGTTTTGGTTATAAGAAAACCTATAATGAAAAGTCATTATGGGCATTGATAATGTTTCAAAAATGGTATGATATTTTTATAAAAAATTAAATTTTATGAAAATCATTCATTTTGTTGGTGGAGATTTACACTCAGGTTCCTCCAAAGCAGTTATTACTCTCTCTAGAAATTTAAATAAATTAAAAAATATAAACTCAAAAATATATAATAAGAAATCAAATTCAAAAATTTTTTTTGAAAAAGTTTTTAAAAGATCTAATTTTAAAAAACAAAATACAACAATTAGCTTAGGGATTTTTGGAAATAATTTTTTATATGATAAAAATTATATTAATGCAGATATTGTTCATCTTCATTGGATTAACAAATCACTAATTAATATAAATGATATTCTTAAAATAAATAAACCTATTGTATGGACAGTAAGAGATATGTGGCCATTTACAGGTGTATGCCACTATACATATGATTGCGAAAAGTATATTAAAGAATGTGGAAAATGTCCTCAATTAAACAGTAATGTTAAGAAAGATTGGTCTTATAAAATTTTTCATCTTAAAAACAAAATCTTCTCTAAAAAAGATATAACTTTCATTACCAATAGTCAGTGGATAACAAATAAAGCTAAAAAGTCTAAATTGCTTAAAAATAAAAAAATAATTAAGTTATATAATTCATTTGAAACAAGAAATTTTTATCCAATTAATAAAATCAAAGCTAAAAATAATTTAAATTTTGATAAAAATAAAAAATTAATATTATTTGGAGCAAATAATGCATCTGCTAAATATAAGGGTCTTAAATATTTTGTTGATTCAATTAATGAACTTAAAAGTAATAATATTGAAATAGGTATAATTGGAAATATTTGGGAGAGAAAAATATTTAAACGAAAAGATATTAAAATTAAATTTTTTGGTTATATTAATGAAACTTCTAAACTCAGAAAAATTTATTCAGCTGCAGATTTATTTGTAGCTCCCTCAATACAAGATGCTTTTCCCAAAATGCCAGTTGAGGCTATGCTGTGTGAAACACCGTGCGTATATTTTAAATCAACGTCAATTTCTGAGATAAATAAGGATGGTTACACAGGTTTTGGTGCAAATTATCAAAATTTCTCAAATCTGGCTTCAGCTATAAATAAATCTTTAAAATCAAAAAAAAAACTTGGTAAAAATGCAAGAAAACATATTTTAAAAAATTATTCTCAAAAAAAACTTACAGAAAAAATTACAAATATTTATAGAAATAGTATTAAATAAAAATAATTAAATAAATTTTTTAAAAGAATATTGAAAATTTTTAAATTTCCATTGAAAATACGAAATGAAAATACTTGAACTATTTAATCCATTGTCAATCTTTATCAATTTTAGATCTTTATTAATAAATTTTGCAAAATCTGATATGCCAGTTTGTGAGGATATCACAATTTTACAATAAGATAATAAATATGAATTTACCAAAGCTTCTTCACCCATTTTATATCTGTGGTTTTTTCTTTTATTTAAGTTAAATACTTTAGTCTGATTTGATCTAAAGTTGTTTATAGATATCACCATATCTCCAAATTTTTCTTTAATATATTTATAATTTTCTAGGTCTTCGGTTACTAAAAATATTTTGCTGATACTATGTTTTTTTTTATAAGACTCTATTTTTTCTACTATTTGATGTTTATAAGGTGGAGTTGGATGATTGGGAGAGATACGCATATCAGTCCCTCTAAAATGAATACCAAGTATATTATTATTATGTTCTAATCCTAACCTTTTTTTATAAAAATTTATCCTTTTCCTTGTTTGATCTAAAATTTTAAAATTCTTATCAAATATTTTTTTCAAGTTTTTGCTAAACTTGTTATTTGGTGTAATTATATTTTTGTCAGCAGATAAAATAAATTTTTTTGAATTATAAACTTTTTGTAAGCTTAAATTGTTGATTTTCTTAAAGTAATATTCCCACGCATTATGTGTGCCAAGTATTTTTTGTTTTTCGTTGTAAATAGTTTTAAAATTTTCCATATCAATCAATGGTATTAAATTTTTTTTTTCGCAATATTTTAGATGATTTAAAACAAAAAGAACTAGAGAGAAAAATCCTCTCTTTTTTTTTGTTGCAATAATATAATTTTTAGATTTTTTTTTTCGACCTTAAATTATATATAATTTTATTATGACCAATATTATCAAAATATAAATTTAAATATTTCTTTAAAATTTTTTTTTTTAATATTAGATATTGTTAGCATTCATTTTTTTAAATATGATATCATCATGGTTCTTCATTGGCTCTCTAATTTCTTGAAAATTTGAATTATTCAAAAAATTTTTTATATCATTCCATTGAGAACCACTTTCATAAAACTTTGCTGTACTAACTTCTATATAAATTGTTTTGCATTTTTTTAAAAATTTTAACGAGCCTTTTAATACCTCTAACTCAGCACCCTGAACATCAATTATTAAATGGTCAAAATTATTAACATTTATATTTTGTTCCATAATAAGGTTATCTAATGTTTTGGATATTAATTTTATTTTTTTACTCATAAAAATATCTCTTTTTTTATTTTCAAAATGAATTTTTTTATTTTTATAATCACTTGAAAAATCAAAAATTGAAGATGATGCACCATCATTTGAAGATAAATAAAAGTCCATTTCCTCTCCTTCCTTTGAGTGCAAAAGATAATTATATGCTTTTTGATGCTTAAATTCTGAAATATTTATTTGCAAATCCTCAAATATTTTAGGATTAGCTTCAATCCAAACGACTTTTTTTCCAAACCAGTCATAAATATATCTTTCTGAGCCTCTATGTGCTCCAATATGAATAATACCCTTCGTTTCTTTTAAAATAGATATAATTTCATCGTCAGGGAATTTATCGTTATTAAATATATTTTTTTTGCTAACTGAAATCTTTAAATTAAAGTATTTAAATAGGCTTAATTTAATAAATTTTTTTAAATCATTAATCATTCAATATTGGTAAATATAAAAAAAAATTTTTAATATTAATAACTAATATATGTTAAATTAATTTCAATGGATATTTCAAATATTAATTATTCAAATAATGATAGTGGCGCATCAATTGCTGTTAATAGAATAAATAATATGTTAAATAAAAATGGCCTTAAAAGTGAAATTATTTCTTTCAATGATAAAAAAAATATTACAAATAGCCTTAAAATTAGACTGTTTATAAACAAAGTATTAAAAAAGATTATTAGTAAATTTTTTAATATCAAAATTAACGATAGTATTAACTTTGGAATTTTGCCTTCAAATTTTTATAAAAAAATTAAAAAATCAAAAGCAAAGATAATAAATCTACATTGGTTAGGAAACGAAATCATTTCTATAAAACAAATTTCTAAAATTAAGGGTCCTGTTATTTGGACTTTACATGATATGTGGCCTTATACATCAATTGAGCATTATATTGATGAAAAAAAATTTATTGATAATTACACAGAAAATAAAAACGATTTAAATTTTATATTAAAATTTATTTTCGATTCAAAGATAAAATATTTTAAACCTATTAAAATTCTAATATGTACAAGTAGATGGCAACTTAAAATGGCTCAGAAAAGTTTAATATTTAAGAATACAAAAAAGGTGCTTGTACCACTGCCAATCGATTTTAAAATTTGGAAACCTAAAAGTAAAAATATAGCAAGAAAAAATTTAAATATTCAGGAAAATAGAAAGGTTATTTTATTTATATTAAGTCATAAGTATGCACATAAAAGGAAGGGTTTAAATTATGTTATCAATTATTTAAGTGAAATTAAAAAAGAAAATATAACACTAATAACTATTAATTGTGAAAATTTAAAATTAAAAAATGAAAAAATTCATCACATTAATTTTAATTATTTAAACGAAATAGATGATAAGATCAATTTATACAGTTGTTCAGATGTTTTTTTAATGCCAAGCAAAATTGAGTCTTTTGGTCAAACAGCTTTAGAAGCTCAAGCATGCAATTGTCCTACAGTAACTTTTAAAAATACTGGTTGTGAAGATATAGTTGATCACTTAAAAACTGGTTATATAAGCGAGTATATGGACCAAGAAGATTTTTCAAGAGGTATAAATTTTGTACTTAATTCAAAGTTTGGAGAAAACTTTATAAGAGATACTGCGAAGAAAAAATTTTCTGAAGAAATTATTGCAAGCAAATATAAAGAAATTTTTAAAGAAATTTTCTAAATTTTAATATTTTTAACAACTTTATTTAATTTTTTAAAATACATATCTTGGTTTATTGTATTTTTTTTTAAAAATTTTTCTAAATTTGTGAAATAAATTTTATCAGATAAATTTCTATTTTGATTGGATATCACACTTTTATAATCCAAATTAAACTTTAAAAAATAATAATACAGTGCCTTATCAGCTTGTAATTGCTCTCTTCTGTT
>MDTC01274471.1_pt1 | contig 10920 bp, 12 predicted proteins | sample 811181 | NCBI WGS metagenome assembly MDTC01 (sample SAMN05326644, study PRJNA326480) | marine metagenome | isolation source: seawater | place: Pacific Ocean: North | collected 2011 | reverse complement strand
CAAAATATCCAATTACAGCATGTGCCGATTTTTCTTTACCAAAAAATGAATCCCGATATATTTCTTCTGTTGCGGTTACTTCATGACTAAGTTTTTCATATTCGGCTAATTTTTTCACGAACTCAATTAAAATTGGAATATCCTTCTCTTCTGCTTTCTTAATTACAAAATCCATAATGCCTTCAAATTATTTTATGAAAGTTAAGCAATAATGAAAATTATTGTTTCATCAATTGAATATTTATTCCGATTTTGTTCAGTTAATTTTTTGAGATTTAATGAACAACCAAAACTTTAAAGCTTATCTGGCATACATTGCAGTCTGTGTAATTTGGGGAACGACTTACCTGGCAATTAAAATTGGTGTAACCGATCTACCACCGTTTTTATTTGCCGGTTTAAGATGGATTACGGCCGGAATAATTTTAATAGGTTATCTTTTTTTACGAGGTTATAAATTTCCGGTAAAAGATGATTTAATTCATCTCTTTATTGTTGGTATTAGTTTATTAGGATTTGGAAACGGTTTTGTAGTTATTGCTGAGCAGTGGCTTCCAAGCGGATTGACTTCACTTCTCATTACTACAATTCCAATTTGGGTGGTAATTATTGAAATGCTTCTGCCCAACAGCCCAAAGATTAATTTTCTTGTTATTCTAGGAATCATTATTGGTACATCCGGAGTTGTACTAATCTTTTGGAATGATCTCGATAAAATTTTTAACAGCGATTACTTTCTTGGAATCTTGAGCATGTTTGGTGCTGTAGTTGTCTGGGTGATTGGAAGTCTTTGGTCAAAATATAAGAAGGTATCCGTAAAACCTTTAATGGGAGCGACTTTTCAGATGTTATTTGCCGGGGTTCTTCAAGTCATTCTTGGCTCGTTATTAGGTGAATGGTCTGTTTTTCATTTTACTCAAGATTCTTTTTATGCATTTGCTTATTTGGTTTTAATCGGTTCTCTGTTTGGATATACATCTTTCATTTATGCAATTGCACATCTTCCGGTTTCTTTTGTTTCTACATACACTTATGTTAACCCAATTATTGCTTTGTATTTGGGCTGGCTTGTTCTTAATGAAGAAGTAAACATTATTCTCTTTGCAGCAACCGCATTAATTTTAGGGGGTGTTGTAATTGTAAAAATGGGGCATGAAAGAATTAAAACTAAAAATAAAACTGCCCAAGCAAATAGATGGAAGTACCGTAAAACCAGTATTCGGTAAAATTATCACCATATGAAAGTTGAGTTCCAAAGGAAACATCTAAATTCTGCAGATATGAATATTGAATTGTAAATCCACTGAACCCGCTTCCATCATTTAGATTTTGGGTTGATGACAATGATAGATTTACAAGAGGATGTATTAAATAGCCGGCAGTGATATTCAAATAATTTTTACCAAGATTTAATAATTCTCCATTTACCAATCTTAAAAACTGATATTCACTTTTCGATTTCTTTCCTTCACCGTTAAAATGATATTCAATCAATCCATATAATCTATATGAGAATTGATAATCAATTCCAAGTATGTATTTCGTGAAATTATCATTGTAATTATTTTCATTTATTGATGTGATCGATTCTCCCCTAACACCGGCATCAAATAGGTTTCCGGCAAAATCAAATCCAATCTTAAATCTTTTATCAAAGTAACCAGCGATTAATGCCAAATCAAATTCACTGTAGTTTGTTCTGAATCTTGCACCAAAGTTTGTCTGATTGATTTTTTCCGTGAAGTTTACAACCAAACTCAAATCAGTAAAATTTCCCAAAAATATTTTTGAAGAAACCGCATCAGCGCCGTCCTTTTCTATTTTAAAAAAGTTAGCCGGATTTATTGGATTGAATAAATCTGTAGGATTCCAAACTCTACCGCTTCCCCAAGCTATTCTTTGTCTTCCAACTACAACTTCACCAAAGCCAAACCTTTGTTTTAAATAGAGTCTGTCAAAGTAATGATCGACAGTTAAATTTTTCTTATTAATTAAATTCCATTTTAAAGGTGCCGCCTGCCGATTATTACTTGCATTTCCTAAAGATAACGTTGTTAATGAATTGAAATAAAGTGCAGATATTTCATAATCAATATTTAGTCTTGTACTGCTTGAAATATAAATTTCGGGACGAAGTCTGATTCTGGTTAGATCTAGAAAAGTATTTTGATCCAATCCGAAAATATCTGCTAATGTTTCTTGAGGTTTTTGATATGTTGGAAGATTAACAACATAACCACTCAAATCAAACTCCACTTGTGCAAAAAGTGAGTTAATTAAGAACAGTGAGATTATTAGTTTTTTCATTTTATAAAAAGTTTTTGATTTTTATTTATAAACAAACAAGTTTGAGATTCCAGCCTGTCTTATTGGCTGACAGGTATCCCTTCCCGCTTCGCTAAGCTTGCGAGGCGAGCATGAACCGGAATGACAGTAAAAGTACAAATCATTGTCATACCGGTTTGTTTATTGCCTTTTATCAACAATACCGGTATCTCATACTCTATGAGTTTTGAGATTCCTTTATCCCTTAACGACAGTATAATAACGACAATCCCAAAACTAATCTTGTTTAATTCTGCCATCTTCAAGATAGACTAATCGTTTTGCTCTTTCCATAATCTGCTTATCATGAGTAGCAAAAATGAAAGTAATTTTCTTTTCTTCATTCATCTTCTGCATTAGATCAAGCAGATTTGAAGCTGTTTTTGAATCTAGGTTCGCAGTTGGTTCATCTGCTAAAACTACAGTTGGATTATTAACAATTGCTCTAGCAACTGAAACTCTCTGCTGCTGTCCGCCGCTCATTTCTCCCGGACGCTTATCTGCCAATTGATCGATTTCCAATTCCTTCATAAGTGAAAGAGCTCTTTCTCTTCTTGTTTTCTCCGGAATTCCAAGAAGCATCATACTGAATTCTATATTTTCAATTGCGGTTAAAACCGGAATTAAATTATATGCTTGAAAAATAAATCCCATTTTGTTCAATCTTAATTCGGAAAGTTCTTTCTTATTCATTTTAGCTAAATGATACTTCTCAAATTTTATTTCTCCTTTTGTGGGATTATCTAATGCACCAAAAAGATTTAGTAATGTTGTTTTGCCTGATCCTGATCTTCCGGCTAAGACTAAAAATTCACCTTTATTTACAATTATATCCACATCCTTTAATGCCGTTACAGGAACACCGTTATCCTGATAAATTTTCTCAATCTTTTCTGCTATTATAATTTCCATTTTCTATCCAAATTTTTCTTCTAATTAAAATGTGATTATATATATCTTATTGCTTCAACCGGCTGAAGTTTAATTGCTTTTACTGCCGGATAAATTGCTCCAACTATTGAAACAATCGGAATTGTTACTAAAACTCCTATTAATTCTGAGTAACTAACCGACGGATATAAAATTGCACCAATACCATACGAATTTAAGCTGTCAGCAAAAAGTGATAGATTAATTCCAGTATCAGAAAGAACTGTTATTAAAATTCCACCCACTGCTGAACCGATGAGAGTTCCGAATAATCCCAGCAGAAGTGACTCCAGCAATATCATTCCAAAAATTTTTGTCGTCTTCATTCCAATTGCCAAAAGAATTCCAAGTTCATTTATTCTTTCAAATACCGACATCAACATTGAGTTAATAATTCCGAATATTAATGCTAATCCAACTATAAAATAGACCACGAACATTGATTCTTTCGAGAGATCAATTTGAAGAATCAGCAATGGCAACAGTTCTGCGTATGTTAATACTTCATAAGCTTTGTTATTTAGTTTATTTTTTATTTGTTCATTAATTTCGTCAGCAGATTTATGATCATTCAGAACTATTGCAAACTCATGAACTTGTCCCGGAATTTTAAGCATTGATTGAAATTGATTCAGATTTATGAAAATATTAGTCTTATCAAATTCACTATTTTCCGTTTCAAAGATTCCCACTAATCTGAAAACATCTGATCCTATTGAGCCATCCAATTCATTAGCCATTCCAACTACTTTATCACCAATGTTAACATTAAGTTTTTCAGCAAGTTTTTTGCCTAAAAGTATTTCTCCCTTTTCTCCTGTTAAATAATGCCCATCGATAATTGTGGATTTTACTTTTGAAATTTGCCCTTCTCTGTTATGCTCAATTCCGGTTAAATAAATCCCGGAAGAATTTTCGGCGCTGCTTAACAAACCAAATGTAATTCCTCTTTTGCTGAAAGCCTTTACTCCGCTTTGAGTACTTAAAATTGTTTCTACAACATCGGGACTTGGTACAAAATTTTGAATTACTTTATTATCTCTAAAACCATTTTTATGAATTTGAATATGCGAAGTACTAAGTGAAATCTGGTTGAAAAGCATCTGGTTCAAGAATGCATTTGTTATTCCTTCAAGAAATAAAATTGAAATAGCTCCAATTACTATTGAGATGAAAACTATTAATGATCTTCTCCTATTCCGCCAGATATTCCGCCATGCTAATTTTAATAACATTTAAATTCCTTATTATGTATATCTAATTCCCTTCAACGGTTCAAGTCTAATTACCTTAACTATAGGATAAACTGCTGCAACAACCGATGCAATCAATATTGATATAGATGAGTTGAAAAAGACTGAAAATTTGAGTGAAGCTTCAATCCTTGGAAGAAATCCATATTCTTCATACATCCAGGCATATTCGCTTCCGAACTGAATGGGATTGTTGAAAATGTATAGATTAATTCCAAACCCGATAATGTTTCCTAAAATTAATCCGATAATTGTAATGAAAAGAGTTTCAAGAAGAACAACCAAAACCAATTTATAATTAGACATCCCGATTGATAAACTGATTCCAAATTCCTTAAATCTTTCAGTTACACTCATCAAAACCGTGTTAAGGATTCCAAATGCAACTATCACAAATAATATTGCCAGAAAGAAAATACCGCTGATGTTATCAAGCTGAATTGACTGTTCAAAATCGGGCATTAATTCTTTCCAATCCAAAACAACCAATTCTTCATTCTTTAGATTTGCTTTAATCTCTTCTTTGATATCGCATAAATCGTCAAATGAATTTATATCAATTGCCAATGCTGTAATTCTGCCGTAAAGAGACAAAAGTTCCTGCGCAGATTTAGTATCCATAAAAACCGACATTGCATCGAAGTCCTGCATTCCCATTTTTGTGGTACCAACAATTTTGAATTTCATGTTCCCAAGCGAACCGTCAAAACCTTGTGCAAGTATTACAATTTCATCTCCAATATCAGCTTTTAGATTTTTCAATAGTTTATAACCTATAACTATTTCATAGGATTCGAGTTCTGTAAAAAATCTTCCTTCATTTAATTTGCTGAAAATTCTGGAAGTCTCTTGAGATGACTGTGGATTTAAACCGAAAATTGCACATCCTAATGAATTGTCTTTAAAGCTGATTAAACCGTCGGCATTAATTCTTGTTGAATAAGCCTTTATCCCATCAACATTTGACAAAGTAGATTTTAGATCTTCTGTTGGTTTAAAACTTTTTGCCAAAGAAGGATTGTTCAAATATCCTTTCTCTTGAATTTGAAGGTAACCGCTGAATATTTCAACAGCATTTTTAATATTAAGTTCGTAAGTCCCTTCTTGAATTCCGCGCATTGCAATTGACGCAATAACTGCAAAAGTAACCGCAAGTAAAGTCAAGATTGATCTTCTTTTATTCCGCCAGATATTGCGCCAAGCCAGTTTAAGAATTAATTTCACTTAGTTTCCTCTTTCTAATTCGGAAAATGAAAATATTCTTGAATTAATATTTATGTCAAATTCCATCTCTTTTATTTTGATAATTGTTGATCTTCCATCCTTAACATTGCTTACCATACTCCATTCACTTGGGATTAATCTTCCGTTAAATTTTTTGATATTTGTTAACAGCATAGTTCTAATCTTTTTTCCTTTTTCATCATAGTACTCAACTTTAGCGGGAAGTTCATCTGTTTTTCTTACATAATAGAATAACTTTCCCCAAACAACCGGGGCGGAAGGTTTTGGATTTAGTTCTATTTTCCAGCATAATTCATCGTTAACCTTTTCCTCTCCAATAATTTTCATTGTATAGTCATCATTCAGATTTGATTCCCTTACCAAATCATCATTTGTAAAATCTGAACCGTTCCAAGATTGAAGCATCATTGAAGGGGGAACTTTAATTGTGGTTTCCGTATTCTTAAGATAATTCCACATTTCATTTCCAATTTTTAATGTTTTATTTCCCTCTTCTTTTCTTGGCGATTTTATAACAATAAGAGCTTTTTCATTTCCTTCCCACCAGCTTTCCATTTCAATTTCTCTTGTAAAATCGGGAGTTTCTACAATCATTTCAATAACACCATGAGCTGTTTTTCCTTTAAGTGAATTTTCCGCTTTTTTAATTATTTCTTCCGCTGTCTGTCCGTTAACTACAATTACGCAGATTAATATCATCAACATGCTTTTCATTCTTTCTCCATTAAAATGACTGAACGTTCATTCAAAAATTATTTGATATGATCCTAAATGTCAAGTTTAAAATCCCAGTTTTTCAAATTGTTTTGAATTGACTGCATAATTAATTAATTTTGATTGACCATTTATTCAATTAAAAATATGCCTAGAACAGAAAAGCAAAATGCTGAAATAAGAGAAAGAACCAAAGCATTAATATTAGACGCATCACTGCGTTTGTTTGCACAAAAAGGATATCATGGGACTTCAATAAATGATATTGCCAAAGAAGCCGGGATTTCTAAAGGATTGGCTTATAATTATTTTCCAAGCAAGCAGGCAATTGCTGAAGGAATAATACAGAATATGCTTAAGGTTGGTGAAGAACTTGCGAAGGAATTCTATAAACCGGTCGATCCTTTTGAGCGATTGGATAATATGCTTGAAGCATCATTCAATTACATAAAAGAGAACGAGGACTACTGGAAATTGATTCTGAATTTCTCTCTTCAACCGGATGTTCTTGACTATGCGATGAAGATAAGCAAAGAATTTAATGATAAACTTTTAGCAGAAATTAAATCGATTCTAAAAAAGCTTGGCGTTAAAAATCCAGCAATGGAAGCAAGACTTTTGGGTGCAATGGTTGACGGTGTCAGTCTGCATTACATAATAGACAAAAACTCTGTTGATCTTAAAAAGGTTAAAAAAGCAATTTTGGATAAATATAAACCAGCGGAATAATTTTATTTTTTATTAAAAATTCTATTGAACATCTTTTCTGTTGGTCTGTATGCAAACTGCAATACAAGCAGTATAATATAAACCGCAGCAAACAAAGTTGACCTTTCAGATATAAATCCTATTAGAACAAATACATTTGAAGCAGCCAAAATTGTTAATGAAATTAAAGTAAGTTTTGTAAAAGCCGATACTTTTTCATCATAATTTTTTTGAGATGCTTTTTTAGCAAAATAGGATTGGATAACCTTTACACTTAAAACTCCGAAAGATGATACAATAATTATCTTTACTACAGCATCATTATAATTTTGGAAAATGGCGGGTAAAAAAGAAGCTATTTCTGATTTGAAATAGCTTGCAGTTACTAAACCAATTAGTTGAAATCCGAAAATGAAAATGAAGTAATTATCAAGAAACTGAAATTTATTTGATTGAGGTTCCATACATGAACTTAGTCGATTGAACCTAGAACATATTTATTATTGATCTTAGTCATATAAAAACTACCTTCTATTTCTTGGTTTCCGCTAATAAATGCCACATTGAAAACTGTCCACTTCAAACCGTTTTTATCTTGATTGGATTTTGAAACAATTTTATATCCATCACTTATATCCAATAGAGCAAATATTTTTTTACCGATTTTATCGACAGCAATTTTTTCTTTACGTTCTTTGTAATTATATGTTCCCTTTAAATTACGCGCTGCATCTTCTCCTTCATAAAGAAAATAATTTGCGGCTTCGGAATAATTTTTTGCTTTACACAGTTCAAATATTTTTACGAGCTGTTTTTCAGCTTCCTCAGTTTGAGCAAAACTTAACGTACTAAACAAAACAAAAAACAATAGAATACTTTTCTTAAACATGCTTCCTCCTATTAATACATGAAGTGTTTAATTTGTTCACCTTTCTTACCTATTTGAGTCATTGCTTCAATCCCAAGTTCCAAATGTAAATCAACAAATTGATTAGTTACTTTTCTATCAGATTCTTCAGTTTTAATTCCTTCCGGAATCATTGGTAAATCGGAAACCAAAAGTAATGCACCGCGAGCAATTTGGTTTGCATAACCAACAATAAAAAGAGTTGCCGTTTCCATATCAATTCCTATAGCACCAATTTTTCTTAGATAGGATTTAAATTCATCATCCCACTCCCATACTCTTCTGTTTGTTGTATAAATAACGCCCGTTCTGTATTCTAAATTTCTCTGTAAAATTCTATCCGAAACAAATTTGTGGAGTTTGAAAGACGGAAGTGCCGGAACTTCACTGGGGAAATAATCATTGCTTGTACCTTCACCTCTAATTGCGGCTGTAGGGAGAATAAAATGTCCAAGTTCAGTTGATCTTTTTAATCCACCGCATTTACCTAAAAATAAAACTCCTTGAGGATCCCTTGCAACAAGTAGATCCATTATAGTAGCAGCATTTGCAGATCCAATTCCAAAGTTAATTATTGATAATCCTTCAGCGTTAGTTGCCGATTGCATCGGTCTGCCTTCTCCGTTAACATTGCAGTTAAATATCGCAGCAAATTTTTCAACGTAATCGTTAAAGTTTGTTAAAAGTAAATAATCACCAAAATCATCAATTTTGCTCCCGGTATATCTGGGAAGCCAGTTTTTTGCAATTTCTAGTTTAGTTTTCATTTTTTTTGAACAGTTTTATTTGAGGAAATTTATTATCAATATATAAAGCTAATATACCAAAAAGATATCCAATTAACGAACCGATCAAAGCTCCCGCTATAATATCGGATGGATAATGAACTCCAACATAAGGTCTTGAGAATGCTGTTAGAACCGCAATAATATAAAACGGTACCTTAAATCTTGGATAAAGCTTTGAGAAAAAAACTGCAAAGGCAAAATTATTTACAGCGTGCGAAGACGGAAACGAAAATGAACCTGTACATCCGGCAAGGATATTAACATCAGGTAAAGCATTGCACGGTCTAATTCTTTCAACAAGATTTTTTATTAATGAACTGCTGATTTGATCCGATACAGTAATTAACAGCAAAATTCCTATAGCGGCAATTCTTCCTCTTTTTCCCCCTTTAATCATTAATATTAGCCAGAAAATTGCATAAACCAAGTACCAATTTTTAACTTCTGTTATAAAAGGGAAGAATTTATCAAACAACGGATTTGAAAATGTATGGTTTATAAAATAAAATACCGATACATCAATTGAATATAGAAAGTCTATCATATTATTAAGTAATTAATTAAGTTTATTAATAATGAAAAATAGTGGTTTATATTTTCTTCTAAAAATTAAAATAAGAATTCTCGATAATCTATTACAGTTAAAATTATAATTGCAGAATATACATTGACAAACAAAAGAGAAAATAAGTCGCAGAACTTTAAGAACAACCTGGTACTTTCGCCATTAAGAATTATTGCTCAGTTGGCAACAATATCTGCTTTAATTTCATTACTCTTTGAAGTTAAGTTTTTTTATCAATATTCCGAAGAAGTTTATATAACAAGGTTAGCTGCTGCTGCGCTGGCTTTTTTAGTACTTTTCTTTTCCAGCTTAAAGATTGGTGAACGTCATCCTATTATACTTTTATACATTTTGATATTTTCTATTCTTGCCTCAAATGGAATTATTGCATTCTTAATTCCAAATACAATTGTATTTAATTCATTAATAATCGGATTAATTCTTTTTACATCGGTATTAATTTTAAATTTCGAAATAAAGCATCAAATAGTAATCGTAATTCTTTATAATCTTCTTTTTGCGGCAGCAGTAATTTTAAATGAAGAAGCATTTTATTTTATCCCGGGCAGATTAGAAGCATATTCATTCACAATATTTTTAAGTGTTATGGCGCTTGTTGCAAGTATGCTGAACATTAAAAGCAAGCTTTCCTTTAGGGAATCAAAAGTATCTGCACCTTCGATTCAAGATAGCCCGCAAGAAAATATCTATAAAAATATTTTAGATAATTCTTTAGAAGGAATTTTTAGAATTAAGCATGACGGAAGTTTCATTTATTATAATGATGCAGTTGCCAAAATTTTTGAAATAGTAAATGAAAACGATTTACTTCAATTCAACTTTGTAAAATTTGTTGTTGCTGATGAGGAATGGAAAAATCTCATCTCTCTTTTGGAAAAGCAGGGTAAAGTTAAAAACTTCAGAATGAGAATTAAAACTGCACAAGAGAATGAGATCAATGTAAAATTGAGTGTAAAAGGGTTTTCCGAAGAAACCGAAAAAATAATTGAAGGAAACATTCAGGATATAACTCAGCAAGTTAAATTTGAAAACGAAAGAAAAGTTTTAGTTGAAGAATTAAAAAAACAGAAGTTGGAAGCTACCGAAAGTGCAAATGCTGCAGTTGAAGCAAGCAAAATTAAGACTCAATTTCTGGCAAATATGAGTCACGAAATTAGAACACCTATGAATTCGGTTCTCGGATTTTTAACCTTAATTGAAAACGGATTATTTGAAAACAGCGATGAATTGAAAGAGTTTGCCGGAAATGCAAAAATGTCTGCTGAATCTCTTCTTGATATAATTAACAACATATTAGATATATCCAAAATTGAAGCAGGAAAAATGGAGCTGGATGAATCTCCATTCAGCATTTACGATGAAATTGAAAAAGCAGTTTCAATTATTAGTCCTTCCGTTAAAGAAAAAGGAATTACATTAAAACAGCAAATTGATAAATCAATTCCTCATACTGTTATTGGTGAT
>MDTC01176409.1_pt1 | contig 10920 bp, 7 predicted proteins | sample 811181 | NCBI WGS metagenome assembly MDTC01 (sample SAMN05326644, study PRJNA326480) | marine metagenome | isolation source: seawater | place: Pacific Ocean: North | collected 2011 | reverse complement strand
TTAATAAAGATGGATATCATGTTATTGCTCAAGATCATCGTGGCCATGGAAAAAAAATACTTAGTGAAAGTGAAGGTTTTTTTTCAGAAGTTAATGGTTGGGGAAAAGTGATATCTGACTTAGAAATCTTATTGCAAGACACTAAAAATAAGTACCCTCATCTCAAACAATACTTACTTGGTCATAGCATGGGAGCATGGATTTGTTTAAAAATTTTAATTAATAAAAACAAAATTGATGGATTAATTTTATCTGGGGCTACTTTGATTCCCTCTTATCTAGTTATTTTGCTTAAATTGGTTTCAGCAATAAGTAATTTTTTATATGGTGGCCATGCAAAGAATAACTTTCTATATTATTTAACTTTTGAGACATACAATAAAGCTTTTAAACCGAATAGAACCAACAGCGATTGGATATCAAGTGATAATATAAATGTAAATAATTATTTAAATGATCCTTTGTGTGGGTTTAGGGCTTCAAATAATTTATGGTTAAACTTATCCCAAGGCATAAGTGAGACTTTCAATAAAAATAATTATTTAAATGTTTACGAAGATACACCAATTTATATTATTTCTGGTAAAGACGATCCTTTTACAGATTTTGGAAAAGGATCAAAAAAGTTATTTAATTTTTTGTGTCAGTTTTTTAATAATATATCCATAAAAATAGTAAACGACGCGCGCCATGAAGTTTTTAGTGAAACCTCTAAAGAAAAATCTTACAATGATGTTTTAAATTTTCTCTCAAAATTAAAATGAAAAATATATTGTTTTCTTTAATGCTAATAGGCAGTTTTATCAATGCTAATGAAATGATAAAAGTTGACATCGAACATGATAAAAAGTCTAGACATTATTTAAAATACGTACCATTAAATTATGATTCATCTGAACCAATCGACATAGTTATTGCACTACATGGTTATGGTGGAACTGCATCCGGATTTGAATATGAAATTACTGGAAATATGAACGAGTTGGCTGATAAATATAACTTTATTGCAATATATCCTCAAGCAACATATTTTCATGACTACAAGACTTATGGAGAAAAAACTTTTATTTCTGCTTTCAATGATTTTACTGGATCAAAAACAACAACTTTATTAGGCGGAGAAATATGTGATGAAGATGCTTTTAGTTACCCAAAATTTCCCTCTTGTGAAAATCAAGGAAGATGCGCATGGCAGCCATGCACAAATGATGTTGACTATTTAAAATCTATAATTTCTGAAATAAAGGATACCTATATTATTAAAAATGTTTATATGATGGGTAATAGTAATGGTGGGATGACAGTCACAGCTTTTGCATGTCAGTATCCTCAATATATACATGCATTTATAAGTGTAAATGGAATGCAGGCTCATAACTCAGGATGTTCTCCAATAGCACCTGTAAATTCAATTTTTTATGCATCACTTAATGATACTGGAGTTCCTCCAGTTAATATAAGATCGTCAGATGGTTATTTTTACGAGCCTTTGGAGAGTGTAATATCAAGATGGACAAAATCATTCAACTGCGAATCAAGTCAATCTAAAGAATATTCAATCAATGAAAACTACGTTGAAGAACTTTACTTGAACTGTGATCAAAATAAATCTGTTATAAGTATTTTAAATATGAATGCTGAACATATGTGGCCTGAGACTGGATTTAATGAAAACACAAGAAGCAGTAATTATATTGCTTATGGATATTGTGCAATGGAAATTCAATCTGAACTAGATTACGCTCAATGTAACACAGTCAACAATAATAACGGAACAGAGTTTCTTTTGTTGAAGTTACTAGAATTCAACTAAATGATCAATAAAATAATTTTTTCAATATTATTAATTTATTCAACTGGTTTGTTCTCCACATCAATGGACCGAGTTGAAATTAACTTTGATGATGAAAACAGGCATTATTTAATATATAAACCTCAACAAATATCTAGCGAACCAATAGACTTAGTTGTCGGGCTGCATGGGTATACTGGCACAGCCTCTGGTTTTGAAAGTGAGACAACAGGGGGTTTTAATGCAAGCGCTGATAAATATAATTTTATTGCTATTTATCCTCAAGGCTCATTTTTTTATGAATCCCAGATATTTAGAGGAATTAAAACTGATTATGTTTCCTCTTGGAATGACTTAACAGGCTCAAAAACAAAAACACCAATTGGAGAAACATGCGCTTTGGATGCCATTAAATATGTTAAATATAAGAATTGTGACTTAAATGAAGCTGGAAGATGCGCATGGGCAAGTTGTGGAGATGATATTGGTTTCATAAAAAAAATTATTGATGACATTAAAGAGATCAATAATATTAGAAATGTATATGTTGTTGGCATGAGTAATGGTGGGATGATGGCACATGCTTTTGCATGCAAGCACTCTGAAATTCTTAATGGAGTAATTAATGTTGGAGGAGCGCCTCATCTAGGTTTAAATTGTATTCCAAAAAAACCATTAAATTATATTATTTACGCAGGTGTCAAAGATGATGTAGTACCTCCCATTAAAATCCAATCTTTTGATAAATACTTTTATGAACCAATGGAATCTATAACTAACCAATGGAGTGATTCTTTTGAATGTAAAGAAAAAAAATCTATGAATAATAATCAAAACGACAGAATAGAAGAAAAGATTTTTTATAACTGTAAAAATAACGTAAAGATTATTAGCCTACTTAATATGGATAGAGGCCATACTTGGCCTGGAATTGATGATAGAAATGCAGGTAATTGTAGAACTTCAACTCAAAATGATATTTTTTTTAACAAGTGTAAGAAATTTATTAATAAATGGGGAAATGAATATCTTTTAGATAAACTTTTTAATACCTCGTATTGAATAATTACTCTTGAAATCATTGTTAATAAAGGTATTATTAATTCATAGATATTTAACTATTGGGGAACTTTATGCCGTCTATTAATTTAAAACCTTTATTTGAAAAGAAACACGATCCTGTAACAGATATTCTAAGAGACATATTTAAAGATAATAATTATGCTTTATCTTGTCTTGGAGCATTGTCACTCGGGATAGGAGTTTCAAATTCTAATATTGTAAATGCACAAGATGATGTTGAAGAGGTAATAGTTACTGCTTCAAAGAAAGAACAAAATATTCAAGATGTTGCAATGAGTGTTCAAGCAATATCATCTGCAGAATTAGACGCTAAAAATATCAAAAGTCTTGAGGACATTGCAAGCTTGTCACCTGCAGTAACGTTCAATAATGTGGGACCTGGTAAATCAAATTTTTATATAAGAGGCATAGCAGATGGATCAATAATGAATAGTTATGCTGGAACAGATGCTACGGCTGCTTTATATATTGATGAACAACCACTTACTTCAGCTCATCTAACTCCAGATCTTCACATCTATGATATAGAAAGAGTTGAAATTTTATCCGGTCCGCAAGGTACGTTATACGGATCAAGTTCTACATCAGGTAATATTAAAATTATTACAAAAAAACCAGATTCATCTGGCTTAGATTACGGTTTTGATGTTGAATATGGATCTATAAAAAAAGGAGCAACTGATAACTCATTAGAGGCATTTATTAATCTACCAATTGGCTCACATCTTGCCGCAAGATTAAGTGCTTATGATGTTAATGATGGTGGTTGGATTGACAATATGCCATCTCAGTATACTTATCAAAATAATGGCATCAATACTACAATCAACAATTACACCGATCCTTATGATGTTGCTGAAAGAAATTACAACGATTCATCTAAAGAAGGTACAAGATTTAGAGTAAGTGGCGAGTTTAATAAATTTAATCTTGATTTATCATTCTTAAGACAAGATTCTGTTTATAACGGTTCATATGAAACTGATGTTACCAATGATACACAAACTGCTCTCATGCCTGAGCACACTAATACAAGATACTCACCAGAAAAATATGAAGACACATTTGATCAAATGTCATTTACTCTGAGTGGAAATCTTACTGATGATATTGATATTGTTTTAACATCATCTATTTTTGAAAGAGATACTGAGTATACATACGATTATGCTAGTTACGTTGAGTACTATTATTTTGCTGCATACTCTTATTATGTTTGTAATTACTATGAATACTATGGCTATTATTACATTGATATAAATGACTGTAGAGATCCTAGAATGACATACGCACAAAGTAATGATATGGAAAGAACTGCTACTGAAATAAGAATTTCATCTAACAATGAGTCTGGTTTTAACTGGGTTTTGGGAGCTTTCCAAGAAACAAATGAGAAAGTTACTGATGTTGATTATTTACAACCTGGCGCGACTTTTTATTCAAATGGATTATCAGGAACTTGGTGGGAAGCAGATCTAGATAGAAAAGGTGAAATACAAGCTATTTTTGGTGAAGCATACATTGATATAAATGATAAAACTCAACTTACAGTTGGTTTTAGAAATTATGACCAAGACATGGATCTTGTTGCCAGTAATGGTTACTACGGTGATATGCAATTCGGTATCAGCAATGAAGAATTTAAATCATCTGAATCTGGAACAATTCCAAAATTAAACATTAAGCATAATGTTTCAGATGATTTAATGGTTTATGGAACCTATTCAGAAGGTTTTAGGCCATCAGGTGTTAATAGGTTAAGACCCTCTGATCCAGCACCTAAAACATATGATGCAGATTATCTTGAAAGTATGGAACTAGGATTTAAATCTACAATGCGTGACGGAAAGCTGATTGTTAATGGGGCTTTGTATACAATGGATTGGAACAATTACCAAACAACTACATACGACCTTGACCTAGTTGCGGTAGCATTTGTAGACAATGTTGGTAATGCAGAGGTTACTGGCTTAGAGCTAAATGTTCAATACGATATTAATGATACAACTAGCTTGACTTATTATTTCAACGGAGTTGATGCAACTCTTGCCGAAGATTATTTTCAAAATCAGTCAGGTACAGAAGAGCTTTACGCAAGTGCTGGAAATAGATTATCTGACGTACCTGAAAGTTCACACTATATCTCTTTAGATAGAGATTTTTATTATGGTAAAAATGCTGGATACTTTAATATAGATTATTCATATACTGGCGATAGACCCAATGACTACGGTGATGGCGCAATAGTTTTGCCTTCATACAGTCAAGCAAATTTGAGAGCAGGGCTAGACTTTAGTAATACATCAGTTGAATTTTATGTAAATAATCTTTTTGACAAGAATGGATATTTATCCAGATATGATGATTTTGAATCAGTTGGCGATTCAGGTTATGCAGGTTTTGGTATTAGAAGGACTGGAAGCAAACCTAGAGTTATAGGCATTAGATTTAGATACAGATATTAATTTAATATCTTATTAAATATCGATTCTAGTTGGTCTGGATCCTCAAAATATGGAAAGTGACCACATTCGTTGAGAATATATATATCATCTTTAACATTTGCAGAGTGAAATATCTCATTTTTAGGGTTGTACCTAGCTAATTTATCTTTATCACAAAAAATGTATTTAACATTTTTTAGTCTATCTATTTGTTCTTTTTTTAATCTAAAGTTAGTACAGGATTTAAGGTCAATAGAACTTATCTCTTTTTCGGTTTGATTAAATAATCTTTTCAAAGGATAAAGTTTTATTTCTCTCTCGGGATCATCTTCTACAGTTTTTGTACCATACGGAGATTTAATTTCACCTTTAGCTCTCCCATAGAAGCCAGAACCCTTTACACCAAAACCAGTAGTTTTAATTTCTGTTTCAGGCATTTTATAAACACCATATTTCATTAAAAACTCAACAGCTTGATCTAAATTACCTTTCGCATAGTCTAAAAGAATATCACCAACTAAAAATGGATATGTAATATTCATACAAATTGTCATATCATTTTTGTATTTTGTAGATAAATCGAGAGCTATCAATCCACCCCAACTATGTCCTGAAAAAATTAAGTTATTTAGATTTAACTCATTGAGCAAATCTACACAAAAGTTTGTATGGCTTTCCACATCATTGAAAAGAGGTCCTGTGGTGTATCCATGTCCTGGTAAATCAATAGCTATTATGTTGTAGTTGTTATTTATAGCATCTAACTTAAACATTGATAATATTCTATGATCCATGCCAGCACCCGGTATGAAAACTATTGTTCTCTTTGAAGGATCTATAACTTTTTTGGTATAGATATGCGCTTTATGTGATTTTAATTGTATAAACATTTTTTAATATTGAGAAAATTAACATTAAATAAATGAATAATAGTGGAGTAGAAAAAATAACCATTATCCATTTAAAAGCATCAACTCCGTTTAAGTACATTAATAAAGTTGGTTGAATTACTAACAAAACTGCAAATAAAACACGAAGTGACTTTGAGCTGTTCATGCTTGATTTTTTCATTGATGCAGATGCTAACACGTAAGTTGTAGAATCATAAGTAGTACATAAAAATATTATTAATATCACTGAAAAAACTAACAATAGGATATAACTATAATCCAATGCAGATATTGTTTGAACAACAAGCTCCTCTCTGCTAATTATTTTATTTCCAATAACATCAGGCCCGTTAATATAACCAGATTCAAAAAATGAAATTGATAAATTTGATAAAATTAACATACTAAAGAAACAACCAACACTTCCAATTAAAATAGTGCCAAATATAATTTGTCTAAGAGTTTTATTATTAGACACATTAATAATAAAAGTACCTATCATTGGCGCCATAGCCAACCACCATGCCCAATAAAATACTGACCAATTTATGCTAATTTCAGTACCAGTAGTCAAACTCATTTCAACATAATTACTAAACAAAAATCCAATTGTCTCAATTGAATTAAAAAAGATATATTTTGATGGGCCAAGTAAAAAAACTACTGATAAAAATATAATCACTAATGATATATTTATATTACTTAATCTTCTGATTCCATTCTGAACTCCTACATAGGCACTAGTTCCAAAAATAAATAAACACAGTAGGATTACAAAGATATCTAAGATTGCTGTTCTTTCGATTTGGAAAATATCAGATATAACTGATGAGATCAATGGAAAAGAAAGTCCTAAACCTACTCCAGCACCACATATAATAGCCCCAATAAATATAATATCTAAAATAAATTTAATTAAACTATTTTTTGCTCCTAAAATTCCAGAAAATGTTAAATTTGTTTCTGGTTTTAAAGTTAGAGCGATTCCAAAAGCAACTGCAGGTAGGCAGTATATTGCCCATGCAGAAAATCCCCAGTGAAATAATGGATAAGCCCTTGAGTAAAGAAATAATTCTTTATTACTAACTAAAGAATCATTTTTAAGAATATTATAGTAATCGATCCACTCAACGGTTGACCAATATAAAAGCGTTGCTCCAATACCACCAGCAAATAACATTGAACTCCAAGAAAGCATTGAATAAGTTGGCTTATTTTTTAATACAACTCTAAATGATCCATATTTAGAGATTCCAATAAAAAAAAGGAATAATAACAATGCAAAAGTTCCATACATATAAAAACTTTCAAAATAATTTGAAAGATTCGTATAAATACTTGAGAGGATCATTGAAGAGTAAATAGGATTAATAATTACAAATATAGATAACACCAGAGATAATAAAATAGTTATACTGATAACGGATTTGTTCCAACTAGGATTAATTTTATTAAACATATGCCTGACTTTAATACCGCAAAAGTTGCATTTAAAAACGCAGTAAATTTGTTCAGTGATAATAATCTAAATGAAGCCATTGAACAACTAAATGAGATACTTAATACCCACCCCGAACATCTAAATGCTCTTGATCTTCTGGGAATAATTTTTATAAAGCTTAATAAGCCTGATGAGGCTCTTGAGGTTATTAACAAGTCCATTAGCTTAAATAAAGATAATAAAAAATATCTTGATACTAAATATAAACTTTTAATCTTTAAGGGTGATAATAATAGTGCTTTTGATTGTTTAAAATCTCTTCATAAGAAATATCCCTCTGTTAATTCTGCAAGGGAAATATCTAATCATTATCTAGATATGGATAACAAAGACAAAGCTGATGAAGTTATTCAAGAATTTTTAGAATCTGATAAAACGTACTCTGAGTTATATAAAGGCATAAGACATGTTAAAGCAAATAGAGATTTGGAAGCAGAAAAAGCTTATAAAAATGTCCTTAAAAAAGACAAAAATAATGTTGACGCATTAAGATTGCTTGGACTATTAGCAACAAAAAATAAAAAATATTCTATTGCAGAGAAGCTCTTTATAAGAGCAATCGAACTTCAACCATATTATAAATTGTTATGGGATAATCTCGCCAAATGTTATAGATTTCAAAATAAATTAACTGAAGCTAAAAAAGCTTTTACTAACTTACTTAAACTAGACCCAGAAAATTTTGAAGCAATTGGCGCATCTGCAACTATGTCTGTTAGGTTAGGTCAATATAATGAGGGTATTAAATTATATAAGGAACTTTTAAAGTACCAAGGCAATAATCCAAGAGTTTACTTAAGTATGGGTCATGCATATAAAACCATTGGTGAGAGGTCTAATAGTGAAGATGCATACACAAAAGCAATTGCACAATTTCCATTGTGTGGAGAAGGTTATTGGAGTCTAGCAAATCTTAAAACATATAAATTTTCTGATAATCAAGTAAAAGCAATGGAGAATTCATTGGAAGAGGAAATGCATCAAGTTGAAAAAATTCAAATGTTATTTGCTTTGGGTAAAGCATATGAATCAAAAAATGAATATGAGAAATCATTTAAATTTTATAAAGACGGAAACTGGCTTCACAGAAAGCAAATAAATTATAATGCTCAAAATAATTCAGATTCAATAAATAAAGTAATCAATTTTTTTGATAAAAATAGACAAAATCTTAATTTCGACTCCGGCTTTAAGTCAAATGAACCTATTTTTATTCTAGGCCTCCCTAGAGCAGGATCAACACTTTTGGAACAAATTTTATCATCGCATACAGAGATTGAGGGTACGCAAGAGTTAGGTAATATAATGAGTATTGGAAGGCAAATTAGAACATCAAATAATTCTGAGGACTATTTACAAAATCTTGTTAACCTCAATGATAAATTAATTCGATCATATGGAAAAAAATATATTGATGAAACTCAATGGGCTAGAAATGAAAAATGTTTTTTCATTGATAAAATGCCAAATAATTTTCCTCACATAGGACTAATAAAAATGATTCTACCAAATGCAAAAATTATTGATGCAAGAAGAAATCCTCTAGACGGATGTTTTAGTTGTTACAAGCAATATTTTGCTAAAGGACAGCACTTCACATATGATCTCGATGATATTGCACGATACTACAAAGATTATTTAGAAATTATGGATTTTTGGAATTCTTATTTTCCAAATTCAATACATACTGTTATGTATGAAAATGTAATAGAAAATCCAGAAGAAGAAGTAAGATCAATGATCAATTTTTTGAATCTTGACTTTCAAGAGTCTTGTTTAAGTTTTTATAAATCATCAAGGCCAGTTAAAACAGCAAGTTCAGAACAAGTAAGGCAACCAATATATAAATCAGCTTTAAATTATTGGAAAAATTTTGATAGTGATCTTGAAGAATTAAAGAATCATTTCCCTGAATATGTCTAAATATAACTATCCAAATCTTGAGAGAGTTGACACAGAAATAGGTAGATTTTATAAAGATTCCAATCAAAAGCTTGTTCCTAGTGTTACAACTGTTCTTTCAAATACCTCGAATAATTCAAGTGGTATTTCAGAGTGGAGAATGAGAGTTGGTGATGAGGAGGCTGACAGAATAATAAAACAGAGTACTGATATCGGAACCGCAGTTCATTTGGCGATTGAAAATTATTTATATAAAAAAGAATGGAATAGATTTGGATCAACATATGAAGAAAAAATTTCGGAACAAATAACAAAACGATTTATTTCGGATGGTTTAAATAAAATAACAGAGGTTTGGGGACTTGAGGTTGGACTTATATTAGATAAATTATTTGCTGGCACAGCTGATTGTGTTGGAACATATTCAGGAACTCCTACTTTAATAGATTTTAAAACAGCGAAAAAAATTAAGAGGAGAGAATGGATTGAGGATTATTTCTTACAAGGGTGTGCATATGCAAATGCGCATAATGTAATGTTTGATACCGATATAAGGCAAATTGTTATTTTAATGGTTGATAGAGATCTAATTTTTAAAGAATTTATTGTTAAAGAAAATGAATTTAAACATTTAACAGAGAAATGGAAAAAAAGATTAATACTATTCAACAAGAAACATAATAATAAAAATAATGACTAATCGACATATTATAGCTATTGGTGGTGGAGGCTTTGGAAGAGAAATTAAAGATCTGAAAATTGAAAGATACATAGTTTCTCAAGCCAAAAAAGAAAATCCATCAATTTGTTTTATTCCTACTGCAACAGGAGATGATCAAAATTATATTGAAAATTTTTATGAAGCATTCAATTCACTAAATTGCAAAACTTCTCATATTGATTTCTTCAAAAGAACAATAGATTTAAAAAAACATATTCTTAAACAAGACATTGTTTTTGTTGGTGGCGGAAATACTAAAAGTATGTTGGCTGTATGGCGAGAGTGGGAGTTAGACAAAATATTATATGAAGCATATACAAATGGAACAATAATGAGTGGTGTTAGCGCTGGCGCAATTTGCTGGTTTGATAAAGGAATTACTGATTCATGGAAAGAACATCAAGCAATTCTTCAATGTTTAAAATTTGTAAAAGGAGTGTGTTGCCCACATTATGATGAAGAGCCTGAAAGAATTCCATTTGTATCTGAGATTCTAAAATCTAATAAAATAGATGAATGTATTGCAATAGAGGGTTTTTGTGCTTTACATTTAGTCAATGATTCTCCAAAAAACATTGTCAGCTTTG
>MDTC01168823.1_pt1 | contig 10920 bp, 10 predicted proteins | sample 811181 | NCBI WGS metagenome assembly MDTC01 (sample SAMN05326644, study PRJNA326480) | marine metagenome | isolation source: seawater | place: Pacific Ocean: North | collected 2011 | reverse complement strand
TTACTGAATTAATGGATAAAATATATATTAGCCAGGAAGTTATTTTTAGTTTTTTCATTTTAAATCACACTCAATCATAAATATAAGATGTTAAAAACTAATTTTAGTTGTCTTGAATGAAGACATCGGCTGATTTTAATTTATTTATTCCCAAGTTCATCAAGTATTTTTGATATATTTTTTACTTGAACCTCTCTTGAGAATTGATTTATCGCCGAAATATCTCCCTTTATATTCACTTTTTGAGTTTTGATGAATACTTCTAATAATTTAGTAAGTTTTTCTTTAATCTCGGGCCCTGAATTGCAAATTACCCCTAGCTTTGTTTTTTTCAATGTATTTTCCATGATATCATTATCATTAGGAAAAAGTAAGACCGGTTTGTTTAAGCCTATATATTCATACATCTTACTTGATGGTATACCTTTTAAGCCTTTATGTGAAACCAACAAAAGAATATGAGATTCTTGTTGAAATTTAACAACTTCATTCCTCTCAATTCTATTTGTGATCATTACATTCCCTAATACATTCTTCAAAAGCTTTCTCACGCGATTTCCTTGTTCAGGATTAAAATCTAAGCCAATAAAACGTAATTCAATTCTAATTTTATTTCGAAAAAGTTCAATTAGTTTTGATATTTCAGATAAAAAAGGTTCTATACATTGCGTTGGATATAGACTACCATTATATGTTATTATAAAGGTGTTACTACGCTCGGCTCGCACCTTGGAAGGTACAATTTTATCATCAAAGCCATTGAGAATTACTTTTCCTTTAACTCCTGTGAAATTACTTATTTTATTGACATAGTATTCCGAAACGGATGTAATTAAGCTTGATGACCCTACCCATTTTTTCTCACTTTTTTTTTCAATTTTGAAAATTAATTTAGAAAAAATATTCTTTGGATAACTTAACTCAGTTGTTGTCCAATCATCGCGATAATCTGCAATCCAATGGATGTTTTTGAACTCCTTTTTTAATAAAAAACCAAAATGAAATAAAGGAAATGGATTTCCAGAAATGATAACTTTATCAATATTTTCTTGACTTAGAATTAATCTGGCTTCCTCATAAATATTGAAATAAGGTAGTGTTTTCGCTCGATAATTTTGGAGAATCAACTCTTTTAAAGTTAATATTTTTCTGAGCATTATCCATTCCGGCTTTTTCAAGTAAATAAAATCTCTCAGGCTATTTTTGTAGGGAACCTGAATAAGTCTGAAATTTTCAGAATTAGTAATCTTTTTTTTCTGAATTTTAGAGGAAATACCCATGTGTTCAGGAGAGTTGATAATATGATCCCATTTTCTTGTTATCACTATGGGATAATATCCGTATCTCTTTAGGGACTTTGCCCAAATGTGAACCCTATTGGACGCCGTTAAATTGCATGGAGGAAAAAAATAGGATATGATTAAGACTTTTTTCATGAATGACTAATCAAATGGTTGTAGGCTTTTAAACTTATAACAAGTCAAAAGATTGAATCTAAATTAATTTTATCCTGAACTTAACTACTTAAAAACGAGATTTTATATGGTGACATAAATTCTTATTAAGATTTCTGTAGACTTTCCGTAAATCTTCTATAATTCTTATAACTGTAATTATTTTCCCAACTTTTGAAAGATGCGTTTCGCTTTCTTTTTTGTACTATTTTATTCTCGGAAAAAAATTTTTGTATTATGGATACGACATCTTGTGTATTAAAGTTTTTATCAACTAAAAATCCATTCTCACTACTTACTATTTCAGCCGATCCCCCTACATTTGTTGCTAGCACTGGTAATCCAGCGGATTGAGCCTCCATAATCGATACTGGAATACCTTCGGTCTCACTTAAATTGATAAATAAATCGAAGTATTGATTAGATAATAATTCTCTTAACTCTGAATTGGGCACGTGACCAAGAATCTCGAAGGAAAAATTTGGATTTTCTTGACGTTTTAGCTTTGCTAGTTTTTTTATCCTTTCAAATTCTGGTCCAGTTCCGATATGGGTCCATTTTATTTTAATGGTTTGAATACTTGAAACTACTTCTAAGATTTTATCTACTCGTTTCAATGAAATCATGGAAGAAATGGAAAGTATTTGAAATATACCAAGATTTGATTTTTTTGGAATGGACACTAATGGCATCGTACCCAGTCGGATTACTTGGATTTTCTCCTTAAAATTTGAATATTTATTCACTAAATAAAACCTTCCATTATCTGAAATAGAATAAACCGTATTCAATTTTTTAGCCAATAAGTTTCTGTAGGGTAAATAAATGTCTGGGTGTCGTTCTTCATATATATCCCATCCATGTGCTCGAGAAACGACTTTTAAATCTGGATATTTTTTCTTTAGTAATGCTAAAGCGAGCGCTTTCTCATCAAACCAATAACTGTAAAAAACAAAACTTGCCTTATCTTCCAAAGATTCCAATTGTCGAAATATAGAAATCGCTTTTGTTAAGCTGTACCAGGCTGCTCGAAAGGTAGATAGTTTAAATTTCTCTTTTTGTCTTAAATAATTAAGTTCACTATAAAATTCTTTGTTTAACAAGGAACTTATTCGTGATTTCCAACAGATAGAATCAATTAAATGAATCTCAGCACAAGAATATTCTATTCTCGATTCACCTTTGATACTTTCAGTAAAAATTAAGATCTCTTCAAATCCTTCGATTAACATTGGAAATTCACTTTCGAGAAATGGTTCAACTTTTCCGTAAGGGAATTCGGAGGTAAGGAGGATTAATTTTTTGAAAATCTTTTTCAATCTCTAATTAATAGCATTTTAAATCTCAACAATTTCGATATTCTTGGAAATCAAACTGAAAAAATTAGTTTTGATTTTTATAGATTTTTAACAATTTACTGCAGTATGATTGGATATCAAATTGTCCAGCGAATTTGACATTGTAATTACTTATTTCCTTATTTTGGTATAATTGCAATATTCGTTTGGAGAACTTTTTGGGGTTTTGTTCTTCAATTAAATAACCGTTTTCACCATTTATCATTAAATCTCTATTTCCACCTCCATCTAAAGTAACCACTGGAAGTCCAGCAGCCATTGCTTCTAGTAATACCAATCCGAAAGGTTCATATGTTGCCGTATGGAGGTATACTTCTGATTGCCATAAATATTCTTCAACATTTTCAACGTTTCCAAGAAAATTGCATTGATCAGAAATCTTTAATTCAATAGATCTTCTTTCAAGTTCATTTTTTAGTTCACCATCCCCTAGAAATAAACAATAGGTCTTAAAACCTTTCTTGTTGAGTTCAATAATTATTTCCAGAACTAAAGATTGATTTTTTTTCGTAACGAAGGATCCAATATTTATTAATTTGATAGGCTGATACTTAATAGAAGATAGATTTCCAATTTTCTTGATTTTTGAGTATTTTAAAGGTTTTTTGAAACGGTAAAAATCAATAGCGTTGTGTAACAAATGAACCGGGTATCGGGATTGTATAGATTTAATGTAGGATTCTGTATGCTTAGAAATGGCTATGAAATTGGTCCCACCGTTTTTTTTATATCTCAAGAACAAAATAAGCTTTTCGAAGAAATTTGTAAGATTCTTTTTCGAAATGGAATGCCAAGACAATCTCTCTAACTGAACCATGTTATCGTGTAGATGGCTATACCAACGAGCATTTTTATAATTACAAAAACGACTTACTAATTCTGCTTCGAATAAATGGGAATGGATGATATCAGGCTTAAAGTCATTGATAAATAGTTGAAGCTCCGTTACATTAATTTTCCATTTTTTTGTTAATGAGAGTTTTACCGAAGAAGGAATAATTGAAATACGATTTTTGATTTCAGAAATATTGTGGTTAATATCTTTTCTGAAAATAACCAAATGAACTTGAATATGATCCTGATGTTTTAATTTTTTGACTATATCAATAACCAACCTTTCAGCACCTCCCTTCGATAAACTTGGAATTATGTGAAGAATTCTCATAAGTTTTCTTGATTTAGTCAAATTATAAGTGTTCAAAATTAAATTCTAAACAATTCGTATTGTTTGGAGGAGTGAGTCTTTATAGTATTTCAAGAAGAATTCCAACAGAATCATTAACGATTTTACTCCGAAATAAAAATGCTTATCAAAAGTTTAAGCTTATGTTTGAATGAATACCGTGGGAATTTTATAAGGCTTTTTAGAATTATTATAAATTGTTTGAATTTCCAATTTTTATATTTGTAATGTTCGAATATCCCAAAATAACACCGGTTTAAAGTTTCATTTATTTTTCTTCTCCCAATTATTTTTGCAATATTCCGTTGCTCTTTAAAAAAAAGCTTTAGTCCCTTTAACCTCTTTCTAGATGTATTAAATTTAATGTTAACAGAATTATTTTCATGAATTACATAAACAACTGTGGGTTCTTTAAGTAGTCTGATTTCAAAACGGTTGGCAATTTCTATCCATAATATGGTGTCCTCAACAATTAAGTATTTACTTTCAAACTTGAAATATTCAAAAACATTCGATTTTATACACACTCTCGCTGGAATAATAGCATGCTTTAAAAAAAAACTCAAATCATGGTAATTGTGGAATTCTGATTCTTTATTTTCGTTATTGCACTCATTATTAATTAACTTATTCGTTATATACATTTCATACCTGTCATCATCTGTGTCGATATTCCTCTTAAGATAATCTAAATGGTTTTGTAAATAAAAATCATCGCTGTCTAGAAAACACAAATATTCTCCCTTGGCATGAGAAATCCCTTTATTCCTTGAATAACATCTTTCATAGTTTTTTTCATTTATAATCAGCGTAATTCTTGCATCCTTTATTGCGTTAATAATATGAATAGTTCCGTCGCTTGATGCGTTATCCACTATAATAATTTCAAAATCCTTAAAAGATTGATTTAATACACTATTGATACAGCGCTCAATTACGTTTTCACGATTATAAGTAGGAATTATGACTGAAAAGAAAGGAGATTTCATCTTTAAATTCAGAGCTTTTGAAATTGATTAATTTGTTCATTGGTTAGTTTTTCTAAATCATAAGATTTATCAAAAAAAGATTGATACCAACTTATTGTCCAATCTAATGTATCCTCCAAATTTAATTTTGGTTTCCAATTCAATCTAGATACTGATTTTGAGATATCGAGTGATAACAAAGCTGCTTCGTGGTATGATTTTTTTGCAAATTCAATATTTCCCTTTTTAATTTTTCTTTGTATGTATTCGACAATTGTTGAGACAGGGTGGATTTGATCAGTATTGGGTCCAAAATTCCAAGCCTCAGCATCCCGAGTGCCATTTTTTAATAGAGATAATCCCAATTGAAGATATCCATGATTTGCATCTAAAACGTGTTGCCATGGTCTAACGGCTTTTGGATTTCTCAAAATTATGGATTCGTTATTATTTAAGGATCTAAAACAATCTGGTACTAGTCGATCCTCTGACCAGTCTCCTCCTCCAACAACATTTCCAGATCGAGCGGTGGCAATACTTACATGGTGATTTTTTCCATAATCTCTCGGATTGAAAAATGAGTCTCTAAACGATGAGGCAACAATTTCAGTACAACCTTTACTTGCACTGTAAGGATCGTAACCTCCAAGTGGATCGATTTCTCGGTAACTAAAATTCCAGTTGTTATTTTTATAACATTTATCACTACTTACAATTACTGCCGCTTTTATAGATTTACATCCTCTTATTGCTTCCATAACATTTGCAGTTCCCATAACATTTGTTTGAAAGGTTTCAATTGGTTCGAGATATGATCGACCCACAATTGGCTGTGCTGCAAGGTGAAATAAAATGTCGGGTTCAACTGTATATATAGTATTTTTTAGCTTATCCAAATTATTTATATCATCGTAGAAATGTGTTATTTTTTTCTCTAGGTTCAGTATACAGTACAAAGATGGATTTGTAATTGGCTCTAAAGAATAACCATATACATCAGCTCCAAGAGTATAAAGCCAATATGCCAACCAACTGCCTTTAAAACCGGTGCTTCCAGTAATAAATACTTTTTTATTTTTATAATTTTCTTTTAGCATTTAATTTTTTTATAAATCTCTATTCCTTTCTCAATGGTTATTTTCGGGGTCCACCCAAACGTTTCCAATAGATCCAGATTATCAGATTTCGAATTCATTTTTTCTCTTTTTCTATATTTTCTTCCTCCCCAATTTATTTTAGTGTCTTTCTTGTAAATCTTCGATACAAGAATAGATAATTTTTTGAGGCTATAATCCCGTCCAAATCCAACGAGAAATTTTTGATTATCCTCGAAATCTAAAATTGGTTTATTCACAATACATTGAAATAATTCCATAAGGTCCTCAATATGAAGAAAATCAAGACGCTGATTACCCGGAGTCATGTCGATTGGCTCGGAAGATTCGGTAGAGTCGATAATGAAATCAAAAATCTTCTTTTTGTTATAATTACCTCCATAAATATTGTTTAAATAGAGTGTCAATATCTTAAAATTATTTACTTGTGAATAATATTCAAGAAAAGGATTAAATGCTGTTTTGGATGCTGCATAAATATTGGTTGGAATAGGTTTGTCTTCGTTTGTGTAAAACTCAAGTGAAGATCCTAAATTAATATATAGTTTTAATTTAGAGTCGGCAAGACAGTTTAACATTTTGACGGCATACGAAATGTTTGAGTCAATTAATTTTTCGATAGATTCGGAATCTTCTTGGTGAGTTGTAAACCCGGATGAATTGATTGCAATATCAGGTTTGAATTTATTGATTTTGTTTTTAATTTGATTGTCTTGATCATTAATAAAATGAGCATTAAAAGTTGTTTTAATGGGTTTATTTCTGGATATAACTAGTAGTTCATGGGTTTTTAAGCTCTCTACTAAATGGCTTCCAATGTATCCGTTTCCACCAATAATAAGAATTCTCATGTTTATCTTTTTTTCACCAAGTTTTCCAAGGTGGGTTATTTTCATTCCACAGTTTATTCAACGTATTTTTATCCCTTAACGTATCCATTGCTCTCCAAAAACCATGATGTTTGAATGCATATAATTGATTTGATTTGGTTACAGACTCTAAAGGTTCTCTCTCAAAAATTGTGCTATCACCTTCAATCAGATCGAATATTGCTGGTTCTAAAACAAAAAAGCCTCCGTTAATCCATGATACATTTTCTTCTGGTTTTTCCTCAAAATCAATTACCATTGTTTCATCCAATTTAAGGGCACCAAATCTACCGAATGGTTTTGTTGCTGTTAATGTTGCAATTTTACCATTTTTCTTATGAAATTCATGTAGTTTTTGAATATCAATATTTCCAACACCATCCCCGTAGGTCAACATAAATGTTTCATTATTAACATAATCTTTGATCCGCTTTATTCTTCCACCCGTCATTGTTTCTAATCCAGTATCTACTAAGGTTACTTTCCAATTTTCAGAACGATTATTGAAGTATTTAACTTCGTTTGAACGGAAGTCACAAGTCATATCTGATTCGTGCAAAAGATAATTTGCAAAATACTCTTTGATATAATATCCTTTGTATCCTAAGCAAATAATAAATTCGTTGTAACCATAACTTTCGTATATCTTCATGATATGCCAAAGAATTGGTCTTCCTCCAATTTCAACCATTGGTTTGGGTTTAGATACGGTTTCTTCACTCAACCTTGTGCCAAACCCCCCTGCTAATATTACAACTTTCATTTTTTTACTTTTTCATTAATTATTGTTGATATTGTAATTCCATTTAATTCAAGAATGAATTAATTTTTTGACTTTTTATTTTGTCATAATTCATGATTCGCGTCCTTCTCAGAAACATTTTATCGGAATTTAATTGTTTGAACCGTAATTTTTATTTGGCTCGTCAATAATAGTTTTATTTGTTTTTCTTTGATGGATTTCATAAATCTCTTCAATTAGTAACAAAATCTAGAGATTATTTTAATAATACTCTATTCAATTGATAATTCATTTGGATTCTATTTTTTATGAGCTAGCAAAAGCTTTTCTTTTTTATTTAAACCTAGTTTATTTGGTTCGTTATTCCAATTGCGTGAAAACGGTGAAATAAATTCTGTTTTAAAATTACTTTTATTCAATCTTTCTTCAAATTCATTTAATGCATATATCCTAACATGGTCGTTTTGCCCAAAATGTAATTCTCTCTCTCTTGGATCTTTAATTGAAGAATCCTCAATATTATTAGAAATCTTTTCGGAATAAGGAACTTGTAATATTGCAATTCCATTTTTTTTTAAAACACGATTCAATTCACTCATAGCTAGAAGGTCATTATCAATATGCTCTAAAACATGATTACAAATGACTAAATCAAAGTAATTATCATCGAATTCCAAATCTGTAATATCTCCAAATCGTATATCTCCACCAAAATTAAATTTGTCAATAGCCGTATAGTGATGATAATTATTTTTTTTAAAAAGCTCCATGAGTAATCTTTCAGGAGCGATATGAAGAATTTTTAAAGGATAATCTGAATCTAAAAATTTTGTTTCTGATTTCAGGTAGGAGTAAATCATCCTTAGTCGATCTGTGGAAGAGCAATTTGGACAAACATGTGGTCTTTTCCCTCCACCTATTATTTCAACTTTTTTTAGCACTGGGAATTCGAATCCATGAGAATTGAATTCCCGCCAATTCCCTATACAAAACGGACAATAGCGAGGATATATCGTATATTTAATTTTTCGAACAATTTGTTTAATCATTACTGATTAGATCTAAGTTTTTGGTTAGTAATTCTGTATTCACTATTAAATCAATACCAACCCATAAATCATAATTTCCATATGATTTAGGTTGACAATATTGAATATAATAGTCTATATTTAAAGATGAACAAAGCCTCCAATAGCTTGGCCTTTCCTCTTTTGGAGAAGAATATTCCTTAATGAGTTCAAACAAGACAGATTTTTCGGACATGAAGGCTACATTGGCAAAACCAGCACCATGAACTCCTGCAAGAACTTTACAATGCTTCATCATATAGACTTGCTCAAAGAAATTGTAATTTTCAAATTCAACTTCTTGAAAATCATAATTCTGGAATATTGCTACAACCTCAGAGTTGTTTGTGATTTTCCTGTTTTTTGCTTTGTTTCTTGACACGTAAACTCTTGCCCTTTTATCTATTTTGATATCCAATTGATCAACATGATCCCACACCTTCTGTCTAAAACTAATCATTGTTTCAGGATCAAAGATGTATGTGAAAGGTTTTAATTCAGGAATCGTAACTCGAGGGATTTTCATATGAACTCCTTCTGGAATTATTTCGAATTTTAAATCAGGAAAGAGATTTAAACTATCTCGAACAAACTTTTTATTTGAATAAGATTCAGGCAAAATTAGAGTTAGAGATTTATGGTTCTTTTCGACCTCATAAATTCTTGGTAAGCTTTCGGTGATCCATGAAAAATAACCGAACCAAGGGGAGTAGATAAAGAGATAATTTTTACTTAAATCTAGCGTGATGGTTTTGAGGCTTTTCCCATATTTAGATACCAACATCACTTCTAATGCTTTACGATAGAATTGAATAATAAATCCTGCATTTGGTTGCCCAAACCCCCATGCATTTGGAAGAGTTCGCTTAATAAGGAATAAATTTTTAATCATCAGCCCATAATGAGTCAAAAAAACATTTCTTTTTGTTTTCACATTCAATTTGGGAGATCTGTAAAACTCTCTCCTTTTGAAAATCCACAGAAATTGAGGTGATATATTTTTGGGTAACTTTGTTCTAAAACGTTTCAATTTAATTTTTCAATTCGTGAAATAAATAACCAAATTGTTCTATTTCGTTGTAACAATTTTGTTCTACGATTTTTTTTGTGCCAGCATCGTAGTAACTGGAATAATGATTTCTTTTTTTGTCTTGTGCTTTAGCAAAGGGTATTTTTGGTGCATTTTCAATACCAAATTTTTTGAGAAGGCTGTAGATTGTTTCATTGATCTTATCATACTGGAAAACATTAATTACAACCTTGTCATTTATACTGTATCTATGGAAATTTCGATAATAATTATGATCATTTAAAAAATTTTTAAATGGATAATATTGAATTTTTAAATCATGCACTCTCAGGTGATAATGGAAGGCAGATACGGCCTTTTCAAATGGATTCCGTTCAAAGCAAAAGATATAATAATTATTCCAAATTTCGGGTGGAACATTTTTTTTTAGTTCCTCAGCGGACATATGGTTATAATATTTATTTCGGACATTTTTTCTTGAAAAGTTTCTTAGTAAAATTTTCCAATCACTTAAATTATATTCTCTAAAGGGTAATTGGTAGTTTCTTGATTTTTGTCCTAATTCATTTTTCATTTTTTCCGCCTCCCAATCATCAGGACTAATAACATCATCTTTACCACAAAATTGTGATAAATAAATTTCCAAGCTTGTACCTGCTGTTTTTTTAGTTCTCAGAAATATGAACTTATATTTATGATTTATTATCATTTTAAAAGTTTTAAATCTTCTATTATTCTTCTTGAAATTAGTTTTGAACCATCTTTATTTAGATGGTCAAAATCAAGAAATAATGAATCAGAAATTTTCAGTGTTGTGTAATCCAAAAATTTAATATCATTCAATTTTAATTTGGTTGAAAGAGATTCGAAAGCAGATTTTATACCTTCTGGAACTTTCGATATATACTTTTCGTGTACAGGTAATGAGATGAAAATTGGTGTTATTTTTTTGGAACTTGTAAATGTAATTATTGAATCAATATAATTCAAGGATATATTGGATACTGAGTAGGATTCGTTTCTCGAATCATAAAAATGATCATTTATTCTTGTTTCTAGCTTTTTTTTATCATACGGTTTCTTTAGAAATGAATTGTTGGTAGCCCTTGAAAATTCACCAATAAAAGTTTTGTG
>MDTC01034163.1_pt1 | contig 10920 bp, 3 predicted proteins | sample 811181 | NCBI WGS metagenome assembly MDTC01 (sample SAMN05326644, study PRJNA326480) | marine metagenome | isolation source: seawater | place: Pacific Ocean: North | collected 2011 | reverse complement strand
TCCACCAACAAACCACACGCCGTCCGCCAGTCCTAGAGCCGCCGACAATAAGTTACCACCGGCGCCCACGTCTGCTTTGGATTGAATCGGTGGTTTTGCGAGACCGTTGGACTCGACCTCTACGTCCAGTACCTCAGTGCTTGGGCTGGCCCATGATTGTTTCAACGTTTTTGGCATCATCACCGGTGCGTTGAGCGAGTTGTCACCGATCGCGTTGAGCTGTGTGACGCCGCCCACGACAAGCGCTCTGGTCGCAGTCAGTGCAATCGTGTGGTGCCAAACTCGCGGTGAGCTGAGGTTGGGACCTGCACGGAAATGGCCGACTTGATGCTCGTAAATGGCGGTCTGTCGAGTGGCCGTTCCTCGTTGTTCGGTCGTCAACCAAGATCCGAGCCCACCCGTGACCAACACATCTCCACTGGACAGGGCGACCGAAGAGGCCAGTGATGTCGGCTTGGGTAGGCCACGACTTTTTCCAGCCGCGCCGTCCGCCAAGCTTGCATCACCTGTACAGGCCAAGGTGCCGACAGGAGCCAAAAATGCGCGAATAGAAGATTTTTGTTGTGAAATGACGTCGATGCCTTGGCTTTGGCCGGCATATTTTATACTGCCACTGGCGTCGCAACCGAACACTTCGAGGCTTAAGGGGCCGCCCTGGTTGATGCCCTTGATGTGCCAGGTGCCCGACGCCTCCACGGCAGAGCGCTCAGCGCGATGGGTCGATTTTTGCCCGTCCGGTCGCGTCAGCACCGCGACGAGCCGCGTGATGTCACTGGGGATCGCGTTTGAGCCATTGACGGTCTTTTGGCAACTGCTGTCGAGCGTCGCGAAGCTCAGTTTCATCACTGGCTGCGATGGCTCTGCTTGATCGACACAAGCGGCGAACAGGGGCGCCATCAGTAGTAGAGTCAGCGCTAGGCTATAAATGCGATTGGAGTGGGTCATCATGGATTCCAGATTGCGAGAGCTTTCGACATCAGACGGTTTCAGGCCGTCTTTGTTCGAATGAGTTGCCATAGTAAGCCACACCCTGCACTGGCATCAATCTATTGTCATTGCTACGACTGATTCGTACACACAGGCTCAAATTCCGTATGTTTTTTTTGGCCTGGTCTGACCCGTTTGACAACGACAACACGCAAAATCCCATGCTGCGGCGTGCGCAGCCTGCCTCGGCGCGTTATACTTCCTGTGGGGCGCTGACTCCGGCCGTTAGGACACTCAGCGTGCGCGTTCAATCACCGGAGATCGCAGCCGATGTTCTTGCTTTATTTCGCCCTGTTGCTCGTGCCTTTGGTGTTTTTTCACGAACTGGGACACTTTTTGGTCGCGAAGTGGATGGGCGTCCGGGTGTTGTCGTTTTCCATCGGGTTTGGCCCTGTTGTGTTGCAATGGAATTCCGGTGGCACTCAATACGCGATTCGTGCGCTTCCTCTCGGTGGTTTCGTCAAAATGTTGGGCGAGAACGACGATGAACAAGACGATCAGCAAGAGCCCGATGGTCCGCCAGCGCCCGATAGCTTCGCGGCAAAAGCGGTTTGGCGCAGAACGTTGATCATTGCCGCTGGGCCGGTGGCCAATTTACTCCTGCCCATCGTGATCATCTTCGTCGGCTCGATGCTCTTCGACGCACAAGTCGTCTCGAGTCGAGTCGGAACTGTGTTGCCAGGTGGACCAGCCGCCAGCGCAGGCCTTCAAGCTGGGGACCGCATCGTGTCGGTCGACGGTGAGGCCATCGCTCATTTTCAAGATCTGGTGCGAGTCGTCTCGGCGCGACCGGGCAAAGAGGTCCAGGTTCGTTTTGAGCGGCAAGGTCAATCGCAGACCATTTCTCTGACGACGGAGTCCAAGACGGATCCGCGATTGAGTCGCTTTGGAATCTTCGACGCCGTCGGTCGAATTCAGGTCTTGCCTAACCAGCAAGATGCAGTCGTCGCCGTCGATCCGGACAGCGCAGCCTTCGCCGCGGGCCTGCGTAACGGCGATCTGATCGAGACGTTCAATGACAAAAAGGTCGAGAGTTTTTGGCACTTGAGTCAGCTTTTACACAAGGGCTCCAATGGCAGTACATGCCGGCTACAGGTCCAGCCCTTATTGCAGAGCGGCGCCGATAAAAAGACTGAGACCCGACAGGTCGAGTTCGATTGTGACCGCGATCTGGCTATTCGCCCGGCTGAATCGGTGATTGGACCCGTTAAGGGCGACTCCGCGGTGGCGCACGCCAAACTCCTGGCTGGCGATGAACTCTTGTCTGTGGATGGCAAGCCTGTTCGCAGCCTCTTTGAGTTGACGGGCGACATTCAACAGCGCGTCGATCGCGCCAGAGTCGCGCTCATGGCCGAAGGGTACAGCGGACCGAAGCTCGCGGAGGGCCTCCGCGGAGCGCTCGGCAAGGCCCTGCAATTGAAGGTTCGTCGCGTTCAAGACGGCCGTTTTGTCCAAGTGCAGTTGTCGCTTCACATTGAGATCGCGCTCGATCGTCGGAGTCAGGTTCCTTATGTCAACTTGGGCTTGCGGTCGGCGCAGCGCCATGGTCCACCGGAGTTGATCGCAAACCCCAATTCCATAGCCTTCGCTTACATCAAGACAGTTGAGGGTATGTGGCACGCGGTCAAAACGACCGCCCTTACTGTGGTTGGATTGTTCAGCGGACGTGTTCCGATGCGCGAGGTCGGCGGGCCGATCATGATGGCGCAGTTGGCATCGCGAGCCGCAGAGTTGGGGTGGGCGTCCTTTTTTCACCTGATGGTGGTTCTCAGCGTCAATCTCGCTATTTTGAACTTGCTACCGATCCCGCTGGTCGACGGCGGTCAGTTGCTCTTCTTGGCCGTAGAGGCGGTCAAGCGTGAGCCCTTGAGTCTCAAAACTCGGATGATCGCCAGCTATGTGGGCCTGGGCTTTTTGGTCTTTGTCTTTGTCATGGTCATGAAAAATGACGTCGAGCGACTGATCGCCTCGTTGGTTGGTGCTACCTGAGCGTCTTGGCAATCTCGACGTCCTCGCGGCTGCAGAGCGTTGCTTTGTGGTCGAGTCAGGGTGAGGTATTGAGTTGTCAGCGTGCATACCGCCGCCGAGAGCCTCGACGACTAATTGAGGACATTGTTTCGCTCTGCGACGAGGCCACGCTCAGCTTGGCTGATTTGCAGCGTATCGTTGTAGACGTGGGACCGGGGACCTTCACCGGTATTCGAGCAGGTTTGGCGACTGCTCGCGCCCTCGCATATGCCCACGATCTCGAGACGATTGGGGTCAGTTCGCACGAGTTGATGTGGCGAGACCTGCATCCTGAGGGACTTCCCGCCCGGGTCGTTCAGCCGAGTCGTTCGGGTTGGTGTTTTGTGTCTGATTGGCCGCTCGATTCAGCTCTGAGCGCACCGAACCTGCGTGAAGTTGAGCTTGTCAAAGCGCTCGACCAATTGGGTTCAGATGTTTCGGTGATCGGGCCTGAGACGATCTTCGAAAATTTCACGCATCTTGAGCCTAAGGTCTGCGCGCATCCGCACGCACGCGCCGCTGCACTGGCCGTTAGTGGACGCCATGGCAGTGATTGGAGCACGATCGTCCCGCTCTATGTGGCCCTCAGCGACGCGGAGCGTAATCTCGGTATCGAGGCTGAACACAAACCGATTCACGCCGAGCAGCGCAGCTGAGCAGCCTACTAGATGACCAATGAACCTCTTGACCCTTCGGCGCAACTGACGCATAGGGGGCGACAACAGTGATGGAGGTCACCTGTGGCAAATTTAAATTTCAATCCTGAAGCAGCCTTTCGAGAGCTAGCTGGAGAACTCTTCATCGTCACTCCAGATCGGGCGCTTCATCACATTGCGTTGCCTTCAGCTGTCGAGATCGTCAAAGCGCTTCGAGCTGGACCTGTTGATCAGCGCACGATCGTCACCCAGCTAGTCGACCGCTTTGAGGTCACCGAAGCCCGTGCGACTACAGATGTAGCGACATTTTTACAGACCCTAGTCGAAGCCAACATCGCATGCATCGACGAAGCCAATCCCTAAAACAGAAATATGCACCTCAGATGGGTCAGCAGACATCCAATGAATATGTCATGAGGAATCCGGTTGCATGAGGGCTATCGAGTCCGTCAGAGATGGCGAAAATAAGCATCCTGTTGGCAAAGGGTTGCAATGAGCGAGTGCGGATCAGACCATAGAGCGTGCGCGAACACCGCACCATGGCGAAAACCGCGGAGGCGACGGTACTCTGCGAATGAGGAAAAACGCATGAAAAACTGGCAGTTGATTACGACGCGGTACTCCGCGATCGGTACAGCATTTGCGCTTGTTTTAATCGCAACTGGCTGCAGCACCAGCGATAAGGCCGTAGGTGGCCCTCCTGGATACAGCGACATCGCCGCTGACGCGAAGGGCGACTCCTCAGGAGGCGACACGGGCTCGGACACCACGGTTGTTGGTAGCGTCGACTTCTTTCTGGTTTTGAAATCAGGGGATGCGCTCAAGACGGCCGATAGCGTGATTTTATCTCTCGCTCAGGACAAATACCCAGACGAGGATCTCTTCCAGGCTGACGTGGTAGTAGAGACCTCCGGGCTCGCAGACGGCGCGTCGCTGAGTCTGACCGTCGGTGGCAAATCCGTTGGCACAGCGACCGTCACGGCGAACAAGGCCACCTTCGAGCAGGTGACCATTGAATGCGGGACGTCTGCGGTGGACATCACTGTTACCCTCGCCGACGACACGTCCATTTCACGCACCAAGAGCGCTCTGATCAACTGCAGCAACGCTTGCACTGTCGAATTGGTCCCGCCTGCGAAATGTGTATCTCAAGACGTTGATCCCAACACAGATGGCTTGCAGGTGACTTTTATCGTCAAGACCACGACCCCTGATTGTTCACACGCTTACATCAAGTTCGTCGACCTCGATGGCAAAGCAGGTGAGTCCGATAAGGTGCCGCTCAATGGTCAGAGCCAAGTGACCGTGACCGTGACCCTGTCATCGAAAGCCACCGGGATCTCCAACTCCACGGCTCAGGTGACGGCGATCGTCGAAGACCAAGCCTTCCCAGATCGTCCGGATGGCACGTCTAGTCAACAAAGTGTGGTCGTCAACACCGAAAAGCCAGTGGTGGAGATTGTCTCACCAAGCCAGGACACAGTCACGCTCTCCGATGACGCCAACGCCAACGCAAGCGACGGACTTCAGGTATTGGTCACCGGTAGCGCGACCTCTGTGCAGCCGCTCGAGCCCGTTGAGGTCAGTGTCAATGGCCAGCCCGTCAGCGGTGTAAACATCAGTGCGAACGGCACTGGATGGCAAACGACGCTGACCTTCGACAAATCTCAGGCCTACAAAATAGACGTCAAGGTGACCAACAGTTGCGGTTTGTCGGGTGAAACCTCGAAGACTCTGACGGCGTTTTTGGACAAAGCGAGCGCGGTCATCGCTGCGCCGACTTTCAGTCAGGTCCTCTTCGCGAAAGACGATAGCAACCCGACGACAGCGGACGTGTACGACACCAACTTCACTGTCAACCTGAGTGGTGCGAGCGGTGGTGAGGCCGTCAAGGTATTTTGTCGTCCAAACCAACTCGGCGAGGCGTATCCAAACACGCCTTTGGGCACCGCTACCTACGCGGCGGGGGCTTCTGGGGTCATCGTACCTGTGAAGTTAGACGTCAACCAGTTGACGAGTACCGTGATTTGCAAAGCCACTGTCGAGGGACCCAATCCGAGCGAGACCTCAGAGGTGGCCTTCACCGTGGCCTTGCCTGCGCCTTGTCTGAAAATCACCCAGCCCATCGACAACGCTTTGGTCAACAGCAATGTGATGCAATTGACGGCCACCGGCTCGAATCTCGACGGCTCGATTGTAGAAGTCGTGGTCGCTCTGAAGGGCGGCGCGAGTCTCATCGACACGCCTGTCGGCAAGGTTCAAGGTGGAGTGATGAATGCCAACTTGGCTTTGCAAGTGGGCTCGCCACCCAGCGTGCTGCCCGATGGGGCCTACACGCTTACGATGTCGACGAGTGACAAATACGGGAACAAAATCAGCGACAGCGCTTGTAGCGATGTGACTCGAAACTTTGTGGTCGATACGACCGCTCCGGTCGTTACCATCACCAAGCCGAGCGCGACCAAACTGGACCCGACTACAGACCCAGACGCGGATCCACAGACACCCGGATATCAGCAAGACTTTGAGGTCAGCATCTCAGGCGAAACCGGCGACAGTGAGGTCTGTTTAACAGTCAATGGATTTCAGTTGCCTTGCGCGACGGTGAGCGGCAACGGCACTGCCTCATTCGCCAAAATCTCGCTCCAGCCAGGAAGCAATCAAATCTCAGTCGTCGCCACCGACAAAGTTGGCAACGCCAGCACAACATCTGCGGTCGAATACACCGTCAACTCCGACGCACCCAAAGTCAGCTGGGTACAGCCGGCGGGTAGCGTCGTTGTCGCCACCGATACGATTGCGATTTCCTTCAAGGCGACCGACAAGACTGGCGCCAACCCCGTCAGTGGCGCGAAAGTCTCTGTACTGGTCAATGGCAAGCCGGCCAGCAGCTTGCCAGTCAAGGAAGGTCCGACTGGAACGTACAGCACCACCATTGGTGGCCTTGCGACGGGCAACACTAGCTTGCAGGTCCTCGTAAACCCGGCTGCTGGTGGGGCCGAGGGCGTATCCTCTAAGATCACGATTACTCGGAAGGTCGGCGCACCGACCGTCCAGTTCAATGCCCTCAAGGATGGCGACGTGTTTAATTTGCAGTCGACAACCTGCGTTGCGGGCGTCAAGAACTGCTCTGCGACGTTGGCACTTAGCTCTGGCAATGCCGCTGACGGATCAAATATCGAGGTTCAGGCGGTATGCGGAGGCGCAACGTCCAAATCCAGCGCGACGGTTTCCAACAATGCCGCGACGGTCACCGGCCTCATTTTGACTCATGGCACTTCATGTGTGGTCACAGCGACCATCACTGACGAGGCTGGACAGACGGCACAATCGGTCAAGACGACGGTCACAATCGACCGCGTCGCACCGAGTCTGTCGACGTTGACGCCAAATAAGACGGACTTCGTTAACGCTGATGATCTCAACCAAAATCCCGCCGATGGACTGCAAGTCAACTTATCGGTCCTTGCGGGTGGCTTGGCTAAAAATGCCAAGGTTACCCTTGAGGTGGTTGCTGATGATGGAACCAAGACACAGTTCTCCTCGAAAGATCATATCGGCGCCTCTGAAGGATCCACTGTGCAGGTGCCCTTTGGTGTCGTGACGCTGCCAGACGGAAATAAGGTGACGTTGAACTTGTCGGTGAGCGATGCCGCCGGCAACGCGACTTCGAAAAGCCTGCAGGTCAAAGTCTCTGCGAGCGCTGCCGATGTTCGTTTGGGCTCACCCACCTACATTGAGCCGAAAAGCTGCACCACGAGCTCACAATGTGGTGTTGGCGTCTGTAGCGCTGGCAAGTGTGCTACGGCTTGGGGTGTCCTCAGCAAACGCGAAGTCTCTGTACTCACGATCGGAATCTTCACTGGCGCGAAACTTCGCTTGTGTTCAAACAATCCGGCTGTTTCGGGCAATGGTTCTTGCGCGACCTTGGGCTACAATGCCGTCGCCGCTCCGATTGTGTTGACCTCCAGCGGTGCCGTAATCGAGCCGAAGGTGATCGATGGGTTGCACACATTCATCGCCGAGGCTCTGCCGCCCGGAGCGGATGAGACCAATGCCTCGAACTGGGTTTCATCGGCCAAGAGCAGTGCCGGCGCGACGGTTCAATCGCGACGGGTCTTGCAGGACACGATTGCGCCGCAATTGACCAGCGTACAGGCTCCATCAGCGGCCAACGTACCGGCCCAATGTCTCGCGGCCGCTTCACAGGTCAGCAGTGACAACAGTCCTGGCGGTACCTTCGCTTTCACGGCAACCATGGCCAATGAAGACGCGACGGTTAGCCTATTCAATGCCGGGACGAAAGTGGGCTCTGCGAGTACCAGTCAGAAGTCTGGCTCCGTTGCTGTGACCTTGGGAGAGGGGGCGGTGACTCTACAAGCTGTCGCCACTGATCTTGTGGGCAATGAAAGTGCAGCGCTTAGCGTAGGGGCCTACGAGGTCAATACCGTGGCGCCGACCGGCTTTTTCGCCAAGCCTGCCAAAGCCCAACTGACCTCTACAGACTCTCTGGACGTAGTCGTCACCAGCCAAGATTCGGATATCAATGGTCAGAAGGTCACCCTCAAAGACGCCAACAAAACTGTCGCCGTCAAGACCTTTGCTGGTGGCAGTGTGACCTTCGATTACGCATCCTTTAAGACCTTGAACGATGGTTCGCATCAACTCACCGCAGATCTAGTGGACTCCTGTGGCAACACCGCGATCATCTCGACGATCCCATCGACCATCACGGTCGACACGTCGGCTCCAACCGTAGTCATCAACTCGCCCTCGGCCGGACAAGTGTTCAAAGACTCCGACGACGTCGACACGACCGCCGGCGGCTATCAGGTCTCAGCGGTATTTTCGACCGTTGACGCTGCTAAATGGGCGGTAGAGTTGGGGAGCAATTGTGACAACAGCTACCAAAACTGCTCAGGCTTCTCAGCTGTGGCCAACGGCAGTATCACCAACCCAGGTGGAGCCGAGCCCGCGAAAAAAATGACCATCCCATTTGGCGCCACCAAGAACTATGTAGTTCGGGTGACAGCCACCGATGCTGTGGGCAATGTCGCCACCACCGAGCGTGGGTTTACGGTGAATCTGAGTGGCTGCTTGGTGAGTATCCAGGGCTTGCCAGCGAACGGTCAGGTGAACAACCAAAAGTGTGCCACAGCAGGAGCCGATTGTGGCTCAGTTCAGTTGCCCATCGTCGTCAACTATGTAGGCCCATGCGGACAAATCACGGATGTAGACTTGTTGGTCAACAACGCGTCGATTGGCAAGGCTAAGCCGAGCTCGAACTCGGCGAGCTTCAACGTTACGTTGACCGACGGCAATAACGCTGCCATTGAAGCGAAAGTGTTCGCGGGATCGACCCAGGGCGGGACGTCAGGTTCGAGCAATCTTGTGGTTGATCTCAGTTCACCCAAGGTTAGTTTCATCGCTGGTACCGTGCTTGGTGTGCAGACGCCGGCGGGGGGCTCACCGGTTACGTTGGGAACCAGCGATGATCTCGATAGTAGTCAAAATGACATCCAGTTCCATTTGCTCGCACAGGTCAAAGACTCAAACCTCAACGGAGCGCAGTTGACCAAGGTACAAAACGTGCTCGGATCCACTGCAGATCTGAAGCTTGTGACTCAGCTGCCCGTCAAGCTCAGTGATGCAAGCGGGACAACGACAGCTCAACTTCAGTACATCACCGCACCAGCCAACGGCACCATTGAGGTCCAGGCCACCGTGGTCGATTCGGTGGGCAACATTGGCCTCGGCAAAATCCAGATCACGACAGATAGCAAGCAACCGGGCAAGGTCACCCTAAGTGCAGTCGCAAGTGCTGATGTGAACCCACGCCGCCCCTCAGTGAAGCTGAACTTCACCTCTGTTGGTGCTGACGGGGGTAATCAGAAAACGGCGTCTTCCTACCAGGTTCGCTATTCTCGCAAGGACATCACCAGCGACGCAGAGTTTGACGCTGCTTGCGACGCTTCGAGTCTGAGCAACACCGTGTTGTCTGCGCCTAAGGCTCCAGGGCAGGCCGATAGTGTCATCGTTGAAGGACCCGACGCTCGCGCATACTCAGACAACTGTGCATTCGCGCCTCTCACCGACAATGGCGCCAGCAAATTTTACTTTGCCTTGCGGGCGGTCGACGCGGCCGGCAACAAAGGCCCCGTCAGTAACAGCGTATCTACGGCCGATGTGCGTCTACGATTTGCGAAGCTCTCCGCTTCATCGTCGCCCTATGCCAACGCAGTGGTCTACTCGCTGCCGAGAGCTGTGGGAGATTTGAACGGAGACGGTAAATCTGACGTGTTGATGCGTGGCTCGAAGGTTGCGAAGCTCTGCATCTTTTATGGCACCGCAAACAGCAACGGGACCGTGCCGGACATCACCGTTAACGCAGCAACTGGTGGCAGTTGGGAATGCTTCAACAACGACGCGATGATGGGCGTCAATGTCGCCGAGTTCATCGACGTCAATGGCGACGGCATTGACGACTTGGTGATCGATTATGGGCAGGGTGCGGGCAAAACCCGCGAAATTCGTGTCTACTTAGGGGAAAAGGGCAAGTTCATCACGCAGACGCCCGCGGTGCGAGTCACCAATATTTCCTACAGCAGCAACCTTGGTGTGAAGCGCCTGGTGAACGCAGGCAACTTCAACGGTGATACATCCGCAGCCGGCAATGCAATCGATGACTTTGCGTTTACCATCACGCCGACTACATCGGCGCCTTACGATCGAGTCGTGGTCGTGCCAGGTAACGAAAGCTGGTCGACTAGTAGCCCGATTGTGATCGACGTCGAAAAAGCCGATGACCGCAAAACCAACAAAATTCTCACGATTCACCGTAGCGATAGCGCAGGCACGCCGCAGTTTGGTTGGTACTTGGCTGGTGGGGCCAACTGGCTGCCTGATGGAGATGGCTCAGGTACCCAGTACGATGACTTGGTCATCACTCAATATTCGACCACCTATATGGTCTACATCGTCAAAGGACGTGAGCTCAAAGGTGATGATATTTCATTGACCTTGACCAATACGCTCAGCGGCAGTGGCAGTGGCGACAGCACTACCGCTGCGATTCGGCCGGACCCGAGTACTGGAGGCGTCAGTCCATCGTACCCCTCGTTGGTGTTTTTCGACGGTGACACCAAACCTGACTTAATGTTCACCATTGTCGACGGCAACCAGCAGCCTTGGGTTTACTGGATGCGGGGCAAAGACTTGGCGACTCAAGCGGGCAAATACACCAAGCTCAGCGGCGCTGATGTCGGTGGCG
>MDTC01265397.1_pt1 | contig 10921 bp, 8 predicted proteins | sample 811181 | NCBI WGS metagenome assembly MDTC01 (sample SAMN05326644, study PRJNA326480) | marine metagenome | isolation source: seawater | place: Pacific Ocean: North | collected 2011 | reverse complement strand
TTTTCACAAAATAATAATTTTGTCTTTCCTTATGTTTATGATGAGACACAAGAAGTTGGAATGAAATATAATGCTGTTTGTACTCCCGATTTTTTTGGCTTTAATTCAAATAATGAGCTTCAATATAGAGGTAGGTTAGAAGAGTCAAAGATGGAAATTATTCCTAATGCTCGCAAAGAATTATTAGAAGCAATGATGCAAATTGCTCAAACTGGCAAAGGACCTATTGAGCAGATCCCTAGTATAGGGTGCTCCATTAAATGGAAAGAATAATTTTTTCTCAGTGATAATAATAGCTACACAATGTTTTGAACCTGAAATAGGTGGTATTGAATCTTTAATGACCGGCATGGCCAAAAGTATGAGTTCCATAGGAATTGATGTTTTGGTTCTTGCAGATGGAAAGAAAAATACAGAAGAAGATAAAGATCGAAAATACTCAATCAAAAGATTTAGCGGATGGAAACCATTACGAAGAATAAAAAAAGCTAAATTTCTTGAGAAAGTATGCAAAGAAAAAAATATTGAAATTATTTTTGCAGACTCATGGAAAAGTATAGAATATTTAAATAAAAAAAACAAAAAGATTATTGTATTGGCTCATGGAACAGAAATACCAAAACAGTATTGGGCTTTAATGATTAATAAATTCAGATTTAAAAAAAGAAGAATTATTAAATCATATAAAAATGTCCATAAGATAATTGCAAATTCAAACTATACTAAAGATTTAATGCATGCCATTCTCAAAATTAATTATAAAAAAATTCAAGTTATTCATCCCGGTATTGACGTTTATAAAGATTTTATCTCCAGTGAAGAAAAAAAATATGTAAAAACAATTATTTCTAAGAAAAGCCCAGTGATTACAACTTTAGCTCGAGTAGAAAAGAGAAAAGGCCATAAATTTATTATAAATGCGATAAGTGAATTGAAGACATATTTTCCTAATTTAGTTTATTTGATTGCAGGTAAAGGTCCATATTTAGAAAATATTAAAAAATATGTTAAAAAACTAAATTTATGTGATTATGTCGTTTTTCTTGGTTGGATTACTGAGCCAGAAAAATCTTTAATTCTTAAAAACTCAGATATTTTCGCAATGACACCTATTACTAGCGGCGAGTCAGTTGAAGGATTTGGAATGGCATTCATTGATGCTGCATTCCATGGAGTTGCAACAATTGGAAGTGATAATGGAGGTATAAGTGATGCAATTTTAGATGGTAAAACAGGAGTTATTTGTGAGGCAAATAATCAAGCTGAAATTACCTATAACCTAAAAAGATTAATCAAAGATAAGAATCTTCGTACTAAATTAGGCGAAAACGGAAAAAAATTTGCTGAAAGTAAATTCACGTGGAAAAATAAAGTTTATGAATATTTGGAAGCTGCAGAAACTAATTAAATTTTTCAAACTTTATAAATTTAGCTCTTCTAGATATAAAGTGGCCAATATTTGTCAGTAGATCAAAGTCAGAAATCTCGAAAAAAAATATTTACGTTTTCATTTATTAAGATTTTTAATTATTTTTTCCAACTCAACTCTTGAAACCATATGTTGGCATAATCTTTCTTTTATATTAGATAAATCTCTGGGAAATTTATTACATTATCAAATATCTCAATGTTTGGTAAACTAAATGAATAACTTTCTAAGATAGATCTCAGTTTTGGAATAGTTTTTTTCATTTTAAAGGAATGCCAAGCTCCTGAGGTGTTCAATACTTCTGCTCTAAAGCAATTCTCTCTAGTTGAATAATATATTTTTTTTCACCTGAAATTGTGAAATTTCCTGGTACATTAACGATACTAATTTCTAAATAATCTTCATACTTATTATCAAATTCTTCCTTGAAACCTTTTAAGTGTTCCAAAATCATTGATTTCAATTTTCTCGTTATGATAATTAAATTTAGAATTTAAAAAATTTTTTCCATTTGAAAAAATTTTATCGATAATTAAACTTGAAAATAAAACTACAAAAGCATGGTTTTCTCTTGGTGAAAATTTTTTTAACTTAAATAAGTTTTCGATAAAGCCTGTAAATTTTTTAATATTTATAAAATCATTCTTTATCTTGCTTGAATTGAGTGTATCAAGAGTATAATTTTTTCCATATTCACTGAAAAATGCAATTGAGTCAGGTGCCCTAAATGGGAATTTTTGCCTTTCTATAATAGCGGCTGGTAACTTATTTCTATAAATTTTTTTTAAAATTTCTTTCTCATTTAGATTCTTTTTTTTAATTAATTTACTTTTATCGAGTGAAATTAATTTCGTAAATAAATCAATATCAAGAAATGGTGACCGTAACTCTACTGAATGAGCCATAGAAACTCTGTCGCCTTGTATGGATAATAAGTGTCCAGATAGTAAAGTTTCAATTTCTATGATTTGACATCTTTGAATTTCATCGAACTGAGAAAAATTATCATATTTATTATTTAAGTACTGCTCTAATTTGTTTTGTTGTTTTTTTATTGTTAAGTCATCTACTGAAATCAAATTTTTCACTAAATTTCCAAGATTAATCCTCTCACTGTGAGACGAAAAAGATGAGTTATTTGAAGATAATTTTCTGTAATTAGAGTATTTCAGTCCTATGAATCTATCACCTTCTTTACTATTGGGTATAAATGAATTGAGGCTTTTTATTATAGGTAATATATCATTCTTATTGCATTTTTCCCTAATCATACTCTTAATTAAATTTTCTCTAAAAATGTCATATCCAAGAAAAATCTCATCAGCTCCTTCTCCCGATAATGCGACCCTCATACCATTATTAGAAAGAACTTTATTTAATATATACATACCTACAAAGCCAGTTCTTACGACAGGAGATTCAGCCGCTGTAAGAGCGTTTTCAAAATTATCAATAATATCTCTGTTGCTTATCTTAACTAAGTTATGGTTTGTTCCTAAATATGATGAAATACATTTTTGATATTCTGATTCATCAAATTCTTTGCTTTCAAAACTTAATGAAAATGTATCGATTGGCTTATCTTTATCTTTTGAAAATTCATAGGCGATAATAGCGGAGTCAATGCCACCACTTAGATATACTGCAAGAGGAACATCGCTAATCTCTCTTCTCTTTACTGCTTCTTCAATAGATTTCTCGATTTCATTTTCACTCATATCAAAATTTGAATCTAGAAATTTTAGTTTAATATAATTTGACTCTACCACTGACTCATTTTTAATTTCAATCATGTGACCAGGAGGTAATGAATTAATATCCTTGAATGATGAATCTGAAGGAATATTTGTCCAAAAGAAATTATTATTGATTATTGACTCATTGTTTAGTACCAAATTATTATCAATTGCTGTACTTATAGCTTTAATTTCTGAAGCAAATATAAACTTATCTCCCTTATGGTAGTAGTATAGTGGCTTTTCACCAAGAGGGTCTCTTGCTATTAAAACTTTCTTTTGCTCAGGTTTGTAATAAGCAAACGAAAATTGACCATTAAGCTTGTTAAGACATTTTTTTCCATATTTTTCCAACATGTAATAAAGCACCTCTGTATCTGAGTTACTTTGAATTCGATAACCATCATCAATTAATTCCTTTCTTAAAACTCTGTAATTAAATATCTCTCCATTGAAAACTAAGATTGCTTTTGATTTGGTGTCGCAAAAAGGCTGCCTTCCATGCTTTAAGTCAATAATTGATAGTCTATTATGCGCTAAACCGATGAAGTCATCAAAAAATAATCCTGCTTGATCTGGCCCACGATGTTCTAATGAAGAAATAAAATTTTTCAAAATAATTTCTCTTGATACTATCTTTTTATTACCCCAAATAATTCCTGAAATGCCGCACATTAGTCAAATTTTTCTAATTTTATAAATTTAGCTCTTCTCGATATAAAATGGCCCATGTTTGTTAATAAATCGAAATCAGATATCTCAAGAAAGATATTTACATTCTCATTTATTAAATTCGTGATTGTTTTTTTCCACTCAACTCTTGAAATCATATGTTGGCATAATCTTTCTTTTATAACAGATAAATCTCTAGGAAATTTAGACCCTGTTACATTGTCCAAAATCTCAATATTTGGTAAATTAAATAAATAGTTCTCTAAAATGACCTTTAACTTTGGAATGGTTTTTTGCATTTTAAAGCAATGCCAAGCTCCTGAAGTATTCAGTACTTCTGCTTTCAATGCCCCTGCCTTTAATGCAATTTTCTTTAATTCACTAATACATTGTTTTTCTCCTGAAATTGTAAAATTTCCTGGTGCATTAACAATGCTTATCTCTAAACAATCCTCATATTGATTATCTAAGATAATTTGATTAATAGCTTCTTCTTTTAAACCCAAAATTACAATCATGGATCCTGGTGCTTCATTTAATGATACTTCATTCATAATTTTGCAACGTTTGAATGTAATTTCAACATAGCTTTCTAAAGATATTACGCCAGCTTTATATAATGCAGCATATTGTCCAATACTGTACCCCGACACATAATCAGGAATTATACCTAAATCCTCAGATTTTTTTAACCAGTATAGTGAAGATAGAATTATTATATAAGCAGAAATATGATTTAGTTTAATTTTATCTTTACTAAGATTATCCTCGGTTGGGGCTTTCTCTTGAAATATATTTTCAAATAATTCACTTACGAGTGGGTAAGCTTTTGCCCTTTTTTTTATGTCCTTAACTTGACTTGATTCAAACCCTTGGCCAGAAAAGAGAAAAGATATTAATTCACCTTGTTTTCTCAAAATTAAAGTTCCAACTCTTCAGATATACTAGCAAGTCTTTCAGTATCAATCTCACTTTCAAGCTTTTTAATCGCATCCATTCTTTCCAAATTACCTGTTCTAACTTGCTCTGAAATTTCAAGTTCATATGGATGAAACCCATATTTTTTCTTATGGTTTATAATACCTAAATCGTTAATCCTACAATTACTGGAATGCGCACCTGTATCATTAGACTTTTTCCAACCTAAGTCATAAAGATCATTTAAAATTTGAGACTCATTATACTTTATTGATAATAATGGATTTACAATGCACAAATAATTATTTTTACTATATTTATCTATTTCCATATTACTAACTTTATAATTACTAAAAAAACTATGATCTTTAAGGTCATTAAATCCCTTAAGAGTACTTGTTGATAGTTTTAGAATGCAAGAACCTCTTGGGACCTGACCTGCAATATATCCGCCGGCTATCATTGGAATATTTCTGCTTATTGCTTCTTTTATCATAATTGAATTAATTAAATTTATACATCTCGTACACAAATCACTTGCCCTTGTTTTTGCCGCAGTTAAATCCTTTTCACTATTTAATGCATCGTTATAAATTGATTTCATAAAAGTGAAACTTGGTTTAAATAAAATAAAATCTGTTTTAGTGGCTTCACAAATTAGATTTGAATTTATTATTGATTGTTTAGATAAGAAACCATTGTCTATAGTTATCGCTAAAACTTTTAGTTTTTTTTCTTGTGATAAATACTTAAGAGTGAAACATGAGTCTTTCCCACCACTAAGTGCAACAATGCAATCATAATTATTATTATTCCTTGATGATTTAATCTCATCTATGAGTCCCTGTAAACCTTGCTCAGCTTTAGTTAAATCCTCTAAATAATCATCATATACAAATTTTTGACAAAAGTTACATTTTCCATTTTTGTCGAATGAGATACCAGGAAAGCCATGAGGTAAAGTACAGTTATTACATCGTTTCATTTCTTATTTTTAAGTTTTTCCTCACAAAATTTTAAAATTCCATTAATTGTTCTTAGTCTATTATCAAATTGCTCCTCCTCACCAATCATAATAGAAAACTCATCTTCCAATGCTGTTAATAATTGAACATATCCAAATGAGTCTATTAAACCAGATTGAAGTATATCTTCATCTTTATCAAACAAATTTAAATCTTCTCTCAGAGTAATCTTAGATATTTTTTCAATTATTATATCTAGCATTAATTATAAATTTCTTTTAAATCAGAAGAAAATTTCTTTTGTATTTTTGAAGCACCCCTGGAGTTAACGTGCAAAAAATCATTAACTAAAAACATGTTGTCATCTAGTATATCATAATAATCTAACAAAGGTATTTTATAATCTTTTGCGAGTGAATTATAATACTCATAACCCTTACTTGACTGAACAAATTCATGTCTAGGCGAACCTTGTGGTAAATAAACAAAAATAACATTAATACCTTTATCTAGTAATTTCTGAATTTCAGACCTTAATACAGCATCAAATATCTTGCTTACATTTAAATCTTTTCTTGAAGAAAAGTCAGCCCGAAACTCCATTATAATTTTTTCTATTTCATTCTCATTTTGATTTTGAAAGTTGTCTGCTTGATTAAAATTTATTAAAGAATTAATCTGCTTATTGTGCATATTAAAAAAACCTGTTCTCACCTGACTTGTAAATCTTTTTAGTTTACACAACCTCCAATGAATAAAGAACATTCTTTCATTTTTAATTTCTATTTTTTCTGCTTTATACTCGAATATGTCACAGGAATTGTGCCATTTATTAAAGAACAATTCTTCATCTTGAAAACGGTACTGATCTCCCAGAGGAACGTCAGCCAAAGTCATAACTACATAATCACCTGAAGCATATAGTTTTTTATAATCATCAATAAAATTAAGCATTCTTAAATGAATTACCGGGTAATCACCTCCACTAAATAATCCAACATAATTATTTGATATACTCTCATGTAAATTACCATTTTCAAATTTCCATAAACCTTTTGAACTTTTTGGAAAAATATAATATCCAGCAGAATGGCCTAGCATAATTATTTTTTTTTCAGTAGATAATCTATAATCAAGATTATTAAAAAGGTAGGAATCAAGAAATTCTTCACTGTAAACATATTTTTTTATTAGTGATTTATTTGGCGAATTAATCCACTCTAGTATCATTAAAAAACTTATTAACAAAAAAAAAAGTAACAAAAAAAAACTAAGTGAATTTTTCATTTAAAAACCTTGATAAACAGGTCTTGGTAAAGACTCTGACAAAATAATTAGTAAAACGACAAGTAAAAAACAATAAAGAAACATATATATATAGTGTTTTTTTAAAAAAACTTTTATTAAATTTAAAGCCATTTTCATAATTTAAAATCCTTTAAAAGCCGCATCACTACTAAATAGATAAAAAGAAAAGCAAACATAATTTAATGTTATAATAATTGAAAAAATCCTTATTGGACTACTTGTCATATAGTTATTGAATGACTCTTTGCTTAAAAATACCTTTAGTAACTTACCCCAAATCTGAACAAAACAAACACCAAAAGCTTGTGTCAACGCATAGTAAATAAAAGATAGAGAATTACCATGCCATAGACCAATAAATAAAAATGTTATAAAAAGTAGAATAATAGAAAAAAACTCCATGATTAAATTGTTTGATCTCACATTATCAATTGAATTAATTTTTCTTAGAAAGAATATATATACATAATCTCTCATCCAGCTGCTTAGTGTAATGTGCCATCTACTCCAAAAATCAATTAAATTTCTTGACAACCATGGCTTATTGAAATTTTCGGGAATCTCTATTCCAAATAATCTACCAGAGCTGATAACCAAGCAACAATAACCAGAAAAATTAAGATAAATAGAGATTGGAAATAGAAAAAAAATTATTATCTTTTTTATAATCTCAAAATTTAAAATAAAAAAATTAAGCTCATCAAATTTGATTGTAGTTAAATCACTTACAGTCAAGGCACTAGGATGTTGTAAATTTGCTATGTATATAAGCAAAACTGTCCCTATTCCACATTTAACGAAACCTTTAATCATACGGATCCAAACGCTTGTATCATTAAATTCAATATTTATTTCTTCAGTTGTCTTTAGTTGCTTTTCAAAATGAGGAAATTTCATCAATGGGCCAGCCAAAAATGTAAATAAATTAGTTTGATACAATATATAGTCTTGGATACTAATATATTTTTTTACATCCATAGAAAGAAATAAAATGTGTATCTGTCTGAATATTATATAGCTAAAACCTATAAATTGAATAATAGAAAGTCCAATATTTATATAGTCTTTATAAATGGCTATTAAAAATAAATATGATAATATAAAAATGTAAGCAAGTACAGAAGAGCGCAAATACACCACAATTAAGTGTGACAAATAGCCTAATAGTAAAATTGTTATCAGAGATATCCATGTGTAAATATTATCTTCAAAAAAAAAATAAATGAATATTAAACTTACTATTTGTAAGTAATAAAATCTCATATTTTTATTTATATCTTTTGATAAAAAAAGAAATATGAGAAAAAAACAAACAGAGTAGATTGATGGTATTGACATATTTATATTTGCATTGGTAGCGGGAGAGGGATTTGAACCCCCGACCTAAGGATTATGATTCCTCCGCTCTAACCAACTGAGCTACCCCGCCATAGACCTCTAATTTATACTATTCATAAACCTAAAAAGGTTATAATAAAAGTATTAACTAAATGTAATATTTATTACTTGAACAATGAAATGATTGATATGAAAATTTGAGCCTTACTATCTTATAACAACCATTTTTATAAATTTAACTTTCTTAAAATCCTTGAAAAAATATTGTCTCTCTTTAATTCAATAGCATTTTTCCTAGAAATATTATTATTTTCATAATTATTCTTATTACCATAGCCATAGCCATAGCCATAGCCATAGCCATATCCGTAGCCGTAGCCGTAGCCGTAGCCGTAGCCATAGCCATAGCCGTAGCCGTAGCCGTTGCCGTAATTAGTATCTCCTGCAAAATTTAATAATCTAAAAACTCTTTTACTTAAGAAATCCATATCATTAAGAATAATTTGGGGAGTATTTAAATCAAATTTTTTATAATCATTTAATAAGTGAGACGTTATAGGAATTGGAGTTGAATCATGTCTAATAGTTAAAATTGAATTAGCATATTTTGAAATTAATATAGAGTCTGGGTGATAAGATATAGGCATTGTATCACATATTATTAGATCATATCTTTTGTCCAATTCATCAAATAGAAGTCCAAGGTTTGCATAATCGTCTATTGGAATCCAACTTTCCTCTTTATAGTTTTTAGTTCTACCTTTAGGAATAACATCGATATTATAAGAAGTTTTAAGAATATAATCATTGATAGATTCATAATTAAAATTTTTTACTCTTAAATCGTGGAATCCCCTATGATTTTCTCCTTCTATAATAAAGCTTTTCGTTAGTGCTGATTTTTCCTCATCCATATCTATTAGCAGTACTTTTTTATTCATTTCATTTGCTACAAGACCTAACAGTATTGAATTAAAAGTTTTACCATCAGAAGAAATTGGTGAACTGACTATAAAAATATTATTTTTAATTTTTTTCTCTTTTAAAATCTTCATAATTGTTTTCTTTACACTATCGATTACAACTTTATTTCTTTGTAATCCATAATCAGTTAATAAGTTTGAACCTAGATCTCTAAGTCTTGGTATGACACCAACTGGATCTATTTCAAGCTTATCCTGAACATGCAAAGAAGTTTGGAACTTATGACTTAAACTATAAAAGTCAAAAAATATAATTATCAAAATATATAAACCACTTAATACTGCACCAAGAAATATATAAAAAATTACCAAATTAAACGCTTCCATCCTATTTATGAAAATTGAGTTATCTGATTTTTCTAAAATTGACGCGTCTGATTGACTATACGATGATACAGTTAAAAGTTTATTCAAATAAGTTGATAATAATGTTTCATTAACTTGAAATTCTGATCTCATCTTATTAAGCTGACTATTGTATTTGCGAGCAATTGAGATCTCACTTACCAACCTATTAATGTCTTTTGAATTAGAATTCAATTTCTCATCAACCTTTTGTACCTCAGGATGTTTTAAAGTGTAAATATTTAAAAGTTCATTTTTTTCATCTCTAAGATTACGAGATATATCCTCTGACTGGCTAAGTTCAGTTTCAAGATTTTCAATTTTTGAAGTGTAAATATCATATTCAGTTTCATAATCTAGAATTGCATTACTTAATTTGTCTTGCATTTCTCTCAAGCTATCAATTCTATTTTGATAATACTCAACTGAGTAGATACCTGCTGTTTTTTTACTTATTCTCTGATAATTTAAATATTCCTCAGCAATAGCATTCGATAATAATGAGCTTAGTTTTGGCTGAACAGAGATAAAAGAAATTGTTAAAATATTTGCTGAACTATCTTTAGCCACCTGAAGATTTGATCGTATCCAATTAATTTTGCTAATGTCATAATTTTTAGGATCTACTCTATCAAAATAATCAAGTGAACTTTCTTGAAACTGTGTATCGATAGAAAAAATTTCAGAGTTAGTATTAAAACTTTTGTTATCATCTATCAAATTACTGCCTTCAAATTCATCATTTTTGTCAGGAACTGATGATCTATCACCCTTTTCAGCAGATATCACATTATTACTATCAAGTTCATTTAAACCGATTTCAGACTTATAGCTCTCCACTAATTTATATAACCTTTCATCACTAAGTTTAATGCTTTCAGGCAAATAAGACTTTGCTAACTCAACAATTTGTTCATCAGAATAATTGTTGGATGAAAAAATATCATAGGCAAAGCCCATTAACTCCTCTGTATTAGGCTTATTTTCTGAGTTAAATTTTTGTGATAATAAAACTAGTTTTTTTGACTGTTTTTCATTTAATTTAAAATCTTTTTTTATTTTGTCTGATACCTCTGAAATTTTTTTATCATCTACATTTTGAATCAATGTATCCACTACTATATCTAATGATTTGGCTATAGTTTTGTCAGTTATATCTGAAGAAGTTTGATAAATGAGACTCAGTATATATTTTAAGCCAGAATATTTTATAAAATAATTTGACAA
>MDTC01120492.1_pt1 | contig 10922 bp, 8 predicted proteins | sample 811181 | NCBI WGS metagenome assembly MDTC01 (sample SAMN05326644, study PRJNA326480) | marine metagenome | isolation source: seawater | place: Pacific Ocean: North | collected 2011 | reverse complement strand
GCACCTCTCGCTGTTGATCGGGGCCTCCTACGGGGCCGGGCACTACGGCATGTGCGGGCGCGCCTACGATCCCCGGTTCCTGTTCGCCTGGCCGAGCGCGAAGTCGGCGGTGATGGGCGGCACCCAGCTGGCCGGCGTGCTGTCCATCGTCAGCCGCGCGGCGGCCGAGGCCCGCGGCCAGCAGGTCGACGAGGACGCCGACGCGGCGCTGAAGGCCGCGGTCGAGGCCCAGATCGAAGCCGAGTCGTTGCCGATGTTCTTGTCAGGCCGGCTCTACGACGACGGGGTCATCGACCCCCGCGACACGCGCACCGTGCTCGGCATGTGCCTGTCGGCCATCGCCAACGCGCCGATCGAGGGGACGTCGAACTTCGGCGTCTTCCGGATGTGATGACCGTGAATCGGGCGCGCAATGCGACACCGAGGGTGCAGAAACGCGCCGAATTCGCCGGAGGAGAACGATGATCACCACGGTTCTGGTCGCCAACCGCGGCGAGATCGCACGCCGGGTGTTCGCCACCTGCCGGCGCCTCGGTCTGCGGACGGTCGCGGTGTACACCGACCCGGACGCCGAGGCACCCCACGTCGGTGAGGCCGACGCCCGGGTTCGCCTCGAGGGCACCCGTGGCTATCTGGACCCCGCGCAGCTCATCGCCGCCGCGCACGCCGCCGGCGCCGACGCGGTGCACCCCGGTTACGGATTCCTCTCCGAGAACGCCGATTTCGCCGCCGCGGTGCAGAATGCCCGGCTCACCTGGATCGGCCCGCCCGTGCCCGCAGTGGCGGCGATGGGCTCGAAGATCGAGGCCAAGAAGATCATGGCCGCCGCAGGGGTGCCGGTGCTCGACGAACTCGACCCCGACGCCGTGACCGCCGACATGTTGCCCGTGCTGATCAAGGCCTCGGCCGGTGGTGGCGGTCGCGGCATGCGGGTGGTGCGCGAGCTCGCCGATCTGCCCGGCCAGGTCGAGGCGGCCCGCCGCGAAGCGCAGTCGGCCTTCGGAGACCCGACGGTGTTCTGCGAGCGTTATCTAGCGGCAGGCCACCACATCGAGGTCCAGGTGATGGCCGACGTCCACGGCACCGTCTGGGCGGTCGGTGAACGCGAATGCTCGATCCAGCGGCGTCACCAGAAGATCATCGAGGAGGCGCCTTCGCCGTTGGTCGAGCGCGTCCCGGGGATGCGCGGGAAGCTCTTCGAGGCGGCCCGCCTGGCCGCGTCGGCCATCGGCTACACCGGGGCGGGCACCGTCGAGTTCATGGCCGACGACGAGGGCTCGTTCTTCTTCCTGGAGATGAACACCCGCCTGCAGGTCGAGCACCCCGTCACCGAGCTCACCACCGGACTCGACCTGGTCGAGCTGCAGATCGCCGTCGCCGACGGTGCGGCGCTGGATCCCGAGCCGCCGCCGGCGCGTGGACACTCCATCGAGGCCCGGCTCTACGCGGAGGACCCGGCGAAGGACTGGCAACCGCAGGCGGGCGCCGTGCACCGGTTCACCGTGACCTCCGCCACGGTCCGCTTCGGCGGGATCGAGCGCAGCGGCATCCGAGTCGATTCGGGCATCGAGGACAACTCGATCATCTCGGTGTACTACGACCCCATGATCGCCAAGATCATCTCCTACGCGCCGACCCGCCGGCAGGCCGCGGCTCTGCTCGCCGACGCGCTGGTGCGCACCCGCATGCACGGGGTCGACACCAACCGGGACCTGCTGGTCAACGTGCTGCGCCACCCCGCCTTCCTGGCCGGGGCGACCGACACCGCGTTCTTCGACACGCACGGCTTACCCGAACTGGCCCGACCGGTCGCCGACGCCCGCACGATCGGGCTGTCGGCCATCGCCGCTGCACTGGCCGATGCGGCCCACAACCGTAACACGGCAACGGTTTTCGCCGGAGTCCCCAGCGGGTGGCGCAATCTCGGGTCGATCCCGCAACACAAGAGCTACGACGACGCCGGCGGTCACACCCACGACGTGCGATACCGCTTCCGCCGCGACGGGGTGCGGATCCACGGCCACGACGACGTCACCGTCGTCTCGGCGTCACGCGGGCGCGTCGTGCTCGCCGACGGCAGTGTCGAGCGACCGTTCGACGTGTGCTCCTACGGAACCGACGTCTTCGTCGACTCGCCGGACGGCAGTGTGCGACTGACCGCCCTGCCGCGCTACCCCGACCCGGCCGCCGCGCTCGCCCAGGGATCGCTGGTGGCGCCGATGCCCGGGTCGGTGCTGCGCATCGCCGCGACGGTCGGCGACACGGTGACCGCAGGCCAGCCGCTGATCTGGCTCGAGGCGATGAAGATGGAGCACACCATCACCGCGCCCACCGACGGTGTGCTGGTCGAACTCAATGTCGAACCCGGCCGCCAGGTCGAGGTCGGCTCCATGCTGGCCCGGGTCGACGCCGGGGAAAACGAGAAGGAGATCCCGTGAGCGGTTTCATCGAGACCGAAGAACAGCAGGCCCTGCGCAAGGCGGTGGCCGCGATGGCCGCCAACTACGGCCAGGACTACTACCTGGAGAAGGCCCGCGCCGGTGAGCACACCGACGAACTGTGGTCCGAAGCCGGCAAGCTCGGGTTCATCGGTGTGAACCTTCCCGAGGAGTACGGCGGCGGCGGTGCCGGCATGTACGAGCTGAGCCTGGTCATGGAGGAGATGGCCGCCGCCGGGTCGGCGCTTCTGATGATGGTCGTCTCACCGGCGATCAACGGCACCATCATCTCCAAGTTCGGTACCGAGGACCAGAAGAAGCGCTGGATTCCCGGCATCGCCGACGGTTCGATCACCATGGCGTTCGCGATCACCGAGCCCGACGCCGGTTCCAACTCGCACAAGATCACCACCACCGCGCGCCGCGACGGCAGTGACTGGATCCTGTCGGGGCAGAAGGTCTACATCTCCGGTGTCGACCAGGCCCAGGCCGTCCTCGTCGTCGGGCGAACCGAGGACCACAAGACCGGCAACCTGAAGCCCGCACTGTTCGTGGTCCCCACCGACACAGCGGGTTTGACCTACACCAAGATCCCGATGGAGATCGTCAGCCCGGAGTTCCAGTTCCAGCTGTTCCTCGACGAGGTGCGCCTGCCGGCCGACGCCCTGGTCGGTTCCGAGGATGCGGCGATCGCGCAGTTGTTCGCCGGGTTGAACCCGGAACGGATCATGGGCGCAGCCAGCGCGGTGGGGATGGGCCGCTTCGCGATCGACAAGGCGGTCGACTACGTCAAACAGCGTCAGGTGTGGAAAACCCCGATCGGCGCACACCAGGGCCTGTCACATCCGCTGGCGCAGAACCACATCGAGATCGAGCTGGCCAAGCTGATGATGCAGAAGGCGGCCTCCCTCTACGACACCGGGGACGACGTGGCGGCCGCCGAGGCCGCGAACATGGCCAAGTACGCCGCCGGTGAGGCCTCGGTGCGCGCAGTCGATCAGGCGGTGCAGTCGCTGGGCGGCAACGGGTTGACCAAGGAGTACGGCATCGCGTCGGTGCTGACCGCCTCCCGGCTGGCCCGGATCGCCCCGGTCAGCCGCGAGATGATCCTGAACTTCGTGGCGCAGACCTCGCTCGGCCTGCCCCGGTCGTACTGAAAGAGAGCCCTGATGACGCAGCTGGTCCGGTTCGAGCGGGAGGGGCCGGTCGCGCGGCTCACGTTGGATTCGCCGCACAACCGCAACGCCCTGTCGTCGGCGCTCGTCGAGCAGCTGCATGACGGGCTGACCCGCGCGACCGCGGAGCAGGGCGTGCGGGTGGTGGTGCTCGGGCACACCGGAGGGACGTTCTGCGCCGGCGCCGACCTGAGCGAGGCGTCGGCGTCGAGCAGTGATCCGGCCGAGCAGGCTGCCGCGCGGGCGCAGGAGATGACGCGGCTGCTGCGACGGATCCTCGAGTTGCCGCTGCCGGTGATCGCTGCGGTCGACGGCCATGTGCGCGCCGGCGGTATGGGCCTGGTCGGCGCGTGCGACATCGCAGTGGCGGGCCGGTCGAGCACGTTCGCGTTGACCGAGGCGCGGCTCGGAGTCGCGCCGTCGATCATCTCGCTCACCTTGCTGCCGAGGATGACGGCGCGGGCCGCCGGTCGCTACTTCGTCACCGGCGAGAAGTTCGGCGCCGACGTCGCCGCGGACATCGGCTTGATCACCGTCGCCACTGACGACGTGGGCGCGACGGTGGCCGACCTGACGGCCGCGATCGGACAGGGTTCACCGCAGGGGCTGGCCGCCTCGAAAGCGCTGACGACCGCCGCTGTGCTGGACGACTTCGATCGGCGCGCAGAGAAATTGACGCAGCAGACGGCGACGCTGTTCGTTTCGGAGCAGGCCCGCGAGGGCATGCTGGCTTTCCTGCAGAAGCGTGCACCCGACTGGAGGTGACGACTCCTTACAGTTTGGTGAAGCCGCTTGCATGTCCCGAGGTTCGTCGTAGGCTCGGGGTTGATGTCGAACTGTGCCCGCGCAATCCGCCGAAGGCTGCGATGACCCGGCCCGCTTCGGGGAACGGGTCGACGCGCGCTGCCGACACCGATCGCATCGAGGTGGCGCAGCTGCTGACCGATGCCGCCGCGTCCGGTGTGCTCGGATTGACCGAGTACGAGGATCGGCTCGCCAAGGCCTACGCTGCCACGACGTATGACGAACTCGACCGGCTGTCGAACGATCTGCCCGGTGCAGTGACTCGGGGCCGCCGCGGCCCTTGCCGGCCGGCCCCGTCGACGCTGCTGCTGGCGATTCTCAGCGGGTTCGAGCGCCGGGGCCGCTGGAACGTGCCCAAGCGGATGACCACCTTCGCGCTGTGGGGCGGCGGCGTCATCGACATGCGCTACGCCGACTTCACCAGTCATGATGTCGAGATCCGGTCATATTCGATCATGGGCGGGCAGACCATCCTGGTGCCGCCCGAGGTGAACCTCGACCTGCACGGCAAGGCGGTGATGGGCAGCTTCGAGCATCACGTCACCGGCGAGGGCTCGCCGGGCGCGCCGTGCGTGAAGATCCGCGGCCTCTCGCTGTGGGGCAGCGTCGGCGTCAAACGCAAGAAGCGCAAACCCGCCTAACGGCGCCGTTTCGCACTCAGGTAGTCGCCGACCACCGCGGCACCCAACCCGTCCAGATCGGGCACCACGACCCGACCGCCGACCCTGCGGGCGACCTGATCGATGAAGCGCGCCAGCCCCGGGTCGCTGCCGAGCCGGAAGATCGTCACCTGCGCACCGAGCCTGGCGACCTCGTCGAAACCGCGGACGGTGTGCCCGATGGTCCGCGGGTGCGGCGGGTAATCAAAAAACACAGAAGAACCACCCTCGCCGCCGAAGTCCTCGAGGTGCGCCGTCGGTTCGCCGTCGGTGACGACGAGCACCACCGGCTGCGCGTTCGGGTGGCGCCGCAGGTGCCGGGTCGCCAGCGCCAACGCGTGGTGCAGGTTGGTGCCCTGTTCGTAGACGCCCTCCAACCCGGTCAGCTCGGCAGCGGTGACCGTGCGGGCGTAGCGGCCGAACGCGACGATCTGCAGCGCATCGGACCGGAACCGGGTGCTGACAAGATGGTTCAGTGCCAGCGCGGTGCGCTTCATAGGCAGCCAGCGGTTCTCCATCACCATCGAGAACGACGTGTCCACCAGCAGCGCCACCGCCGCCTGGGTGCGCGTCTCGGTCTCGGAGATCTCGACGTCATCGACGGTGATGCGCACCGGCAACGGGCGCTCCCCCGTGCCGGCTTCCCGGAGCACGGCATTGGTCACCGTGCGGGTGACGTTCCACGGCTCGGTGTCGCCGAACTGCCATGGCCGGGTGGCCCCGGTCAGTTCTCCCGCGGCGCCGGCGCGACGGGTATCGCGCTCACCGTGGCGGCCCGAGAGTTGTTGCGCGACGTCACGCAACGCGGCCTGACCGAGTTGGCGCATCGCCTTGGGCGACAGCCTCCACTGGCCGTCGGAACCGCGGTCGAGGAACCCCTGGTTCATCAGCGCCCGTTCCAGCTCGGCAAGCGTACGGGCGTCCACGGCGGCGTCGTCGCCGAGCTGGCGGGCCAGCATGTCGAGGTCGACGTCGTCCATGCTGGCGCCGGAGTAGCTCTGCGACAGCTGCTCTGCGAGCTGCTCGAGTTCGGCGATGTCCGCCATCGCCTGGGCACCCTCACCCATGCCCATCGGGTTGTCGCCGGAAAAGCGCTGCGAGCCTTCCCAGTCTTCGCCGGGGCGGGCGGACTGCAGGTGCGCGTCGAGCCGGTTGAGCGCGTTCATCAACGACGGTGAACCGAACGCCTGCTGCGCCAACTGATCCAGCTCGGCACGCTGCTGTTCGGACAGGCTGTTGCGGAACCGCTGGGCGGCGGCGGCGCGCTGGGCCAGCGAGTCGAGCAACTCGTCGATGTTGCGCGGGTTCTCCGGGAAGAACTCGCCGTGCTTGGCCATGAAGTCATCGAAATCTTGCTGCGAGTCTTCGCCATTCGCATGTTTGTCCAGCAGGTTGTTCAGGTCGTCGAGCATCTCGTTGACCCGCTGCCGGTCCTCGTCGGTGGCGTTCTCCAGGGCCTGCTTCATGCCGGCGAAGCGCTGGTCGAGCATTTCGCGGCCGAGCAGATCCTTGATCTGCTCGTACTTCTCGCGGGCCTCCGAGGAGCGCCAGTCATATTCGGCGAGCTCCTGCACCGCCTTGGCCGGGGACGGCGACAGCGCGTCCAGTTGCAGCTCGCCGAACCGGGCGTCGTCGTCGAGCGCGCGCGCCAACTCCTTGCGCTCGGCCAGCACCGCGTCATCGAGCAGTTGCTTGATCTCGGCCAATGTGCCGTCGAGATTGTTGCGCTGCAACAACTCCCGTCGGCGCCGGTTCGCCTCGGCGGCCAGCCGGTCGGCGCCGGGCATGTTCTTCGAACCGCGACGCAGCAGTTCAGACAGCGCCCGCCGAGGCGAGGTGCCCTCCATGACGTCCTGCCCGATCGCCTCCAGCGCTTCACGCAGGTCGACGGGCGGGGCCAGCGGGTCCGGCCCGCCGGAGTATCGCGAGTACCGCGAGGTCCTCGTGTGTTTAGCCATAGACGGTTTCGCCCTCGTCTGACACCTTGTCGATCCTCTTGGCCAGATACAGCGCCTCGAGGGCCAGTTCGATGGCCGCGGCGCGCTGGCCTTCGGTCTGCGCACCGAGGCGGCGCTGGATCTCGGCGACGGCAGGCACCTCGGGCAGTGCATCGAGCACCTCCCGCGCCGACACCCGCTCGCCGGTGGTGACCGGCGAGCCACCTTCGACGGCCGTCACGATCGGCGCCACATCGATGCCGCCGAGCAGCCGCTGAGCGGTTTCGGCGGTGGCCCGCCGCAGCAGGTGCTCGAGCACCGCCTGCTCTCGGCCCTCCTCACCGGATTCGAACTCCAGCTTGCCGCGCAGCACGTCGATGATGGTGCCGAGGTCCACCACGCGGGCCACCGGATCGGATTCGCCGAGCACGGCGCCGCGGTGCCGTGCCGACGCGGCGACCGTCTCGGCCGCGGCGATGGCGAAGCGTGCCGACACCCCGGATCGTTGGTCGATCGACGTCGACTCGCGTAGTGCGCGGGCGAACCGCGCCAGGATCTGCAGTAAGTAATCCGGGACCTCGGCCGCCAGGTGGGCCTCCTGGCTGATGACCCCGACCTCGGCGTCGAGTTCCTGCGGATAGTGGGTGCGGATCTCGGCGCCGAAGCGGTCCTTGAGCGGGGTGATGATGCGCCCGCGGTTGGTGTAGTCCTCGGGGTTGGCGCTGGCGACGACGAGGACGTCCAACGGCAGCCGCAGCGTGTACCCGCGCACCTGGATGTCGCGCTCCTCCATCACGTTGAGCATGGCGACCTGGATGCGTTCGGCGAGGTCGGGCAGCTCGTTGACGGCGACGATGCCGCGGTGCGCCCGCGGGATCAGCCCGTAGGCGATGGTCTCGGGGTCGCCCAGGCTACGCCCCTCGGCGACCTTGATCGGATCGATGTCGCCGACCAGGTCGGCGACGCTGGTGTCCGGGGTGGCCAGCTTCTCGGTGTAGCGCTCGCTCCGGTGTTTCCAGGCCACCGGGAGGTCGTCGCCGGAGTCGGCGGCCCGCTTGATCGACTCGGGCGTGATCGGGCTGTAGGGGTGCTCGCCGAGTTCGGCGCCGGCGATGACCGGGGTCCATTCGTCGAGCAGCCCGCTCAGGGCGCGCAACAACCGCGTCTTGCCCTGACCGCGCTCGCCGAGCAGCACGATGTCGTGTTCGGCGATCAGGGCCCGCTCGAGCTGCGGGATGACGGTGTCCTCGAAGCCCAGGATCCCTGGCCACACGTCGGCGACGTCCACACCCGCGCTCAGCTTGGCCAGCAGATTCTCGCGGAGCTCGGCCTTCACACTGCGTTCACGGTGTCCCGAGGCGCGCAGCTCACCGACGGTGCGGGGGAGGTCGTTAGGTGAAGTCACCACTCCACGCTACGACTACATCCCGCGAGCTCGCGTGTCTGTCCCTGACACACCGCCACGAGCTGGCATTTTGCGCGCGCTCGACAGCCGCGAGGGACACCTGCTGCACGACGTCAGTGCCCGAAGTGTCCGGAACGTGCCGTACGCAGTCAGTGCGCGAAGTGCCGCGCGCCGGTCAGGTAGAGCGTGACGCCCGCCGCCTCGGCGGCCGCGGTCACCTCGTCATCGCGCACGGACCCGCCCGGATGGACCACGGCCTTGACACCGGCCCGGGTCAGCGTCTCCAGACCGTCGGGGAACGGGAAGAACGCATCCGAGGCCGCGACCGCAGCGTCGGTACGATCCCCCGCCCGCTCCACCGCCAGCCGGGCCGCGTCCACGCGGTTCACCTGCCCCATGCCGACTCCCACCGTCGCGCCGTCGCGCGCGATGACGATCGCGTTGGATTTGACCGCCCGGCAGGTGCGCCACGCGAACACCAGGTCGGCGAGCGTCGCCGGATCGGCCGGCGACCCGGTGGCCAGCGTCCAATTCAGCGGGTCATCCCCGGCAGCATCCACCGCGTCGCGCTGCTGCATCAGCAGCCCGCCGCTGATCTGACGGAATTCGGTCCCACCGACCTGCGGCTCGGATGCCACCAGAACACGGATGTTCTTCTTCTTCGTCAACACCTCGACCGCGCCCGGTTCGTAGGCCGGGGCCACGATCACCTCGGTGAAGATGCCGGCGACCGTCTCAGCCATCTCGACGGTGACTTCGGCGTTGGCCGCGATCACACCACCGAAGGCCGACAGCGGGTCACATTCGTGCGCCTTGCGGTGGGCGTCGGCCACCGACACCGAGGAGATCGCAATGCCGCACGGGTTGGCGTGCTTGATGATCGCGACGCAGATGTCTTCGTGGTCGAACGCCGCCCGCCAGGCCGCGTCGGCGTCGGTGTAGTTGTTGTAGGACATCTCCTTGCCGTGCAGCTGCTCGGCCTGCGCCAGACCCGGCCACCCGCCGTCGTCGCGGTAGAGCGCCGCGCTCTGGTGCGGGTTCTCCCCGTACCGCAGCACGGCCGTGCGCCGGAACGTCGCACCGAGCCACTGCGGCAACTGACCGCCCGTACCAGCCGCGTCGGCGCCCTGTTCCGGCGCCAGCACCGACTCCATCCACGACGCCACCGCGACGTCGTACTCAGCAGTGTGCCGGAACGCCAACGCGGCCAGCCTCTTTCGTTCAGGCAGGGTGAACCCACCGGCCCGCACCGCAGCCAGCACCCCGTCGTAGCCGAGCGGATCCACCACCACCGCGACACTGGGATGGTTCTTCGCGGCGGCCCGCACCATCGACGGCCCGCCGATGTCGATCTGCTCGACGCATTCGTCCTCACCGGCGCCCGAATTCACCGTCTGGGTGAACGGGTAAAGGTTCACCACGACGAGTTCGAACGGCTCGACGCCGAGATCGACGAGCGCCGAAACATGCTCGGACTTACGCTGATCGGCGAGCAGACCGGCGTGCACATGCGGATGCAGCGTCTTGACCCGGCCGTCGAGCACCTCCGGGAACCCGGTGACGGTCTCCACTGGCGTCACCGGGACACCCGCTCCGGCAATGGTTTTGGCGGTTGAACCGGTAGACACGATGTCTACCCCGGCGGCATGCAGCCCCTGCGCCAGCGTCACCAATCCAGTCTTGTCGTACACGCTGATCAGTGCGCGGCGAATGCGCCGCCGACCGTCCTCGCTCATCCCAGGGTCGCCTTTCGTCCGGTCCAGGTCACGCCGCGGGTGGCCAGCGCATCGAGGACATCCACCAGAAGTTGTCGCTCCACCACTTTGATTCGTTCGTGCAGGGTGGCTTCGTCGTCATCGTCGAGCACGGGCACGGCCTGCTGCGCCAGGATCGGCCCGGTGTCGGTGCCGGCATCGACCAGGTGCACACTGCATCCGGTCACCTTGACCCCGTAGGCCAACGCATCGGGAACCGCGTGGGCGCCGGGAAAAGCCGGCAGAAGCGCCGGGTGAGTGTTGACCACCCGCGCAGGAAAACGCGAAAGAAACTGCGCGCCAAGAATCTTCATGAACCCGGCGGACACCACCAGATCTGGTTCGTGAGCCGCCGTCGCCCCGGTGAGCGCGGCATCCCACGAAACGCGGTCCGGGTAGTCGCGGAGACGGACCGTGAACGTCGGCACCGACGCCTGCGCAGCGACATCGAGCGCGCGGCAGGCCCGGTCGGCGCCGACCGCGACTACCCGGGCCGGGTAGTCGCCGACGGCTGACTTCAGCAGTGTCTCGAGTAACGAACCGGTGCCCGACGCCAGCACCACCAGCCGCGCCGGTGCGCTCGGGGGCACACGGACCTCAGGCTGCACGCCAGAGAGCCTAATAGGTGGTCATTCAGTGCCGCGTCTGTGGTCGTCTGCTTCGTCTACGACACCCCGCCCATCTGCTTCGTCTACGACACCCCGCCCATCTGCTTCGTCTACGACACCCCAGCCATCTGCTTCGTCTACG
>MDTC01253919.1_pt1 | contig 10923 bp, 23 predicted proteins | sample 811181 | NCBI WGS metagenome assembly MDTC01 (sample SAMN05326644, study PRJNA326480) | marine metagenome | isolation source: seawater | place: Pacific Ocean: North | collected 2011 | reverse complement strand
TCGCTGGACTGTGCATCTTCGGAGCAGGCTTGGTGATCCACGAACCTCTGAACAACATCGCCGCACGTGAAAGCCATACCATCATCATCGAAAACAGAAAGATTGACTCTGAAGTCATCCCACCAAACAGGCTTTGTACGCAATAGCGACGAGGGAACAGCGATCAATTAAGCGATCACCCTCGCCTGACAAGCGATCAAAATGCCGATGATCCCTAGAAAAGCATCTGGCCTCCCCTGAAGCTCAGGTGTACGGATCTGTCACCAATGTCTTAATCAAGAGTTCAATAGAGACAGCCGACCAGTTGTCATCCATAAGAGCAGCCCTAAACAACACAATTTGCCGGTTGGCATAGATACAGGACCGCAGTCAAAACAAAACAAGAGCATGAGTCTGGCAGAACACAGTACAAACACTCATTTCGCTTCATAATCAATCTCCTTAACGATTAATGCTCTACCCAGCTGACAATGATTGCGTTTCTGGCCCTGTTCTGGATAGTGTTGCTCGCGGTTTATTTCCGCTTCCGAAATAATGAGTCAAAAGCAGACAGCTAATGCTAATCGCTGTAGCACTACTGCTGCTTCTCTCTTTCTGCCTGTCGGATATGGAGAGATAACGAACTAGTTCCCTCTGTAATGCAAGCCAGAGGTTCCACCGCAGTGCTCATCACAATATGGCGAAAGGTTACTAACTAGCCACAGGCATCATCCGTGATCCAAGAGAGTTCATGGTTGATGCAGTCAGTGCTGAACACTATCTACAGAAGTGTGGAGCAACAATATTCATCAGGAATACTCACACTACCGTCAATGAGGCAACCTAAGACATCTCACCATGCTGATTGAATATCCAAGAATTGAGGCAGAGAAAGCCACCTATGAAGTACATGAGTATCCAGATTTGATTCGCTTAAAGATGCAGAAGCCCGAAGCAAGTTCAGCATCCTTGAGCAAGGAGACAAGCTCTCTAACCCAGTTGAAGCATGCATCAGCATTGAGGAAGCAGGAAATATCTCATGAATCGGATAGTCACAATTTTATCCTTCGTGCTGATGAATCTTAGTTTTCATCCATTCAATAATATCTTGCTCTAACCAAACAACTGTCCGTGGACTAATTTGTATCTGCTTTGGAAAACTACCGTTTTCCATATGGGTATAAATAAATGTTTTCCCAACACCGGTCATCTCAATCACCTGCGAGAGCCTGAGGAAACGAGGTACACCGGCGTCATTGACCAAAGCAAGTGATGTGCGATGTGGGCATAAAACAACCGAAAACCTTAGAAATTGACAGCATCGTGGCTGTTATGAGAATGCCCAGGACGGGCAACAGCTCGACCTGGACCTTGATGAGAATGCGCAATGCCAAGCTTGTGCAACCTGGAATGCTCTTCAATCTGATCTGTCAACTGAACAGATCCAGCACCAAAAGCAGCATAAATCCCATACAACAGAGCTCCAAGGAGCAACACTGCCAGAGAACCAATCATTAAATATGCAGAAAGATCTTGATTTGCAAGCTCCATAAATGCCTTGAAGTTCTGACTGAATCTTGGCTGTACAAAAAACTCTTGCTGTAACGATTGCTTCGCCAAACATCGTCAATTGGCATCAATACAGCCTTTAAAGATTAACGCTGACACGTCAATTCCATATCCCCGTTGCAGGCGAATGCAACCAGCAGCAAGACAACACGATGCATACCTGCGTAAGCAAATGCGAAACCAAGGCAACCAGATGCGTGGCTGAGCAATCGCAGCAACTTTTTTAAATCTTGAAATAATAAAAAGCAAGCCGAGAGGGTTTTGCGACGAACCTCCACGAACATCAACGAACTCCCCTAACCGTTATTGCACACGAGAATGGCAAGCAGAACACTGTCAGCGAAGCAGTGTGCCAGTCCTTAGCCAATCTCTAGGCTTTTGTCCACAACAGAGCGAGTCATTCCACCAAACCAAGCCATCGTCCACTCAAAAACACAACTGCGAAACACTCAGCCACTGATGGTCACGAGCTTAATGACATCAACATGAAAATGATCTAGCAATTTGGTCTCTGAATGATCAAATAACGCTTAACGACAGCACACTCTGCTGTGACGAGCTGTACCATATGGATGCTTAACCGAGCATTAACCTTCCAAACGCCTTTGAGCGACGAGCCCCCTGAAAGCAGGTGAGATCGATGAATCCAGACAAACAACACCGCAAACTTGTCAGACTCAAGCTCAAAGCGGAAGAATGCTTAACCAGAGAGCAAGCTCAAAAAATCATTCGGAAAGCTGATAAAGCTCATCGAAAGCTTTCAGAAGGTCATAACAAGGTCGCTTAACGAGATTAGTCTGGACCTCCTCAAGCGTTTCAGATTCTCTGCCTAAAGAACGTCAAGGTGAGCGCAGCCTGGAAACCGGTAGAGATGCGGATCGACAGAGGGCGCGACTGTAGTGACGATCGGTTGATCTGCCACCATCTCGGTCCATGGACGACAACACACTGACCATGGAGGAGCATTGGCCCGTTGAGGAGCAGCTCAAACTGGTCAATCAAGCCAATGATCGGATCGAAGAGATCCTGGACGATCTCGTCCAAACCACAGCATGTTCCAATCATGCAATTCGCGATCTACTGAGCAGATTGTCAGAGAACTGGTCTGACCCTCAGCAACTGAAGGCCTGTTGATTGAACCCAGACCCGTACCAATTCAGCAATCCCGAGTCACTTCACCGTCTTGATGAAGCATGTCATACAAAGGCCTGAAGCGAACTCACACCAAGTGACTATCCAATCGTCGACAGATGCGCATAGTCGTCTCACCACATCTCCAGCATTTCCACTCATCAGTGGCAGCACCGAACGATGCAAAAACAGATTCTCGCTGATGCCACAGGCTTGCGCACAAGCCATGGCACAACATCGGCAGGGCTGAAGGGGACTAATACCTAATCCTTGCGAGTGCGTGTGTTTACTCTTTCCACAGGCGACGAACCAGGGTTAGACCGGAGGAAGAACAAACGTACTTGCATGCCGACTTATCCTCCCTTGGGACCGCCCACCTCAAACGTCATTGATGCGGCTTCGGCTTTCCTGTCGATCCGACCTGGTCAATTTGTCATCATCAGAGAGCTGACTCCCTCCAACGAAAGAGTCGATATCGAAAGAAACTGGTGGCTGGGACAAGTCATTTTCTGCGGGGAATGGGAAAAACAATCAGGACTCAACACACTTTTCCAGGTCGCAGACGTTGATGACGGGGCCATTCGTTGGGTTCATCCCACCCAGGTGACTCACGTTCTGCATGGACTTGACGGGATTGGGCAAGAAGGCTGGGATGGATTCGAGGATTAGTTGATCCTTCGCAAAAGCTGTCAAACAAAAAAAGGAGGCCTTCGCGGCCTCCATCTACCTATCACCAAAGGAGAAGTGCTCGACGCCTCTCCTTTGTTCAGTATGTGTATCGGAAAGAACATGTGCCTGAGATCACATACTCATTGCCGAAGGGCAGCTTGCTCTGGTACCGAAATGACCAAACTGGCAAGGGGCCAAGCCAGGCTTGAGCGATCCGCTTCAACACACCAATCGACATGCCCTCCATCTGCTCAAGGGCGAATGCGGCGATCGTTCCTCAAGATTCCTGAACTGACTCCTATGGAGACTCAGTGGACAAAGAGCTTGTAGGCAATCGGATCAGGCCTTTGATGGCTGGAGACCAAAAAGATTGCCGACAGCGCAAGCATGAAGAAGGTTTTGGGGTCAAGCGGCACGGGGATCGACAACGATCACTGTGTTGATGCATCGAGAGACCATGGTTGTGGATGGGTATTGCCCAGAAGACACAGCACTAGCACTTTGCAGCCACTATCAATTCACAGAATAAGCGATGAATAAACCAGGTTAAAATATTTATTTTAAAATCAAACGAGACGAGGCCATATTCAATATAAACATTCCGCAAATGGGGCAGGGTCAACAAAGCAATTATCAGCTGATAATTTCATAAAGCCGGAGTAATCGTTGAATCTATTTCAAGTGCTTTTCGGCTGATCAACAAGAGCCGCGGAAAATTCTTGAAAAGCAGCAGCTGCATCTACAGGGCTGCAATTATATTTAGATTCCCATTCTTCAACCAAAGCTCGCATGTCTTGCCACATGTCAACCATGGCAAGTGGATTGAATTCAGTGGGCTGGGAAGAAGAATTAGACATGGATGAACAATCGACACCAGACCCTCCTTCTAAATGATCAGCCGCGACACTGCTGATCAACGGTTGACAGCAGCAACAATCAGCGATCTCAGATCAAGTCAGCGCCTCTGCCCAACGAAAGGCATAATCAAGAGAATTCCTGCCCTGATTCATGTCCCGAGCCAAGCAACTTTTCAAAAAACTCGACAAGTTGCTGAGCCAGCACGAAACCTTTGGTGACAACCCGGAAGCATTTGTTAATGAAGTGCTTGGCAAACTTGATGGCCTGATCAACGCTATCCACGACAAAAACAAGCCAGAGCACTGGGCTGCGATCTACGTGGAACGGGATCGAGCTCGCATCAAAACAGATGTGCTCAACAAAGTGATGGATCGCAGCTCACAATGAAGCCAGGAGGGCCAAACGAGCCTCAACCATCGGCCCTCCTGGCATCGATGATCCGAGCCAATTGCAGCATGTATCCGGCAGTGCACCAGCGACCGTGACTGCGAGCACGGTTTTCAACGTCTGAACGGATCTCAGCAGTTTCTGCCATCAGCAGGTCCAAGTCAGTCTGAGGTAGTTCATAGAGCTCCTGAAGTTCTACCTCGCGGCCCAGCAGGTGACTGCGAAACCATTTCCGCACCTGTTCCTGAAGTGGGATCTCTTGTGACACGCAACCGAATCAGCAACGACCAGTCTGACCGCTGAACCACTTCGAACGAATCAACGTGCGCGCCTCAAGAACTTGCACATGAGACCAGAGCTCGTTTTATTAATGCAGAAACTCACCATCGATGACACGCGTTCTGAAAGACAACTGGCTTTCACTCGCCATTGGAGCACTGTCTCTCAGCGGACTGCTCTGGCTTGAGCTCATCGCTGGTTAGACCACACGCACTTCCACTCGCGGCTGACATGGGACACAATCGGCCTTGAAAGGGATGGCTGTATGAGCATCGCATTGCTTCTATCAGGACCAATTACACCGCCGATGCCACCCTTGGAGAGACAAAAACCCATACCTGAAGACCATCAAGGGCTTGAAATAGAAAGCTTTCAACTGAATATCGATCAACAGGGGTTTGATTGCTCAGCTGGGGTCTTAGACACAGGACACAAAGCACCTCACGCATACCGTGGATCAAACAATAGTTTCGAAAATGAGCTACAAATTCACGCCGCGCGCTGCAAAACTCGCTTTTGAAAAATTTTGCCGAAATCGTGGTAAATCAGTCAAAAACTTGATCCAAATTAAATGAAAGCATCCACGAACAATAGATCAGAGTGGCTCATCTGGTCCTGGTAACGGCTTTCTACTATTCCTTTTTGGCAACAAAGATTTCAAGGCACCAATCATGTCATTGGTTCGAGAAACATAAACAAAGCTACCTAGAAAAAATATTGTTGCGATTACAAAGACAGTAGACGTCAACACATCAAGTTCAAGGTTTCCAATCGTCAAACCAGTCATGCTTCACGTGCCCAAGCGGTTAACATTGCAACACATCAACGTTAACTCCCACCGCTCCGTCGTGGCAATTTCGCGACGCAACACCGATCCCTGACTGAACTTAGAAACAGCAGCGCCCATGTCACTGCTTCAACACGTCAGGATCATGGGGAGAACATTAGAAATGTTATGGACAAGACGAGTCAGTTCAGTGTGCGGCCTAAATACATGGACCAGCGAGTTGTCAAGATCACTTGCCCAGTGGGCCTGCAGAACACCTGGATGGCGGCGGATTGCAAGCAGTTACGGTGGAACTGCTTGAAAACACCTTTCACGGAACGTCTAAGTCTCATGATGCGTCCATCACTCCTCGTCCTGCTTGCTCTCCTCATGGCGCCGAGCGCCGTTCTAGCCCAGAAAAAGATCCCCAAAGCTAAGGGACACAACCAGTGTCCTATGGGTTACGTCAACACTCTTGGCACGACCTGTGTTTCACCGATCTACTACGAGGTTGAACCCACGAATGGAAAAGCCTGCAAGGAAGGGTGGATGAATGTCGGAGCTGGCTATTGCAGAAAAAAATGAGCGCCAGTCCATGTCGATCGAAATCTCGAATCCATGGCGGAATGATTCGCCCATGGCTAGAGATCGACTAGAAGCAACAAAGAACCAATGAGACTGTTCTTTAAGTCGTCACTGCTACTAGCGGCAGGGATCATTGGCATGACAGGAATAGCTGCTCATGCTCAACCCCGCACAATCTCAGAGTGCGCGCAGAAGCTCACTGCACGAGGGTTCAATGTGATTGACCAGGATATTGATGATGGCCTCTACGAATTCGAGGCCATCAAAAACAATCAAAAATGGGATGTAAAGATGGACCTACAATGCAATGTTCTTCTAGAGCGCATCGATAATTAATTAACCATAAAGCTTAGACATACCCAAACCAGCAATCAAATAGATTGGCTACTTCTACATCAATCCTAACGAGTGAAGCAAACCCTTGCTAACAAAAACAAGCATACAAATAGAGGTGAATGCCACAAGATTAATAGCAGCGATATCGAAAACTAGAGGACTGCGCTCGGCTTGCTCAGAGGCTCCAGAAGAGAACGATTGATTAATATCGTCCCAGTACGCAAGCACAAAACCTTTTTTGGCGGACAGACTGCCTGCACCCGTCACGATTTGGCTTTGTCCCTGACTGGCAAGCTGCTGACGGTCAATCTTCTCAGCCTCGCGCCTAAAAGCATTTTGAAACCAGTTGACGTGGCTGAAAAAGCCTACGGTGAACCAAAAAATAAGTGAGACGCCAATCAAAGCACTGAGCATCACCATCCCTGAACACCTCGCTTGTATTAACTAATCAATAATTATCTTCTCAATGCAATCGATACTGGTGTCATTTGAACCAGAAGCCAAAATCATTTGACATTATCGACAACGGGGCGAAAAATTATTGACAGGCGCTTGTATCAAGCATCAATTTCTTGGAGCATTCGGTCGCCCCCCCCTCTTCAGCTCACCTAACGCGAATAGATCAGGATTTCCCAGTAGGCAGTTGTGCTCGGTAATCGTCGGCAACAACATCCAGAAGTCCTAAGACGTAACGGTCGCTCGCTCCGATGTCAGTTTGAAGAGTTTGAAGGCTCATGCGAATATCTTCAATCGCAGAATTGATTTGATTTTCGAGCTGGGCCTGGCTTGGCTGCCACTCCTCAGTCAATGAGGTCGAAGAGGCAATTTTCAGAGTTGTTGAATCTTGGGGCTTGGGAGGCATAGATCCTCTCCGTGGGGCCTGAGAGTTCCGTGCTTGGTATGCCATGTTGATCCGTTTTGCTGAAGTTTTTCATCGAAAGGCCAAGCTCACTGTCAAATTGCCGACCAACACACCGTTCAAAGACGACGCAGAAGAAAAAACAGCTCAACGAAGCCCGTACAGGGAAGAACCCTGAGCAACATTCATGCTGTAGAAAGCCGCTGGCCTGACGACACCATGGGCAGGGTCAAGATCCGCGCTGACGTCCGAGTACTTTTCTCGTCACCACACCATCTTCTTTCTGATAGAGAACCAAACGATTCTCTTCCAATGTATTCAAGCTCAGAATACCTTTAGAGCGATATTGACGATTAAATGGAACTACCCATGATGTACCCATAGCCATCACATAAATCAATTCTTGTTGATCAGCGCTGATACAAAAGCGCACTTTCGAATCCTTATAAACACCGACATCGCTGACATACTCAGCGTTGTAATAGTCACAAGCCTGAGCACGTTGATACTCATCTTTGATCGTAGCTAGTGCAGAGCTGTTGAAACTGAGGCCGAGCAGCGCCAAGACCCCAATCCCTGGGATGCACCTCATAACCCCTCATGCGTTGCAGAACAGAAACAGCATGGCGCGTCACAGCAGCGATGCAAGCCAGTTTCAAGCCATAAGCAAGCGAAATTGATCATCCACGACAGCGCAGCGCTGCAGTGGACAGGGATCTCAATCGCTACTTGAGCTTGATCTGATCAATACATCCTGTTCTGAGCGGGGCGGTAACTTTCCGCCAACGCAAAGGCAAGTCTTGTCAACACGCCACTTCCGAGAATCTGAAGATGCGAGGCCTCGATTCACGGATCCAGTGTTTCTCCAACATGCTGAGGCCAGAGTTGGGCCATGGTGGGAGGCGCGCATTCGCACTCTGATAAAACAGGATTGTGCTGAAGAGGCCGGCGCTCTTTTCAGGGAGTTCGAAACACCTGAGAAAGGGTTTTAACGGTTGGAGATTGAGCCGAGCTGAAACGGCCAGCCAATAGGTGAGCATCAAGAACTGAACGTGAGCCTTCAATGATCAGTCTTGAACATTCGCGAGCTTCTAAGCCGCACAGCAAGACAAAAGCGTCGGATCCTTGTCAAGAAGAATCCTTGTCACAGAAGATCCTGAGCAAAGCTGACCACAAAAACTTGCCATTGAGGGAGATCATGCTCATGATGTCCTCATCTGCAAGGATACTTGATGAGCAAACGTCTGATTCGTGCCCACAAAAAATTGATTATCAAAATACAACAACAGACTGGTCTTTCCGACTATCAGATCTTGTGGTTGGCTTTTGCGAAAGGACTCATTGCTGGCATTTTGCTGGCTATCTTCTTTTAAAAACCGACTGCTACACTAATTAATGTAATAAAAGTCCTGTACCAAATTTTCCAAAATTTTAATTTTATGATGCCAGACAAGACAAACAAAGCAATGATCAATACTGGAAGAACACAACTCGATAGAGCTCTTACCTACTCAGAAATGATGAATGAAGGTAGACAGAGAATGACAGCTAGTAATTCAGAGCAGGACAATGGGCTGGAAAAACGATTAGATGAACTTGAAAGAAAAGTGGAGCACCTTCAGAAAGTTGTCCAGCGCCAGCTTCGTCTCGGCCGAGAGGCTAAATAGCCAACCGAGCTTTCGAGAGCTTTTTAAGAAAGACTGAACGGCCTTATCAAGTCAACCCATGTCATTCAAGGTGAGAATGATGTCAACCGCTATGACTTTGCAGCACGAACATTCAAGCTCACGCAATCAAGGCTGTCGTAGGTCTCAACACCAGTGTCTGGATTAACACCAGCCGCCCTTGAGCACATCTCCTCTCTCTGGGGGGCATCAATAATTGCACCGGAAAAGTCTGCTCCGTCGATCGTTGTTGCCATAAAGAAGCTCTTGGTCAAAACGGCATCTCTAAAGTTCACATTTGTAAGATTCGCCTCTTCAAAATGAGTTGCATAAGCGATACTGCCTTCAAGATTTGCACCTTCTAGATCTGCTCTTTGCAGGGTCGCTACGCTAAAAAGTGCACCTCTCAGGTCAAGACCAGACAGGTCATAGTTAGCCAAGTCATACTTAACAAACTCTTTGGTGATCGGCTTTCCATCTTCATCTCGCTCATAAAAAGGAAATTTTTCCTTGAAGGCCTCTGTTGCCTGGTCGCTACCCTGAAGACTCCGATCAAGACCGATATCTGGAAGCCCGCCACCACTAGGATAAATTGCCAACACTTTTGATGGGAGCAATAACAGAGTGCAGGCCAGAACTACTACAAAAGATCGGATTGACTGCCTGATCACTGTATTAATCAATTCCATCAAACACTCCTTTTATTCAAAAACCTAAGGCAAGCAAGTGCGGCACCTTGACAACATGACCCGCTGGAACGAAACAAATCCAGCAGTGGCGAGCGCAAAATCTCACTGCCCTGAATCTCATTGATCGCCCCAGCGAGTCCAAGATGAATGATCAAAAATTATCTTGAAACTAGGATGATCGTAGAGTTCTCTACCAAATTTGGAAGATCAAACTCAAGCTCTTCTTGCTGAGCTTATTCGACAAGCGTTAATCAGAATTCACAGTGGAGAGGCAGGGGCTGACTCAGCTCTCTACAGAGCTATCTATACTCTTCAAGAACAAAATATTATCGAAAACATTGCATCAACATTGCAATAAAGAGCAAGGACTAGCTCCAGCTTGTTGTCAATCAAATTACTCACAAAGCCCTACAAACTATTCTGCAATCAAAACAAATATCGCAAAAACTATCCCGCCAGATAAATGTAACCTGAAACTAAATACATAGAGAACCAAATCAATGCAGAGAAATAAACAGCGGCAAAAACAAACTCTTCAACAAATTCAAATGAGTCCATGAGTTCAATACAGCGTAGCTCTACGGACAAATTGCATGGCAGCAAGCGCTCCCAGAAAGAACACCGTTGGAATACCCAATGCATTCACAGCCAATGTCCTAACTGTAAACACAGGGTAGCCGCCATCTTTCCTTTTGAACGGTGCCAGAGGGCTATCGATCCATTCTTTACGATTCTGAATCGAAGGCACTCCAGCAAATTGTTTTCCCCAGACAAGAATTTCCCATCGCGTCAGCCAGAATGCTGTGCTGATAACAGAGAAAGCTATTGGGGAAACAACCAACAGGATCTTGTAATTGAACACAACAGCAACGTAATTTCATTCACCCTAGAAGGATGCTTTCCCCTTCAGGTAATGATTGATGCGCAATTTTCGCCTCAATGCTGCACTTGCACTGACTGATTTTACAACACAAATAGATAGCGCTATGGTGACTTTTTTCGAAACGCAGGCCTCATTTGCGATCAAGAGTCGGTCTAATTTGATAACCCTTCCACCTCTTTGCATCGATAGCGCTAATTATGATGCCACAATGAGCAACATAGAGGTAGGCTAGAAATCACGATTTTACGCGGCTCTGATGCAGATGTTTC
>MDTC01157203.1_pt1 | contig 10927 bp, 9 predicted proteins | sample 811181 | NCBI WGS metagenome assembly MDTC01 (sample SAMN05326644, study PRJNA326480) | marine metagenome | isolation source: seawater | place: Pacific Ocean: North | collected 2011 | reverse complement strand
GCCACTAAAGCAAACATGACGCCAGCTGAGCTGATGCAAGTCTTTGCAGGCTTCTAGTCAAGGTGAGTAAATCGCCGTGCGAGCATGAACACAGTATTGTACGCAGCCCGAAATTTATCTGCATCTGTCGCGGCGATACCGTATGGTCTATGGTAAAAAAAGACAAATTGTAATTTTTATACTATCCAGTGACTAAATTGCGCACGGAAATGGAGCATTGATGCAGTCGTCATACAAAAAGGCCATGGTTAAGCGCACACACCCTTTGGAAAACAGTTAAACGGAAAGGTGAGTACATCGATTAACTTGACTCTGTGTAAGCGAAAATGTAGTCTAGTTAACAACTATTAATCAGATAACAACAATGCCTATCAATCATGGCTCACCCAAAACCACAATGTCAAACATCTCAAGATTAATCATAGAGCTTAAGGAGGCACTTCAGGCTTCGCCCCAGCAAGAGCAGGTTCAATCAATTGTGGGGGCGCTGAAGCACGCAGTAGAGGCGCTCATCAGTTTCGAGCAAGCGAAATCAGAACAGCTTAAACAATTAGACCAGTCTAAGGAGGCGATTAAACGCATACACCAAGGTATTGCTGATAAGCTCAAGCAGTGTGCATTGCCATGTGCTAATCAGACTAACTTGTCGCCATATCAACTTTGGCTGAATAACTTGCGTTTTATCACCAAGGTTATTAGTGAAGGCGGTATTAAGAATGATTCGCCTATTTTATCAAGTTTTGATGCGATCGATCCATTAGAGATTATTGCTGTATATGGCGCATGTTTAACAGGTTTTTTGTCTTTGAGTAATGAAGAACTCGCAAATGTCAATGCCAAGATTTGTACAGATCTTGAGAAAGCTTACCCACTCAATCAAATGAAATACCATTTGATCATGGGAATGTTTGGCAAAGCAGGTAATGAGGAAGCAATGAAAGCTGAGTTCGCTTATCTATTAGAGGATGATTCAATGCAAGTTTGGACGTCAAAGCTTGATGAACTAACCAAAAAAAGAGAGGATTTACTGAAGAGGAAAAGTAGCCAAGACAGCCAACAGAGTGATGAAGATGCTGCGCTACAAGAGGCCCTGGCAGCACTTAATATTGAATTTGACGAGGTGTCTAAACAGCTCGGAAAACATGAGGCTAAAGGTATGAGCAGGGGGCTTGTTTACCTGACTAGGATATCGACTATGTTGGCGATCGTTCCGCCTGAGAAAATAGCTGATAGTATCCATGCGTACTTACAAGAAGTCGATTTATGGCAACCATTGTACACGATCAATACGGATACACCGTTTGAGAGTTTAAATGTCATACTATCCTGGTTGAAAAACCCAGTTCAGTCAATGATTGCTAAAGCAGCACGGAGTTTTAATTATACAGAACTTAAGATTGTTCTAGATAATATTATCGATGAAGTGGGAAGCTTTACGAATCAAGAAGAAGTGCGCGAAATTCAGATTAAATCTGAAATTAAAATGGCTGATTTGCTTATCAAGGCGATCTTTGAATCATTAGCGCCAGAGTTAGGGTTGATCATCGCACAATTAATGCGCCATGCAACGCCAGAGCAGAAAAATCAATTCGCTGCGCTCTGTCTCCAGCTTGAAAAGGTATTCGCGACTTTTGTGTATGGGTTAGACAGGAAAAATGGTGTGGCCCATAGTCGTCAAGGCCGGACAGTTACGGAGCTGCTTAATGAGGTGCAAAATGCATTTTCAGTCAGGAAGTTGTTTACAGACTTGCAGCAGTTTGAGTCACTGGTGAGGTCGTCCCCTTATGATGCTAGCGCGGTTAAAGAAACAGGCGAGGCACTGATTCCATGCTTTGAGAAGGTATTGGAAAATGGGCATGACAACAAGGGCCCTTATGAGGATGTAGACGATGTAAGTGACTCAATAGCTCTAGCATTTCAGGTAAGAGACGCTGCAGCTGCGAAGACGGTATTAGAAGTATTTCAGCCAGTCATGCAGGCATGCGTCAATCAATTAGCGGAACATCTCGATCCGGCCACAATCGAGGCAGAAGCTAAGCGTGAAGGGTCAGCGGAAAAAAGCGAGCCTGTTCAAGCATTGAGTGTGTTTCAGGGTGGCGCAGGGAATAAGCGTGACCATGAGTCACAAATTATTGGCAACAGTTGCTAAGCAGCCAGTACGAGGCTAGCATATGTCATGGAATAGTCGTTTTAGGATGACTATTTCATGCACCATCTAAGAATTAGGTTGCGTCTAGCGGTCTGCGTGATCTCTAGTAATATTAGCTTGACGACTACTGTGGCACTACCCAGTCAGAATGGTGGCGTCTTGATAGCGCTGCACGGGGGTGTCATTATAAGAACTTGAGTCCAGAAACGCCGATAATAATCATTGCGATACAAGCTAAGCGCATCAGCGAGCAGGTCTCACCAAAAGCCAGCATGCCAATCACGGCTGTGCCAGCTGCGCCAATGCCTGTCCACACAGCATAGGCGGTGCCTATGGGTAGTACTAATATAGAGCGCGACAAGCAATAAAAACTCAGTATGCTAAAAAATAATGTGGTTATGCTTGGCCAAAACTTGGTGAAACTGGCATTAAACTTAAGGCCTAATGCCATTAATATTTCGAAAAAACCTGCAAAAAGCAGCATAATCCAGGCAGAATGCATCATGTCTTCTGTAATGAAGGAACAATCAGCTTACCGCCACAGCGGGCCAGGGTCAAGCAGGCAAAGTTTTTGACTTGGCCAAAGCGCTTAATCAGGGGCAACCAGGACCATCAGTATAATCAGTCATGAGAAAAATCATATGTTATAAGTATGCCACGTAGCAGATCGCATACGAAAATAATCACCAAAATAGCCTTGGTTCTCAGCAAGTATCGGAATATATGAGAATAAAAATATTGACATGGTGGTGTAAAATGGTTGATTTATACTTAGCATTAATGATATGTTAATATTAATTGTTTTAAATGGGAAAATATCTATGCAAACACATTTAGTCAAAACAGCCAACACCGCACAAACGCCCACCAGTCGTAAGCTGTGGACAAAGACCAATCACTCCAACCTTCCAAGTCGTGCTCTAAGCGTACTGGCCTTGCTTGGCGCATCAATGGCCAATGCAGGTATTGATCAGGTTGGTGGTGCAACGGCCGAGGGGTCAACTGACAATCAACTTATTACATCGCCAGTTGTCAGAATACTGGGGATGTCTTTCGGTACAACTGGCAACAAAGACTTTGTAGTGAGCTTTAGTGCAAATGAACTACTTTATCTCAACCAACTCAAACAAAATTCAGATTACACAGATGAGATAGGCGCAAGCCCTTCTAGGGATGTCATGATTCCAGTCGCGAAATTTGATATTTGTGTCGATGCAAACCTGAAAGCTCTGAGCTCTTCGTCAAGGCTGGGCGCGAAAGCATCAGTAGGTGCCTATACAAGTGGCTCAGACACAATTGATGCATATTTTATGTTAAAAGGTAACGGCCAAGCAACTGTAAACGACTCAACCGCTACGCAATATGTATTATTTGGCAGCGATGCCACTAAAACAACAAATGTAGTGACATCATTGAGTACTACCTTGATACCAACATCGGGCAATAACAAGAATACGTTAGTCACGGGTACAGGTTTAGGCGACGCGATCGAGACAACAGCTCGCAAATTTTGGCCGCTTGGGTCAGCGATAGGCGCTAGCGATATTACACGTGTAAATGGAGATGGTACTGCCGTTGGCTATCTAAACCATTACCATTTTTCTAATACCAACTATGCATTAGCAAGAACTGGCACAGACAATGATACCACATCAGCAGGCAATAGTTTTGCATTAGACGAATCGACCTACAATGCTGACCAATGTGGATCTAGTAACGGAGGTGTTGTCACCGCAACCATATTCCTAAGTCTATCTGATATACTTGCAAACCCAAGCAGCACCTACAACGGTACTGTAGACTTTGACCTAACCTACGCGTAAAATTAGGAAGACATTCACAATGCTGAGTAATTGTAGGGAACGATACATTGAGCGGGTATTATGGGTATTCATCTATATTGCAGCACCAGTCATTAAGGCAGACGTGACGCAAACTGATGGTAGTACAGTACAAGTTTCAGTGACTGGGCAACTCATCCTTGGATCTCCAGCAATCACAGTATGGGGCGCCAGCTATGGTTCAGATAATTCAAGCAAAGATTTCAGTTTTCAAATTGGCGATACTGACGGCGCATCTGACCAGGCCTGGCTAAGGCATACCAACACAATAGCTACCTCAGCTTTTGGATCGGAAGCAGTGTGCGCATCCGCATCAAGGCAGTATACATTATTGTTTCCAATTGCCCGCTACCAACTGTGCGTTGACTCGAATAATTCAACCGGTGCATACATCAAGGTACTTGCCAATCGATTTATCCAGGCATCCCCTGGGACACACCAAGTGCCGCTATACGCAGAGGTGATTGCCAACGGCTTAGCCAGCAGTGGGAACACAAGCTTCCTCTTTAGTTCAGATAATACCGAAGATATTGCAAACCTGGGTCGATCAATACATCGATATAAAGATTCGCGCCTAAACAATGATGGCACAATTAACCACAGCACCTCTATGACTACGAATGATTGGGTCACTACAGGACACAACAACTCTGAATATTCAACTTTCACTAAAGGAAGTGGTAGTTATATTGCGCTGGACCACTTCTCTGCCAATGATGGCAGTGCTTCCAGCTATGATTTGGATAGAAACCAAACAATCGCGGCAGACCCAACCAATTTCAAATACGATGCGACGACATTTGCGGACGCCAACGCGTGCCCAACCAACTCACGTATCGATGTATATTTGTATGTGGATCTTGCTTGTTTACTTGTGGCGCCTGGAGCCGTTTACTCAGGGAGTGTTAATATTGATTTATCATCGACTAACAGCTAATGGTTATCCTACCGCGCAACTACTGGGACTGATGATGTGCTTATGGCACGCCAATAGCCATGCATTCACCGTAACATCATCTGATGGAACAACCACACAGACCGAGACATCCATTGGGATAAACAATCCTTCATATACTGAAATCAGCGCATTCAGCTATGGAGATAGCACGACATTTTCTCAAGATTTTTCGATTAGTGAAACAGAAATGATTTGGCTGAAGCAGTTTATGGCACATCAATCGTTTGATGCATCGCCAAACACAGTCTATCTCTTACCGATCAAACTATACAATGTTTGTTTAATCTCTACCAATGAGGAAGGCGTATTCTTAAAAGTTCATAATCTGGATTTCACAGGAACAAAAGCGACCAATGCGCCCATTCGCACCTATGTGGAAGTGGTCGGTAATGGAAGCGCGCCACACAGCACTGGATCAACCAATCTTCTTTTTGTCAGTTCGGATGCCAGAAATAACATATCAAATCAGGCCATCAAGTTTTTCGACAAGCGCCACTTTTCAAGCGATGCATCGATTAACACCAGTCAGGCATTGGGCGACTCATTGTCAGATAACTCTCCACTCACCAACGCTACAATTACAACAACCTCACATGCCCGTGTCGTCGCTACAGACACCATGCAAGCATTCAATCACTATGGAATGATAGAGGGACAAGTCCTTGCGAGCAGCAATCGTCGACCGTCCACAAACAGAAGTGCGACAAACTTCGCATTCAATGAATCAGACTTTGCAGCCAACACCTGTGGCGATAATAATTCTGCAGTCGTGAAATTTGCATTGTATGCAAATATCAAAGATCTTATGGACGCGCAAAACGACACATTCACCACATCGGCAAGTCTAGCGCTATGTAAAAATTCAACATGTGGAGCGTCCTAGCAATGTTATCATGCAAACCACAACACTCTACAGCGTGCTTAGTGTATATCTGTCTCTATTTTTGCGCGCAGGGCACGATCAACAATACTACCAATATTTCCACCATCAGTGCTTTCACAACAACAACAAAACCGCTAACAAAAATACACGGATTTTCCTACACTGATGATAATGCCGATTCTAAAGAGTTTAAAATGACGATCAGCACTGCTGAAATGCTGAGACTCAATCAATTGAAGACGCATGCCAGTTACAGTCCTAGTAATACGTTGTATCTGCTGCCAGTGGCAAAATTTGACTACTGTGTGAATGCCACTGATCTCGCTGATGGCCTAGATGTCAAAGTCAATAATGCACGGTTTCAGGATTCGGGGGCAAGCAATACGATTCATGCCTATGTGCACATTCGCGGTAATGGAGCTGCTCTAGATGGCAGTCGAGATCTACTCTTCAGTTATGATGCAGGTGCAAGCAACACGGGGCTCAATAGTGCTAACATTAAGCGCCTAACCATTGGTGTCGGGAACACGCTGCCCACGGGGACACTCAATCCAGCTAATGGTGGCAGTTTTGCAACAACCTCAGATTTTGATAACAGCACCAATCTCACTAGTATCACAAAAGTCGTCAATAACGACTCAAGCTATACACAGCTGGATCATTATTTCGCAGGTACAAGTAGTTACAGCTTGACTGGCACCACAGCAACCGAACGCAGTGATACTAGCTATGTCTACGATAAAACCACTTTTGGCACGGATAATTGTGGCACAAGTAACACTGGGGCCGTAGGTGTAGTCATTTATGTAAGTATTGCCGATATCTTACAAGTACCCGCCGGTGATTATGATGCGAGCATCGCATTTGGCTTTGAGGCCAATGGAGGAACGTGATATGGCAACAACCCAAAACCGCCAGCTAGATGTTGCAGGCACGCCAGACCACAAACGCCCTGTTTTGATGCTTGCACAGTGTGTCAGTTTGATCATCCTCAGTACAAGTCAGGCATGGGCCGTCGCTGATTTTGCAATACCAGATGGCGGCAGCGGTCCAATCGAATCCGCTTCGACATCGTTCAATGTCACTTTTTCAGCTGCTGATTTACAGTATTTGCAAACAGGGTTGGGCAGTAATTCTAATGTTGTACTGGTGCCACTATTTAGTTACCAGGTCTGTTTCAGTCAAAACGTCAACAGCGATTCACTAGTGACTACCATTGAAAACACCACCTGGCCAGTATTACGTTCAACCCAAAGCGGCCAGGACTATGAGGTACCGATTGCGCTACAAATCTCAGGCAATGGACTAAGCAGCTCGGGTAGTCAAAATATCCTCTTCCTAAAAGATGATACTGACGTCGCGAAGACAGTTCAGATATTGGCTGATAGTGTCTTTTCAAATAATAGTCAATTAAACACCAGTGCAACATTCGCCGTAACGGCCTACAGCGGTAAGAAAAAACGGTTTAATGATACATCAACCGATGCAGATGATAAGCTAGATCATTTCACCAATGGCGGGGTATCGCACCAAGCGGGTCGATCAACACCTGCAGCGGCATCAGATTCGCAGTTTGTCTACAATCAAACAACGTTATCGCATTGTACTGCGGTATCTGGAATGGGCTTAACTGCGGCCATCACCATAACAGGCTATGCCTACATGCGTGAATTGTCTGAAAACCCTGCAGGCGCCTACACATTGTCAGAAAGCTTACAGCATAAAATCCATCCAATAAGTTAGTAAGGAAAGCCCATATGAAGCAAAATGCATTACAGAGAAAGTCACTGAATATGATACGGTCGCTGCTAGCGCTAGGCATACTACTCATGATGAGTCTTTCTGCCGAGGCAAGACTGCATGTGGGCACCAAATACCTCAAGCTCGATCAGAAGCCAGTGGGATTTATCGAACTGTGGAACTCAAGTGACAAGACCATGTACATACAAGTCGACGCCTTCAAGTATACAGTGGATCAAGACGGTAAAGTCACTGAATTTCGCAGTCGCAACCCCAAAGAGTTGGGGCTTCTCTACACCCCTAATAAGATTGTGATCAAGGCAGGTAAAAAGAAGCGACTTAGGGTCACAGCATTTAACAAAAATTTAGGTAATAAGCATGAGTTCTACAAGTTGACCTACAACATTCTTAACAAACCTCATGATCAAATCGCCAGAGAAGAAGGAGCCATGAGCGCATCAGTACGCATCGGGATTCTTTACGAGACGCTGATTGATGTCGGCCAAGCGCCATTGCGCTATACAACCAAGACAGCAGCCCAAAAAGGCAACAAACAACTTCGTATCACCAATACCGGCAACGCACTCATGAGCATTGGACCTTTTTATCAATGTAAAAATGAAAATCAATGCGAAGGCTCATACATCTACACATCCTTGATCCCAGGTCAGTCATTTAATTATAGCATCAATCAAAACCTACCAACACGCTATATCAAATACGATATTGGTAGCTATTATGGACGCAAACAACGGCAAGCAACAAAGAAATTGACATAGGATTATGAGACGACTTAAACTACTAATATTCCTTTTATGCAGCATTTCGCTTGTGGGATGGGCAGAAGACTGGGTCCCAAAGGGCTTCGAGCACCTAGTGGATGGCGGCACTGAGACAAGCGTTGTTGACGTTTTTTACCAAGGTAGACTCATCGTCCAGACAGAAGCAGACTTTAGTGATGAAACGATTGAGTTTGCTGATCCATATGCAGTCGCTTATGCATTGCCCAACACCGTGATCAACAAAGAAGACATTGTTAAAGTACTATCCAAAAAAATCGATGCAAATGTTGATTTAAAATGTCCCTCTAACGATAAATTTGCCTACATGCGCTGTATGCCACGTGCTGATGTCATAGCAGCGGTATTAGATCGTAATCGGTATTCGGTCGTACTGTATGTTGCACCTGAATATATGAAGGACAATGATATAAGACTTGAGGACGAAGCATCATTCTTGACTCCATCAACTGATCATCTTACTTATTCCAGCCGCTTTGGTGGAAATTTCCTTGGTGGTACCGAGAGTTATATCTATTCCCTGCGCAATTATCAGTATCTCAGTAAAGGCGCTTATTCCATACAGATGCAATCCTTACTCAACCACAACAGTTATTGGTCTGAAAATGGGGTATCAGATTTTTATATTTACGATTTCTCAGCCAACTATACTAAGGAACGACGCCATTATGCACTTGGACTATTGTCGACGCCTGCAAGTTATTTCATGCCCATGGAAAATATTGTCGGCTTTCAGCTCAAAAGCACCAATCGCTTACGTCGAGGTGGTATTATTGAGCGTGCCACACCGATTGAGATTGAAGTTGCAGTACCGTCGATCGCAACATTTTATGCCAATGGTCAACAGATCATCAGCCGCAGCTTTAACACAGGCATGCATATCGTAGATACCAGCGCGTTTCCATCAGGGGCTTATAGTGTTGATATTGCGATTGAGGGCATCGATGGCAAAGTTGAGAAAAAAACAGTCTATTTTCTTAAAAATACCTCAGGGGTCGAGCCTGGATATCCAGAATATAATTTATCTTTTGGTTGGAATCGGGGTGACGGAGGTGATATCACACCAAATATCACAGGAGATTTCGTCCTCTATTCTTACTATGCTTTTGCATACAGTAACCGCTTATCATTGTATCTCAATGCTGGTTATGATGAGTCCTTTCAGGTATCGGTTGGTCCGGGGTTTTACTGGCGTCCGCATGAATACATTCGACCAACCTTTGCTTACGATACCAAAGATGGATTTATGTATTCTGCAGCTGCAAGGAGCCAAATTCGTGGTGTCAACGTGGGTGGGTCCGTAACCAAAACACGTAAATCTATTTACGATCACGGCCACATGTATAATATATTTGCGAACTACAGAAATCGGTATCTTGGGACACTTTATACCAGCTACACCGTCAGTAATAATGTAAATTTCCAGGCTTATTTACGCCGTCCTCTAGAAGTATCACTGTTTTCTGCGAAACCGCTTCGTCTCAATGCAGAGCTTGGCACCAATCAGGATCATCATTACATCAGGCTTGCGGCAACACAAGTCATCGTGAGCAACAAATCTCAATCAGGTACCGTTACATCCAACGTTGCTAAAGATTCAGCCAAAGACGAGTTTACTAACACTTCAGCACTGACTTACAACACCAATTACGTCCCTCGACCCGACGCGATCGTGACAGCAGGCATACGTGCCGATCAGAACAGTTTTTCTGTTGACGGAAATTTAAGACTCAAGCGAGAAGTTCTAGGAAATCAGCTCAACACATCTGTGGCAGCGCGACAAGTTTCTGGAGGCAAAAAAGAATACTATATCGACGCCAATATCTCGCGTAGTGACAGTGTTGGGTTTTATATCACCAAAGACGGCTTTGGGTATTCTCGAGACATGAACAGTTCAACCGGAGCAATTGTCGAACTGGAAGGTGAATTTGATCCTAAAGATCTATACGTCAATCATGGTAATGAGCGAATTAAGTTCAACAACCAAGGGGTCTCAAAGTTCATCAGCATACCTCCATATCAATCCTACCAAATCGATATCAGCAACGACTCTGAGCAAGCCTATGACATACAGGCTGTAGATGATAGCGATAGGGTTCGCTTATTCCCAGGAAATATCGCCATTGTCAAATATAAAGTCAAACGCAAATATCCTTTATATGCAAGTTTTAGCTGTTGGGACCAAACACTAGCCAATGAGACCCTCGTATCGAGTATTGATACTTCAAGAACGGACCAATATGGCTTCACAACGCTAGATGTTGCCGCCGATGATATCATCTATGTTTTAAATGACCAGGGCAAAAAAAATAAGTTCATACGATTTAGTACCAAAGGCATTCGACCATCAGATGGTTTTGCTTTTGTCGATAATATAGAGTGTATACACAATTGAAAGGGGTATATTTGATGAAACCAATACAAATGAGATTCAATATTTTTTAAGGCGGTAGTGTAATATGATGTATATTTTTAAAAAAACGATGAGATATCAAATCATACCAATGATGATATCAGTTTTATCGATACAAACCTATGCGAATGCATTCACAACTT
>MDTC01209264.1_pt1 | contig 10928 bp, 8 predicted proteins | sample 811181 | NCBI WGS metagenome assembly MDTC01 (sample SAMN05326644, study PRJNA326480) | marine metagenome | isolation source: seawater | place: Pacific Ocean: North | collected 2011 | reverse complement strand
TACATCATTAAAAAACAAACCATGCAAGACAAAAAAAATAATACTGAAATCGGTTTTGAACCACAAAAAGTTTTAGTTGATGAGAAACTTTCTATTTGGGCATCTTTAATCCCTGTGATGGTTTTAATGATCTTACTTGCCTATAATATTTTCTTTGTAGAAGGTCAAGAATGGATAGGTGTTTACACTAATCAATTTATTCTATTAATAGGCGGTGGCATTGCTGCAGTCATAGGTTTTTATTATAGAATATCTTTAAAAACAATGCTCATTGAAATAGCTGAGAATTTAAAAACTGTCTTTGTGCCAATAATGATTCTATTGTTAGTGGGAGCATTAGCAGGAACGTGGTTAATAAGTGGTATTATTCCTGCAATGGTTTATTATGGTCTTCAAGTACTAAATCCTTCCATATTTTTACCGGCTTGTGTAATTATCGCTGCTATTATATCAATTGCAACGGGTAGTTCTTGGACTACATCTGCAACAGTTGGCATAGCATTGATTGGAATAGGTGGCGCACTAGGAATATCTTTGGGCATGGTAGCAGGAGCCGTAATATCTGGAGCTTATTTTGGAGATAAAATGTCTCCTTTGAGTGATACTACAAACTTAGCTCCAGCCATGGCTGGTACTGATTTATTTACTCATATTCGTTATATGTCTTTAACTACTGGACCAACAATAATAATAACACTAATTGTATTTTCAATCTTTAGTCTAAATATCGAAACTACTGGAAATGCAGATATTAGCGGTTTATTAATATCCATTAAGGAAACTTTTTATATTACACCCTGGCTATTTTGTGTACCCCTTGTTGTAATTGCTTTAATTTTAAGAAAAACAAAGCCACTTGTTGCCCTGGGGGTTGGTGTATGTTTAGCAGCCATATTTGCTGCTATTTTTCAAGCTAAAATACTTGAAAATATTGCATCATCTAACTTTTATGCTATCATAAATTCCATATTCACAGAAACTCAAATTTTAACTTCTAATGAAAAATTAAATGACTTATTCACTTCCGGAGGTATGAAAGGAATGCTTTGGACTATATGTTTAATTATTTGTGCTATGGTTTTTGGAGGCACAATGGATGCTATTGGTGCTTTATCTAAAATAACTCAAATTTTATTATCGCTTGCCTCTTCAATTTTCGGGTTATTCGCTAGTACTGTTATTAGTTGCTTAGGTCTAAATGCAATAGCGAGCGACCAATATTTAGCCATTGTAATCCCTGGAAAAATGTTTAAAAAAGCATTTGAAGATAAAGGTTTAGCTCCTGAAAACTTAAGTAGAACCCTAGAAGATTCCGGCACAGTTACTTCCGTATTGATTCCTTGGAACACCTGTGGAGCTTATCAATCAGGTGTTCTAGGAGTTAGTGTTGCTGACTATTTTGTGTATGCAATTTTCAATTGGCTAAGTCCATTTACTACCCTACTTTTTGCAGGATTAAATATTAAAATACGCCAAATAGTATCAAAATAAGATTTAGTTATTTTAAAACATTATTGTAATAGAAATTGCTTATCAGTAAATAAAAAATTATAATTTAATTTTACTGCTTAGATAAGGTTCTATTGTATTTTTGTATCACAACTTATAAATAAAAAAATATGTCATTAGTAGGAAAAAAATTCCCAAGCATAGATGTGAAAGCTATGAACGAAATGGGAGACGATTTTAATTTAAATATTTTAGAGGAAGCAACCAGTAAAAAGAAAAAAGTTTTACTTTTTTGGTATCCAAAGGACTTTACTTTTGTCTGCCCAACAGAGCTTCATGCTTTCCAAGCCTCTTTAGACGAATTTGAAAAAAGAAATACTTTAGTGATTGGAGCTTCTTGCGATACAGCAGAAGTTCATTTTGCTTGGTTAAATACTCCAAAAGATAATGGAGGTATTGAAGGAATTACTTATCCTTTATTAGCAGATTCTAATAGAAATTTATCAAGCATACTTGGAATTTTAAATGGTACTAATGAACGGTATGATGAAGATACTGATACCATACAAATGGATGGCGACAATGTTAGTTATAGAGCTACTTACCTGGTAGATGAAGAAGGTACAATTTTTCATGAAGGAGTCAATCATATGCCACTAGGTAGAAATGTAAAAGAATTTTTACGCTTAATAGATGCTTTCACACACGTTCAACAAAAAGGTGAAGTTTGTCCTGCTAATTGGGAAGAAGGGAAAGAAGCTTTGGCAGAAAACGCAAAAAGTACAGCAGAATATTTAGCTTCTCATTAAATAACTGATTATGCTATTAGATCTAAACAAAGACAATCTAAATGAAATCGTGTCCAATAAGGAAATAGTAATCGTTCAATTTAGTGCTAGTTGGTGTGGAAATTGCAGAATTATGAAGCCTAAATTTAAAAAATTAGCTTCTGAAAATGAAGCTGTCGAATTTATTTTTGTGGATGCTGAAAAATATCCCGAATCAAGAATGATGGCTACGGTTGACAATTTACCAACATTTGCAACATTTAAAAACGGAACATTTGTTAATCAGGTTCAAACGAATAAGTTTGATCTATTAAAAAAATTAGTAGATGAAGTTACCAATAATTAAACATGTCACCCATTTTATTGAAGAAAATGATGAAGATTTTGTTTTAGAAACTATTGAAACCCTAGAATCATTAACAGAAGTATCAACTCTTAATGATTCTGAATTAGATGTAATTGGTGAACTTTTATCAAACTTTTATGGAGCTATTGAAGTATCAAAAATGATTAAAAGTGGGACAACAAAAAAAGAAGCTTTAAATAGTTTTATGAAAAGAGTATTAGGTTCAATAGACTCAAAATAATAAAAAGTAAAAGCCTTTTTAAAAAGGGATTTTTAAATTAGAAAAATACTCGAAATAGAAAATTAGGTGTAATTTCAAGTGAATATTTATCGATAATTTCTACGGAATTATTTAAATTGTTATTACCTATATATTCTCGGCTAATGAGATTTTTTTGGTTGTAAAGATTTCTTATTGAAAACCCTAATTTTCCTCTCAGTTTACTTTTTTTTGAAAAATTAAAATCATAGGTTGAGGAAATATCTAAACGATGATAATTTGGCAGTCTTTCCGTATTTATTCCTAGATAATAAAATTGATCATTGGGTGATACATATGATTTTGTAAAAGGTTTTCCTGATCTCCAATTCCAAGCCAAAGCAATTTGAAACTTATTTATTTTGTAGGCTATTGAACTTGTAAAAGAATGCCTAATATTTATAGTAGATGTGAAATTTTCATTGTTGTTTAAATCTTCATAACTACTAACTACATCATTAAATGAATAACTAATCCATGTTTTTATAAATTTAAAATCTTTTTTTATGTAAAAATCAACTCCTAAAATAGATTGTTCCCCCTCATGAAATTTACTATCATTAGGATTTAAAAAACCAAGAGATAATGCATTTTTACCTATAATTTTTTTATAATAAGCATCTATATCGGTACTCCAACCTTTAGTTTTGTATAAAAATCCAAAAGAAACCTGTTTACTATTTATTATTGGAAATGTTTCTCCATCAGCTAATCTCCATAATTTGTTTTCTAAGGACAAATCACTTAAAACCGTTTCATCAATTTCACTAATTATTTGATTTTTTATTTCTCCAGATAATTGGATCTTTAAGTTTTTAAAGATATTTTTAAATAGAAGAATTCTTGGCTCTGCCCTGATTGCGTCTAGTTCGTCATAATAATTTGCTCTTAGACCTAAACTTATATCAAATATTTTTGGATTTTTATATAGGTATTGAAGATATAATGAATGTGATCTAACTATAGATTTATCTTGATCCAAAATGATCGTAAGGTCTGCAGTTTCCTTAAATAAATAACTTACATCTTTTAAAACATATTGATAGCCAAATGTAAAATTATTACTTTTATTAAAATCTAATTTGAATTCAGTAGATAATCCAGAATCATAAATCTCATTTCTTTTTTCAAAATTTGATTCAATTTGAGTACTATTAGAACTTATAAAGTTATAAACAAGACTATATCTCGATAAAAAAAGCTGTATGTTTTGTGATAAATTTTGATTCCATTTTTTATCCCAGCCTAAACTAAAACCGTCATTATTTATCGCTAATATGTCATTATATGAATCATTTAAATCTTGATCACGTACTAAATAATCCAAGGAATTATCAATATAAATAGTACTTGCATAAAAACTATTATTTTCATTTAATTTGAAATTTAATTTGAAATTGTAGTCAAGGAAGTAGAATTTATTGTTCGTATTTTCAATATTATCTATTTTAGTATTCTGAAATACTTTTTTTGCTATTTTATTAAAAGAAGGAGATTGAAATAATTCTGTATAACTCCTCCGCATAGCTACTTGTAAACTAAGTTTATCTTCTATAATTGGAGCTTCTAGGTAAGCATCAAAATTAATTCCATTAACTCCAATTCCGACAACAAATTTGTTCGTTATAGAATTTACAGATGATATATCGATAACACTTGAAACTCGCTCTCCAAATCTTGAATGAGTCCCCTTATTATGAAAAATTACTTCAGAGGTACTGTTTGGATTAAAAGCTGATAACATTCCAAATAAGTGTCCTTTATGATACATATTAATTCCATCCCAAATAATTCTATTTTGATCTAGTGAACCACCCCTAACAGTAAAACCAGTAGCAGTTTCATTAAGGCTTACGACACCCGGTAATAACTGGATACTTTCTAAAATATCAGCCTCGATTAGGCCGGGTAAAATTTCAAGCTTTTTGGGTTTTATAGTGAATGTGGCATCTTTGTTTTTTTGAATCCCTTTTGTTAGATAACCAGTTATTAAAATATTATCTAAAATTTGAACTCCGCTGAGAACTTTTTCTTTTTCTTTAACAATGATGTAGCGTTGATTTATTTTTTCAAAATTAAATGTACTGTTAATTTCAATTTCTTCTATAACCTGTGATAAGGTTCTTTTACTTCTTTTTAGCGATATAAACTTATTATTTACCAATGAGTCTTGATAAGAAAATCTTACATCATATATTTTTTCAATAATATTAAAGACATCTGATACTTTTTCATTTTTAAATTTAATAGAAAAAGTAGCCTCTTCTTGAGAAAAGGCTACCATTAAGGGTAAAAAAAATAATAGGTAAAATAAATTTTTCTTTTTCAACGATTCATATTATTCGAGACTAATTATTCTATTCTCCTTTTTCAGATATTTTATATTCATAGTTTTAAAAACTGAGGCTAAAGCTACATCTAAATCATTGTGAGTATAGCTACCTGTATAAACTCTCGTTATATCAACTTGGTCAGAAATAACTGTAAGATTGTATTGTTTTTCAATAGATTTAATAACAAATTCAAGTGGAACACTAACAAATGTACTTTCTCCTGTAGTCCAGTCAGGAAAATTTTTATTTGTGGAATATTCTTCTAATTTATTTTTATTAAATTTTCTTATCACTTTTCCAGGTGTTAATATGTAAGCTTTTGTATTTTTTTCTACTTTTACTTTTCCTTCGTAACAAATGACTTCAAAAAAATTGTCTAATGAATTCACATTAAACTCTGTTCCAAGGACAACTACGTTACCATTAGATGTATTTACAGTAAATTGGCTACCTTTTTTTACTTTGAAATAAGCTTCACCCGATAAATTTAAAATTCTACTTGATTGCCATGAATCAGAATCAAATTCTATTGTAGATTTTGAATTCATAGTAACTAAAGATCCATCAGGTAATTCTATTACTTTTTGCTGTCCAAATACAGTTGAGTGGCTAATCTCAGTTGAAGGTATTAAGAAAAACAATCCAAATATGATCGCTAGTGATGCGGCTATTGAAAGAGCCCATTTGTAATTGATTTTGTTAGTTGTAGCTTTTCTTTTATTAAAAATTCTGTTTTTAATTTTCTTCAGAGAAGAATTGAGTGGTTGCTCTAACAATTCGAAGTTACTTATGCCTCTTCTTAAATTTAAATAGAACTGATAATCATTTGATGACACCAATTGTTTTAATTCATGATCTGTCAATTTACCCTCTAACCATTTTGCTAAAAAGTATTCTTTATTGTTTATTTTATCCTCCATAATCAATACTAAAACAACTTTAAATAAATTTACCCTACTTAAAATTACTGTTTTTAAATATTACCTATTTTTTCTTTCATTTTAAGTAATGCTAAGTGCATTCTTTTTTCTACAGCTTTTACTGAGATTCCAAGTATTTCAGCTATTTCTCTATATTTCTTTTTTTCAATTCTGCTCAATAAAAAAACTTCTTTTTGTCTCTCAGGTAAATCAGAAATTGCTTTTTCAATTTTTGCTAGAAATTCTTTTTCTAACATTATAAATTCAGGTGATTCCTGATTACTTAATTTTGTTGTAGTTTTTTGATGTTGAACTACCACTTTTTCGTGTTTTTTGATGTTTAAAAACAAATTATTAGCCACTGTAAATAAAAAACTCTTTGACTTGTCATAATTAACGGTGGCACAATTATCCCAGAGTTTAATGAATGCATCTTGCAAAATATCTTCCGCTAAATCAATATCTTTTGTTTTAAAAAACAAAAATCTTCTTAAATCTTTTGCATATTTGTGGAATAGTTTTTCAAAAACTATATCATTGCATATGTCATGTAAATCTTTAATCATGATTGATTTGTAAATATAGACAACAAAGCTATACAAAAAATAAAAATGTTTTTTGGTAGGGTAAAATATATTTTAAATGTTTTATACATAATAATAAATAAAACTAACTTGATTCAATGAAAAAGTATATAAAACTAATTTTAACTTCTTTGTTATGTTCATCAATTTTTATTGCTTGCACTAACGACGAAAGTATTATAGAATTAGCAGAAGTACACCAAAGTAATTCAATGCAAAGTGCTCTCATCCAGTTGAGAAATCATTACAATGAAGATGGGTCACTTAACCAAGAGATGAATCCAACAAATAATCTTGTATTCGATTTTTGTTTTGAGTTCGTATATCCTTTAAGCCTGAGTTATAATAATGAAGTAATAGTAACCGTAAACTCAATAGATGAATTAGTTAGTGTTATTATAAATTCTTCGGAAGAACTCTTCATCACTGGTGTTGTTTTTCCATTTGATGTAATACTATATGATTCGGAAAGTAATGAACTTGTAGTGCAAACTATCAATAATGAGGAAGAGTTTTTGAATTTAATAACCAATTGTAATTTTAACGATCCTTGTATTTGTACTGAAGAATATGATCCTGTTTGTGTTGAAGTAATAGATAATGATTCCGAAATGGTTGTCTTATTTCCAAACTTATGCTATGCTTTTTGTGAAGGTTTCACAGAGAGTGACCTAGTAAATTGTGAAAATAATACAGAATGTACTATATATGATTTAGAAATTATTACTGGTGAATGTAATGATGATAACACTTACAGCATGACTATTAACTTCCAATACGAAGAAATTGGAGAACAAGAGTTTTTTGATCTGTATGCTAGAAATGACGAGTTGATTGGTTATTTCCCATTATCATCTTTACCATTAACCATCATCAATTTTCCATCAAGTGGTGAAGAATATGATTTTGTGAAAGTCTGCATTAACGATAATCCAGATTGTTGTAAAGAAATAGAATGGTTACCACCTAACTGCATTGGTCAGGGTAGTAATTGTGAAATTACAGCTATAAATATAGTTGCTGGTGAATGTAGCGACGGTGGCTCTAACTATAATCTTTTGTTAGATTTCAATTTTGAAAACACAAATGGACAAGAGTTTTTCGAAGTTTATTTTAGAGATAATGTATTCTATGATTATTTCCCATTATCAGCACTTCCCCTTAGCATCGATAACTTTCCTTCATCAGGATTGGAAAACGATTTTATGAAAATCGTAATCAATGATATGCCAGAATGCAATGAAGTTGTAGAATGGTCAAACCCATGTTATTTGAATACATTTTGCTATGAATATGTTTTCCCAATAGAAATGATTGTTGACGGCCAGATATGGTCAGTCAATAGTAATGAACATGTGGATTATAAATTAAGTATAGGTGGAGAACTAGTTTACCCACTAGATATAATGATTGATAATGAGATTTTTACCGTTTGGCAAGGCATTCTTGAGGGAGCTTACGGTGAACGATGTAATTAAATCAAGTAATATTTGTTTTTTGTTGTGATTGGAAACAATGACCTTTAATCATTAATTGATTGGAGGTCATTGTTTTTTATTTTATTTTTGATGTTCATTCAAAATGATGCAAAAAAAAGATTCATTCTTTATCAATCGTATAAAAAGTATTGGAATTGCTGCTAAGGGTGCCCTGCTTTTAATTAAAAATGAAGCTAGTATTAAGGTACAAATTGTTGTAACTATTTTAGTAACTTGTGCAGGATTCTATTTCGAAATTTCAAATACTGAGTGGCTTATTCAGCTATTAGCAATTGGGCTGGTCTTGGGTACAGAAGCACTAAATAGTGCTATTGAAGAGATAGCAGATTTTATTCATCCAAATTATCATAAAAAAATTGGTTATATTAAAGATGTGGCTGCTGGCGCAGTTTTTTTTAGTGGAATCGCGGCAATTTTGATTGCCATAGTTATATATATTCCTAAAATTTAATTTTATAATTTATAATTTTAAGAAAACAAAAAACTATTTTAGCTTGAAACAATTGATATTTGTATTTTTGTTAAAATACTAGTCAACAGTTAATGATTCAAAAAAATAAAAAAGCTAAACAAATTTCAAAAAATACAAGAAAAAAAATAATTTTTGCATTAACCAAACAACAAAAAATTATTTGGGGAGCTTTCTTATTTATACTTGGTATTGCACTTTTTTTGTCATTTACATCCTATTTTTTTTCATGGAAAGCAGACCAAGATATTGTTGGTGATTTTACGAACAGGGAAAATATCACTCAAAATTGGTTGAATATTTTTGGAGCTAATATTGGAGAGTTGTTTGTTTACAAGGGTTTCGGTATAGCTTCCTTAATCATTGCTTTTTTGCTCATACTGACCGGAATTTTTTACTTTTTTGATTTTAATAAAACAAAACTATCTAAATATTGGTTCTGGGGTAGTTTAGTAACTATTTGGATTTCTATTTCACTTGGATTTTTCTCAAATTTAAATCCTTTATTTAGTGGTGTTGTAGGTTTTGAAATTAATGACTTATTACAAGATTATCTTGGCTTTATTGGAGCTATATTATTAATGTCATTTTTATTCCTAGTTTATATTATTGTCAGGCTAGAAATAACTCCAGAACATATAATTAATTTGATAAAAAAAACTAAAAAAGAAGTAAAATCAGATTTTAATTCTGCACCAATAAATTTAGATAAAAATAGTAATGAAGAATCAATAATAAATGAAGTATCTGAATCAACCCAAAAGGAGGAAATAGAACTATCAACTGAAGAAACAGAGTTAGTTGAGAATACCGAAATTATTAGTGATAATCAATTAATCGATTGTGAAGATGATAAAGAGATCGCTATGATAGTTGAAGAAACTTCTGAGGAATTAATAATTGAAAAAAACTTAAGTGATAAGCTTGTTAGCGATTTCGGAGAGTTTGATCCAAAATTAGAATTAAGTAAATATAAGTTCCCAACTATTGAATTACTTAAAGAATACCCCAATAATTCGGGCATAACGATTAATCAAGAAGAGCTTGAAGAAAATAAAAATAAAATTGTAAGCACCCTCAATAACTACAAGATAGGCATTGCTAGCATAAAAGCCACCGTGGGTCCAACTGTAACCCTCTACGAAATCGTCCCAGAGGCTGGAATTAGAATTTCAAAAATTAAAAACCTTGAAGATGATATAGCACTCTCACTTTCTGCATTAGGTATAAGAATTATTGCTCCTATCCCAGGTAGAGGAACTATTGGTATAGAAGTTCCTAATAAAAATCCTAGTATTGTTTCGATGCGATCAGTTATTGCTTCACCAAAATTTCAAAATGCCGAAATGGAACTTCCAATTGCCTTTGGAAAAACTATTAGTAACGAAACTTTTGTAGTGGATTTAGCTAAAATGCCTCATTTATTAATGGCAGGAGCTACTGGACAAGGAAAATCTGTTGGTCTAAATGCAGTTTTATCATCTTTACTCTATAAAAAACATCCTGCAGAAGTAAAGTTTGTATTGGTAGATCCTAAGAAAGTAGAACTTACATTGTTTAATAAAATTGAAAGACATTTTTTAGCAAAACTTCCGGATACTGAAGAGGCCATCATAACTGATACCACAAAGGTGGTAAATACTTTAAATTCATTATGTATTGAAATGGATGATCGTTATGATTTACTCAAGGATGCAATGGTTCGGAATATAAAAGAATATAATACAAAATTCAAAACTCGTAAATTAAATCCAAACGATGGACATCGTTTTTTACCATATATAGTTTTAGTAATTGATGAGTTTGCGGATTTAATTATGACAGCTGGAAAAGAGGTAGAAACTCCTATTGCTCGTTTAGCTCAACTAGCCAGAGCAATTGGAATTCATTTAATTGTAGCTACTCAAAGGCCTTCTGTAAATGTAATAACAGGAATTATTAAAGCAAATTTTCCTGCAAGAATCGCTTTTAGGGTTACCAGTAAAATTGATTCCAGAACAATCCTAGATAATTCAGGAGCAGACCAATTGATAGGTCGTGGAGATATGTTATACACTCAAGGAAATGATTTAATTAGACTTCAGTGTGCATTTGTAGATACTCCAGAAGTCGCAGATATAACAGATTATATTGGTTCACAAAAAGCATATCCAGATGCTTATTTATTACCAGAATATGTAGGCGAAGAAGGAGGTGGCACTACTATTGATAATGATATTAGTGAACGAGATAAATTATTTAGAGAAGCAGCAGAAGTTCTTGTTATTGCACAACAAGGAAG
>MDTC01130020.1_pt1 | contig 10928 bp, 12 predicted proteins | sample 811181 | NCBI WGS metagenome assembly MDTC01 (sample SAMN05326644, study PRJNA326480) | marine metagenome | isolation source: seawater | place: Pacific Ocean: North | collected 2011 | reverse complement strand
CCGCCGAAAGAGTGAAATACCCATTTTTGTTTAAAAGTTCCGCCATAGAAATCATATCAATGGGTGGTTCAGTATGAAGCTCTGCAGCCCCGGTATTATGAGGATACCTGCCAGTCATTATAGAGTTTCTGCTAGGGCTACATGAACTGGTAGTTAAATAGGTGTTTTTGAATATAATCCCATTTTTTGCTAGAAAATCTATATTTGGTGTTTTTACAAAATCATTTCCATAACAACCCAAATCATCCCAGCTTACATCATCAGCAATGAATATTATTATGTTTGGTTTTTCAATTTTCAATTTGTATGAAAATATTGTAGATAACAGAGTAAATACTATAATAAAAAAAATTAGCTTATAATTATTTCTCACAGTATTTTTCAGAGTAGGGTTTTTACCAAATTAAAATAATGCTCAATAGTATAAAGAATGTTAAAATAGAAATGAAGAACGCTGAAGAGCTATGTTGTAATTTTTTAAAAAATCTAAATTCCTTCTGCTCATACATGTATTTACCTTCAACATTGTATCTTCTATACGTTCCTTTTTGAAGAAGAAGAACTAATATGTTGAATACAACCATTAAAATGATTAAGTTATTTATTGCATCGGCTTTTGTAAAAACATTAACCACAGGAAGCACTTCATAAACAAATGCACTACTACCAATAGCTCCAAATACACCACCAATAGCAAGTGTTACCCTTGTTTCAAATTCTCTAAGTGGAATTAAAAATACCAAACATGATATAAAATATGAAAGAATTCCACCAGTAAATATTTTAAAAAACAATACAACTCCTTGTCTTTTTACATTTAATTCAAAAATTAAAATTTCTAAAACTTGAGGTCTTTTTATTTCTGGGGATGTCTGAAGAAGTTCTGTTTTAACTTCTTCGTATTCGTATTTATGTGTAATTCCAACAACTCTATAACCTTCTTTTAAATTCCTCATGTTTTTTGAAAAAGAACTTTTAAAATATTTATTAGGTCTCAGTCTTACAACAGAGGAATCTGACAAACCTTTAAATTCAAAAAGTAGTTTTTGAACATCGAATGGATAATCACCTAAATTCCATTTTAAATCAAATTCTGTGTCAAACAATCTCGCTTCTTTCGAAACTGCACCATCATAAAAAAATATTGAGTCTACTGGGTTAGTATTTTTATCAAATTCCATGAAAACTGGATCACCAATATGTCTGAGTTCACTCTCTCTTAACACATGTTGCATGTCGTCAGTATGTGGCCAATCCCACATATAATCTTCCGTAGCAAATCCTTCTTCTTTACCTAAAACCCACTTATATGGGTTAGGAATTGATCTATATGTACTGACTAGATGAACCGAGGTAAAAGTCTCATTTTTGACATCAAGATTTTTAATATCCAGAAACTCCATTGTGATGTCATATGTAACAGGCCATTTTAAAGGGTCATTATCAGAAAGAGGAATGCCAGGAAAAAAATCACCACCACGTTTATAATCTCTTAGTGTCATTTTTTTTTCAGGAATAGAGTCTGAAACAATGAGGGTATCAATTTTTTCCGTAATATTTACATTCTCAATTGAGTCATTTTTCTTCGAGGAAGATAAATTTTTACCATTGTTAACATGAGTATTAGTACAAGAGTAACTCAAAAAAATAAACAAAACGAAAAGTTTTCTAAATAGATGGCTCATCCCACTTTATATTATACAAATTTATTAATTATATTAGAACTAATTTACTTTTATACTATATAACACAAATTATTAAAAAAATCCTTTATTGTATAACTACAAAGATTTTGTTTATAACTCATATTTTAATATCATAAAGAAAATATCTATTTTTGTTTTTTTTATTACTATATGGCAAAATCACAACAAACTTTCAATAAACTAGAAAAAGAAAAGAAAAGATTAAAGAAAAGAGAGGATAAAAGAAAAAAGATGTTAGCACGAAAAGAGGCTAAAGCTAGTGGAGAATATCAAGTAAATGAGTTTGTGTATGTTGATTATAATGGAAAGTTTACAGATTCGCCCCCTGATCCAGCAGAAAAGCAAAGAATAAGTGCAGAAAGTATAGTGATAGGTGTTCCAAAGCAGGATGCAGTAAAAACTAGTGGTTTTATTGGAAAAGTAAATTTCTTTGATCATTCAAAAGGTTTTGGATTTATTATTGATCCTGAAACTCAAGAGAAATATTTTGTTCATATAAGTGAGTGTATAGATGAAATTACCGAGGGAGATAAAGTTGAATTTGACACCGCTAAAGGAGCTAAAGGGTTAAATGCAGTTAAGGTTAAAAAGCTTTAGATAATTGAACTATAATTTATATTATGTTAAATCAAAAAGATAATTATTCATGAAGAAAAAAATAATATATTCACTCCTATTAGTCTTTACAGGTTTTGTTATGTATATCATATACGTAATAAATAATCCTGTTAGTCCGTTGGAAACAGTTACATTTCAAGAAGACAATAATGATATATCTATTACTTATAGTCGACCTTATAAAAAAAACAGATTAATTTTTGGAAATGAATCTGACAATGCACTTGTTCCATATAATAACTATTGGAGAACTGGTGCCAATAGACATACTATGATTAAAACAAAATCAGATTTATCAATTGGTAATAATACATTAAAATCTGGTGAATACTCAATGTATACAATACCTGGTGAGAATTCTTGGAATGTTACATTTAATTCCACAAATGAGTATTTCGGTATAATGAGACCTGACCCTGAGAAAGATATATTTACAGTAACTGTTCCATCTCAAAATTTTGAGGATGTAATTGAGCAATTTACAATTGACTTTATTCCATCTCCACCTGATGGACCTGAATCTAATGCCATCAGGTTAAGATGGGATCAAACTGAAATTGTAATTCCATTTAATTAGGAATGTTTTTTTCTTTTAAAAAATTTTTAAAAGCCCTACTCTATCTTTCACTCATTTTTATTTTTTTAATAATAATTACAGGTATTTCTTATTATTTCATAGATCTAACTCAGAAAAAGAATAATTTAATGGACATTGAGGAATATTCTCCTATTTCATCACTCGTTGTTCCAAAAAACCCAGTAAATAAAGCTAAATTTCCATTTATTGATGTTCATAGTCATCAGTGGGACATGTCCGTTAATGATCTTTCAGGTTTAGTTAATGAAATGGATAGTTTAAATATGAAATTTATGATTAATTTAAGTGGGTCAGGTTTTGCTACGTTTTTAGGAAAACAAACTTTAATGGATTTAAATCTTGAAAAATCATTAGAAAATGTAAAAAAAAATTATCCCAAAAGATTTGGTGTTTTTGTCAATTTAAAATTTGATAATATAGATGATGAAAATTACCCTGAAACAACTGCACAAATATTACGTGATGCTGTAAATAAAGGAGCAATAGGTTTAAAAATTTATAAAAATTTAGGACTTGATTTAAAAGATTCTAAATCTGAGAGAGTTAAAGTTGATGACAAAAGACTCTCAGTTGTATGGGAAACCTGCGCTGATTTAAACATTCCTGTTTTAATACACTCCGGAGAACCATCACCATTTTTTGACCCCATTGATAAATTCAATGAAAGATTTCTTCATGCCAGACAAAAACCAAAAAGTTTCAGACCTAGAGATAAATATCCTTCTTTTCAAACTGTCATGAACGAGCAGTACAATATGTTCAAAAATAACCCAAGGACAATATTTATTAATGCTCACATGGGGTGGATGGCTAATGATTTAGATAAATTAAGGAAACATTTGGATAGTCTTCCTAATGTTTACACTGAAATTGGAGCAGTAATTGGTGAGCTTGGTAGACAACCTAGACATGCAAGAAAATTCTTTATTGATTACCAAGATAGAATTCTATTTGGAAAGGATAGTTACAAAAAATCTGAATTTGATGTATATTTTAGAGTTTTGCAGACGGATGATGAATATTTCGATTATTATAGAAAGAGACATGGATTATGGAAAATGTATGGTCTTAACCTTCCTGATAATGTTTTAAAAAAAGTTTACTATAAAAATGCGTTAAAACTTTTTCCCTCAATTGATGGAAAACTATTTGAGTAGATTTAATATTTAATTGTTTTGAATATTGATCAATAGTCATTAACTATGCAATAAAATTTTGTCATGTTAGTTGGTATTCCCAAAGAAATTAAGAACAATGAGTTTAGAGTAGGAATGACTCCTTCAGGCGTCAATTCCTTCATTAGAAACGGACACACGGTTTATGTTCAAAAAGGTGCTGGTATTGGAAGTGGATTTAATGATAAATTATACACTGATGTTGGTGCTAAAATTTTAAATTCCATTGAAGAAATATATTCAATTGCTGAATTGATTATTAAAGTAAAGGAACCATTAAAAATTGAATATCCTTTAATAAAAAAGAATCAGATTATATATACCTTTTTTCATTTTGCATCCTCCAGAGAATTAACTGAAGCCATGGTTAAAAGTCAAGCTATTTGTATTGCATATGAAACAGTTGAAAATAATGATGAATCTTTACCATTGCTAACCCCTATGTCTGAAGTTGCTGGAAGAATGGCAACCCAACAAGGTGCTAAGTTTTTAGAAAAACCTCAGTCTGGATTTGGAATTTTACTCGGTGGAGTTCCTGGTGTTAAACCAGCAAATGTTATTGTTTTAGGAGGAGGTGTAGTTGGTACTCAAGCCGCTAAAATGGCTGCTGGTTTGGGTGCAAATGTTACGATTTTTGATATAAATCTTGACAGATTGAGAACCCTTGATGATATTATGCCAAAAAATGTATATACCCAATTTTCAAACACCTACAACATAAAGGAAGCTTTAAAGACTGCCCATCTAGTTATTGGTGCTGTATTAATTCCAGGTGCTAAGGCACCAAATCTCATTTCCAAAAAAATGCTGAAAGATTTAAATAAAGGTACCGTTTTAGTTGATGTTGCAGTTGATCAAGGGGGATGTTTTGAAACTACACATCCAACAACACATGAAAATCCAACTTATATTATTGATGATGTATTGCATTACAGTGTAGCAAATATGCCAGGAGCTGTTCCTTCAACTTCGACTGAGGCACTTACAAATGCAACCATCTCCAGAGGACTTTCCATTGCAAATAAAGGTTGGAAAAAAGCATGTTTAGAAGACAAGTCTCTGAAATATGGTTTAAATATTGTCAATGGAGACATTGTTTATAAAGCAGTTGCTGATGCTTTTAATTTCAAACATGTTGATATTAAAGAAGTTCTTTAAAATGTCTAATATCCCTTCCTTAGATCTTTCTAACTTTTTTTCAGAAAACCAATCAAAAAAAAATGAATTCGTAGAGAGTATTGGTAAAGCTTTCAATGAAATTGGTTTTATAGCCTTAAAAGGACATTTTTTGTCGAAAAAAAGTACAGATAACTTATACCTGCAAATTAGGAAATTCTTTGAATTACCAATTGAATTAAAAAGTAAGTATGAATTTGATGGTCAAAAAGGTCAAAGAGGATACACATCCTTTGGAAAGGAACATGCAAAGGGAAAAAAAGAAGGAGATTTAAAAGAGTTTTGGCACTTTGGACAATTTAAAGACTATGAAAAGAATACTAAATACCCGTTAAATATTAATGTGACTGAAATTCCTGAATTTAATTCAGCAGGAAAAGATGTATTTGAATCATTAGAAAAAACGGCAATATATGTCTTGAGATCGATTTCATTGTTCCTAAAACTATCAGAGAATCATTTTGATGAATATGTTAAAAATGGCAACAGCATTTTAAGAGCTATCCACTACCCTCCTATTAAAGTTGAACCAAAAAAAGCTGTTAGAGCAGCAGCTCACGGGGATATAAATCTTATCACCCTTCTGATGGGTGCTCAAGGAAGAGGCTTACAAGTAATGAATAATAAAGGCCAATGGGTTGATGCAGTAGCAGAACCAGATGAAATTATAATTAATGTTGGAGATATGCTCTCACGATATACAAATAACAAACTTAAATCTACTATACATAGGGTCGTTAACCCGCCCAGAGAAATTTGGGGTAAATCAAGATATTCGATACCATTTTTTTTACACCCAGTTGGATCAATGAAATTAAATGTGTTAGAAAATTGTATTGATAACAACAATCCAAAAAAATATGATGATATATCAGCAAAAGAATTTTTAAATAAAAGATTGATTGATATTGGAGTTTTAAAGAAATAATGAAAAAACTATCATCATTTTCAGAACTAAAATCATTACGTAATAACGTAGATGAAGACATCCTTAAAGAAAATCAAGATAAAACAATAAAACAGTTCTTAGAGGCCCACTATAGTAAGAAAGGAAGAGCTGGGAAGCCCGTAATAATAATTAAAGGATTTAAAGGAAATTTAAATGATATTAAAACACTAGCTAAAATATTAAAAAATAAATGTGGAGTTGGTGGATCTATAAAAAATGATGAAATTTTGATACAAGGAGATATGAGAGATAAAATAACTCAAATTTTAATTGAAATGGGGCATGATGTTAAAAGAATTGGAGGTTAACCCTCGTGATCATCTTTATCTGTTTCTGAATTTTTAAAAACTAAAAACAAAAATATAAGGAGAGAAATTATCGAAAATGGAGTTTTTAAGAAACCTAATGAACTAATAATTCCTAGACCAATAAGATCGGATAAAATTTCAAAAGTTAATAATCCAGCAAATACATTTATTCTGTTTTCGAAAAATAAAGCAGAGACTCTCTTATAAGTAGTTGCGATACTAAACCACAACGCAGGAAGAAATGCTATTAAAATTGCAAACATCCATGATGTAGAAACTGCAGACCATAAATTAGTAAAAAATTCATCAGGGTTTTCTTCAATTTTTTCTTGAAATGCTAACTGATCAAATCCCTCAGGATTCTCCATGTCTATAAAGCCCTCTCCAATTAAATAACTTGAAAAGAAAGAGAAAATAATAATTATACCTGGAATTGAAAGTAAAATAGTAAATAATACTCTGAGAATATAAGTTGTTCCACTAATTGTGCCTGAAAACTGAAAGAATTTTAACATAAAAAATAATTTTTATAAATATAATTATAAATATTACTAATAGCTATTGTAATTAATTGTCTCTTTTATTGAAATTTTCTTTTTTAGATTTAAAAAAACGATTAACAAGGGCAACTACTACTAAAATTAAACAAACTCCCCAAAAAATATAAGTTAATAACATGAGGGGATTAATTTAAATTTTAACAGCAGTTCCATAAGCTAATACTTCAGCAGCACCTTGTGATATTACAGAAGTCATGAATCTTACATTGACTACTGCATTGGCTCCTAATTTTTCCGCGTCTTGAATCATTCTAGAAAGAGCTTGTTCTCTTGAATCAGCTTGAAGTTTTGTATACTCTTCAATTTCACCTCCAATAAAATTTTTAATTGCAGCAAATACATCCTTAGCAGCATTCCTTGCTCTAACTGTTGAACCTCTTGCAATTCCCAAAACTTCGGAAATATTTTTTCCTGGAATAGTTTCTGTTGTAGTGATAATCATAATATTAGTTTTATGTATTAAAATTAAAAAATTATACTAATATTAGACCCATTTTATAGGTTCTTTTCCTTTTTCAATTAAATATTTATTACACTTGCTGAAATGTTTATTACCAAACCAGTATCCTCTGTTAGCACTCAGTGGAGATGGATGGCCTGATGTTAAAATCAAATGATCATTATTTTTGATTAATTTTTGTTTTTTTTTTGCATACCCACCCCACAACATAAAAATTATATTATTTTTCTTTTCAGAGATGACTTTTATTACATGGTCTGTAAAACTTTCCCAACCTCTATTTGCATGACTGCCAGGACTAGCTTTTTTAACTGTTAAAACAGAATTAAGTAACATTACACCCTGGTTTGACCAATCCAATAAATTTCCATTAGTTCTTCTAGTACAGCCTAAATCAGATGAAATTTCATTAAAAATATTTTCTAGTGAAGGGGGGGGTGAAACTCCTTTAGAAACTGAAAAACACAAACCATTTGCTTGATTGTGACCGTGGTAGGGATCCTGACCAATAATAACTACTTTTACTTTATCAAAACTACAAGTGTCAAAAGCTGAAAAAATTAATTTTCCAGGTGGAAAACATGTATTTTTGTGATACTGATTTTTAATAAAAAAAATTAAATTTTTAAAGTAATCTTTTTCAAATTCATTTTTTAATATTTCATGCCAATTTTTATCAATATTTACCTTCAAAGAAAATTTATATTTTTGCCTTCAAATTATAAATTACTTTGCCAATTCCCAAAAAAACATTAGAGGATCTAGAATTTAGTTCTGTTATTGAATCTATCTCTGTTTATAGTATAACTAGTTTAGGAAAAAACAGGATAAAATCTCTCGTTCCCATGTATGATATTGATAAAATCAATTTTGATTTATCACTCGTTTCAGAATATGCCTCATCATTAGAAAATGAAAATAATTTTCCGAATCACGGATTTGAAGAGATAAGTAGAGAAATTAAAGTATTACAGATAAAAAATAGCCAACTAGATATAGATTCCTTTATAAAAATAAAACACATTAGTGAACTTGTAATTTCACATATTAAATTTTTAAAAAAATTCAAAACCTACTATGGTTCAATCTATTCATTGACTGAAAAATTAACTATTGAAAAGGAAATAGTTAATGAGATTGTAAGAATAATTGATAAATATGGTTTTGTGAAAGACAATGCTTCAGCAGAACTACAAGAGATAAGAAAGAATCTTTCAATTGTCAAAAACAAAATTGTTCAAACTTTTTCATCTGCACTAAGAAACTACAATAAACTTGGTTTTTTAGATGAAATTAATGAGTCTATGATTGATAATAAGAGAGTGCTGGCTGTAAAGTCAATGTACAGAAGAAAAGTAAAAGGTCAAATGATTGGTTCTTCCAAAACAGGTGGTATCGTCTATATAGAACCTCAGGAAACACTGGTTCAATCAAGAAAACATCAGGACTTATTGTATGATGAAGATCAAGAGATAAAAAAAATATTGAAAGGGTTAACCTATTTTATATCACCCTATTCAAAAATATTGAATAATTATCAAGAATATTTGACAGAGATAGATCTAATTTATTCTAAAGCTAGATATGCAAATGAAATTAATGGAATAAAACCAGAAATTATTCAGGACAAGAAAATCAAACTAATTGAAGCCTATCACCCTCTTCTATTATCGTCAAATTATAAACAAAATATAAAAACATTTCCACAGAGTCTTGAACTTAATAATTCTAATAGAATTGTTGTTATTTCTGGACCAAATGCTGGTGGTAAGAGTATAACATTAAAAACAATAGGTTTATTACAAATTATGGTTCAATCGGGAATATTAATTCCAGTTAATAAAAAAAGTGAAATTTCTATTTTTGAACAGATAATATCAGATATTGGTGACAATCAGTCTATTGAAAATCAATTGAGTACATACAGTTACAGACTAAAAAACATGAACAATTTTTTAAAAAAATGTAACTCTAATACCCTTTTTTTAATCGACGAATTTGGTACTGGTTCTGATCCAGAACTTGGAGGTGCTCTCGCTGAAATTTTTTTAGAAGTATTTTATGAAAGAAAAAGTTTTGGTATAATAACAACACATTATTCTAATCTTAAACTTTTAGCCGATGAGCTTCCTAATATGTCTAACGCTAATATGGAATTTGACAATAACACACTTGAACCTACATTTAATTTAACAATTGGAAGTCCAGGAAGTTCATTTACTTTTGAGGTAGCACAAAAAAATGGCATTCCATATAGTTTAATTAATAGAGCAAAAAAGAAAATTGAGAAAGGAAAAGTAAGGTTCGATGCTACTATAGCAAAACTACAAAAACAAAAAATTCAACTAAATAAAACAGAGAAATCCCTTAAAAATCAAGAAGAAAAACTCAAAAATGAAAATCAAAAACTTGATAGAACGAATCAAAAGATTAAGGATAAACTAATAAATTATCAAGAACTTTTTGATAGTAATCAAAAAATGATTAGTGTTGGAAATAAGGTCAATGATATCGCACAGCAATATTTTATAAATAATAAGAAAAGATTACTTGTTTCGGAGTTAATTAAAATTGCAGAAACATTAAATTCAAAAAGAAAAAAAACAAATTTTTATAAATCTAAAATAGATAACAAAAGAAAAAAGAAAACCTCTGTTGAAGTGGATAAAGATTTAATTAGAATTAGAAAGGAGAAAAAAAATAACAAGAAAAAAAGTTTAAAAAAGCCCACTCAAGTTTTTAAAATTGGTGATAAAGTAAGAATTCAAGATAGTTTATCTGTTGGCACTATTGATAAGATAGAAAAAAATAAAGCGATTTTAAATTATGGTAATTTTACTACTAAAGTAGATTTGATTAAATTAGAATTGGCACATTAATATGAAACAAAAACAAATAATTTTTTTTGATGGAATTTGTGGTTTATGTAATTCTTTTGTTAGGTTATTATTAAAAATAGATTCTAATTACATTTTAAAATATGCAACCTTACAAGGGAACACAGGACAAAAACTCTTGAAAAAAATCAAATTTCATCAATCCGATTTTGATACAGTTGTTTTTCAAAAAAACGACCAAATATACACGAGATCAACAGCAGTTTTTGAAATAATTAAAACTTTAGGTGGAGTATGGAAAGTTTTCTTAATTTTTAGTTTATTACCAACTTCTTTCACAGATTACCTGTATAGATTTATTGCTTTGAGAAGATTCAAAATGTTTGGAAAACTAGATAGCTGTGACATATCAATATTCAACAAGCCTGGTCAATTTATTGATTAAAATGTGATACATTTTAATATACCACTTTTATCTTTTCACAATTTTAAATGTTTTTCTTATTGTCTTCCCGTCCATCACTACAATGTAAGTCCCTGT
>MDTC01154269.1_pt1 | contig 10929 bp, 7 predicted proteins | sample 811181 | NCBI WGS metagenome assembly MDTC01 (sample SAMN05326644, study PRJNA326480) | marine metagenome | isolation source: seawater | place: Pacific Ocean: North | collected 2011 | reverse complement strand
TTTCATATCTCCCTTTTTAATCATTGGTCCAGCTTCCATAGATGTATGCATTTCATCTCCAGTTCGATCTAAAAAACCTGTGTTAATAAAAAAAACTCTATTTTTTAGTGTTCTAATACATTCTTTAAGGTTTACAGATGTTCTTCTCTCCTCATCCATTATTCCAATTTTACAAGTATATTCTTTTAATCCTAATAATTTTTCAACTTTAGAAAAAATTAAATCTGTAAATGCAGTTTCATCTGGACCATGCATTTTCGGTTTAACTATATAAATAGATCCCTTTTTTGAATTTTTTTTATTTTTTAAATCGTGCATACCAGCAATTGTTGTGAAGAAAGCATCCATTATTCCCTCAGGGATTTCGCTTCCATCATTTAAAATTATTGAAGGATTGGTCATCAGATGTCCAACATTTCTTATTAAAAGCAAACTTCTACCATGAAGTTTTAAACCTGTGCCATCTCTCGAAATATAACTCCTATCAGGATTAAGTTTTCGATCTAGATTTTTTCCATTTTTTTCAAATCGTATTGTTAAATCTCCTTTCATTAAACCAAGCCAATTTTTGTAGCAAGCAACTTTATCTTTTGCATCTACTGCTGCAACACTATCCTCATTATCACAAATAGTAGAAATTGCTGACTCAACAATAACATCACTTATGCCCGCTATATCATGTGCAGCACTAAAAGCTTTAGGATTAATAATTATCTCGAAGTGAAGATTATTATTTTTAATTATAATTGCATTAGGATTGTTAGCATCTCCTCTGTGACCAATAAATTTATCTTTGTCTTTTAATTTATATTCATAATCATCCTTAAGAATTATTAGATCATTACTAGATATTTTCAAACCTGAAATATTTTTCCAACTAGTTCCTTCAATTGGAATATACTTATCAAAAAACTCTCTCACATATTTTATTACTTCCTGTCCTCTAAGTGGATCATATCTTTCACTTCCACCTTCTTCAGAGTCAATTATATTTGTTCCATATAAACTGTCATATAAACTTACCCATCTAGCGTTAGCAGCATTAAGGGTATATCTTGCATTCATTATTGGGACTACTAATTGAGGTCCTGCAATTTTGGCTATCTCATCATCTACATTATTTGTTTCAATTTTAAAATCAGAACCTTCGTCTTTTAAATAGCCAATTTTTTTCAAAAATTCTTTATATTTTAAAATATTTATTTTTTGCCCTTTATTTTCAATGTGCCATTTATCAATTTGTTTCTGTAAATTTTCTCTTATTTTCAAAAGACTTTTATTTTTTGGTGTCAATTCATGAACAATTTTATCAAACCCTGACCAAAACTTTTCAGGAGTAATACCTGTGTTATCCAGCAAGTCTTTATTTACAAAAGCCAGTAAATCCTCAGAAACTTTTAAATTATTTACAGTTTTATAGTTAGTGGGCATGAAATCTTTTTTAAAACTCAAGTAAAATTAAGTCAATTAATTAATATGAAGCATTAACATTTTGTTGTCATTTTTGAAACTTATGAAATATTCATGGCTATAATGAAAAATTATCTTAATTTTGAAACTGATATCAAAGACTTAGAGAGTGAATTAGAAAAATTAAAAGATCCTTATAACCAAGAAGGATTGTCCCAAGTTGATACTGATAAAATTTCTAAAACTCAAGAGGAGTTAGATAATAAATTAAAAGATATATATCTAAATCTTGATCCATGGCAAACAACAATGGTGGCACGACACGAGGACAGGCCAAAGTCAAAATTTTTTATAGATAATTTGTTTGAAGATTTTATTTCTTTAGCTGGAGATAGATATTATGGTGAAGATAAATCAGTTATTGCCGGCTTTGCAAAATTTAATGGAAGATCAATATTAGTTATTGGTCAGGAAAAAGGAGAAAATTTAGAGAGTAGAATTGAAAGAAATTTTGGAATGATGAGACCTGAAGGTTATAGAAAAACAATTCGTCTCATGGAATTGGCTAATAAATTTAATATTCCAATTATTTCTTTTATAGATACACCAGGAGCCTATCCAGGAGTTGGAGCTGAAGAAAGGGGACAAGCAGAAGCTATAGCAAAATCAATTGAATGTTGTATGAAACTAACAGTACCAACAATAGCAATTGTGATTGGGGAAGGTGGATCAGGAGGAGCTATTGCATTGGCGTCCTCGAGTAAAGTTCTTATGTTAGAAAATGCTATTTATTCTGTAATTTCTCCAGAAGGATGTGCAACAATTTTATGGAGAGACCCAAAGAAAATGCTTGATGCCGCTAAAGCAATGAAATTATCAGCAAAAGATCTTTTAGATTTAAAAGTAATTGATGAGATAATTGAAGAACCTTTGGGCGGAGCTCATCGTGATAAAAAATTAGTATTAGATAATGTTAAAAAATCTATATTAAGTAATTTAGAAACTTTTAAAGATATTTCGCCAGAAGATGTTTTGAACCAAAGGAAAAATAGATTTTTAAAAATTGGAAGACATAAAGGTTTCGTAAGTAATCCTGAAAATTTAAGTGAACTTGAAAATAAAAAAAGTAATATATTTCAATTTTTGCAAACAAAAAAAAATAAACTTCTTTTAATAACTGGATCTTTTCTATTCTTATCAGCTCTTCTATTCTTTATTTTATAAAGAACCACAACAACGTTTGTATTTCTTACCTGATCCACAAAAACAGGGTTCATTTCTACTCATTTTTTTTCCTATATATTTTGGATCAATTTCAGTAGGTTTATTTGTCTCTGGTTTTTCTTTTGTTTCAATAACTACTTTTAAATTTATTAAAGTAGTCACAAAATCTAATTTTAATTTATTTAACAAATTTGAAAATAAATCAAAAGCCTCTTTTTTGTATTCAATCAAAGGGTCTCTTTGACCATAAGACCTAAGACCTATTACTTGTCTTAATTGTTCCAAATATTGTATATGGGATTTCCAATTGAAATCAATTGACTGTAACAAAATTCTTTTTTCAATCTCTTTTGATCGTTCATCACCTAAAATTTTAATTCTTTCATTCCTATTATTCTCAAATTGATCCGTTATTTTTTTCTTAAAATCATTCTCCTCTAAAGAAGTTAGTTCTTGAAATTGATTGTCATTTAAACTCTTTCCTAACAATGTTTTAATCATTATGTCAAATTCATTACTCTTTGGATTTGATTTTTTTTGTATCTTTAATTTAAGCATGTCATCAATAATTTCATTTAAAAACCTCTCAGAATATGAAAATATTTCGTTGCTATTTATGGCATCATTTCTTTGAGTAAAAATAACATGTCTTTGGTCATTCAAAACATTATCAAATTTAATTAACGTTTTCCTGATATCAAAATTTCTAGCCTCAACTTTTTGTTGTGCTCTTTCTAGCGCCTTGTTAATCCATGGATGATCTATACTTTCTCCATCTTTAAGGCCAAGCTTTTGCAAGATATTATTCATTGACTCAGATCCAAATATTCTCATTAAATCATCCTCAAGACTTACATAAAATATTGAACTTCCCTCATCTCCCTGTCTTCCAGATCGACCCCTCGCTTGATTGTCAACTCTCCTAGACTCCATTCTTTCAGTACCAATTACAAATAATCCACCTAACGATTTAATTTTTTGTTTATCAATTTTCAATTTTTCATTGTCCAATGAACCTTTTTTTCCACCTAACTGAATATCTACACCACGACCTGAAATACTCGTTGTAATTATTACAGATTTTTCTTTTCCTGCATTGGCAATAATTTCAGCTTCATTCTCATGATTTTTTGCATTGAGCAATACATATTTAATTTTTTCTTTATCAAGTAATTTTGCATAAATTTCTGATTTATTTACACTTGATGTAAACACTAAAAGTGGTTGACCAATTTCGTGACACTCTTTAATCTTTTTTATAATTGCCTGATTTTTTTCCTCCTCTGTTCTAAAAATTTGGTCATTATAATCTTTTCGTATCATTGGGTTGTTTGTGGGTATTACAACAACTAATAAATTATAAATCTCAAAAAATTCTTCAGCCTCTGTTGCAGCAGTTCCAGTACAACCTGATATTTTTTTATAAAGTTTAAAATAGTTTTGGTAAGTAATTGATGCTAAAGTTTGATTTTCTGCCTGAATTTCAATTTTTTCTTTTGCTTCCAGCGCCTGATGAAGACCATCTCCAAATCTTCTCCCTTCTAATATTCTTCCAGTTAATTCATCAATAATTTTCAAATTATTATCCTGAATAATGTAGTCTTTGCCTTTTTCAAATAAGTGATTGGCTTTTAAAGCCTGGTTTACATAATGAACTAAAGATAAATTTTCTGGATCATAAAAATTATTATTTTTTAAGATACCTGCTTTTGAAAACATTTTCTCGACATTATTTATTCCATCATTAGTTAAAAGAATATTTTTATCTTTTTCATCAATTTCATAATCATTATTGTTTAGTTGATTAATTAATTTATCAATTGCTAAATATTGATTCGTTTTATCTTCCGCAGCTCCAGATATAACGAGAGGAGTTCTTGCCTCATCTATTAAACAAGAATCAATCTCATCAACTATAGAATAGTGATGTCCTCTTTGAACTTTTTCATCAATTGAATATTTCATATTGTCTCTAAGATAATCAAATCCTAGCTCGCTATTAGTTGCATAGGTAATGTCACAATTATAATTTTTTTTTCTTTCAACATCTGTTTGATCGTTGTTAATGAAACCAGAAGTAAGTCCTAAAAAATTAAATATCTGCCCCATTTCATGAGAATCTCTTTTTGCAAGATAATCATTAACAGTTACAATATGAACTCCTTTTTCTTCTAATGCGTTTAGATATGCAGACAAAGCAATTGTTAATGTTTTACCTTCACCAGTCTTCATCTCTGCAATTTTATTCTCATGAAGAACTATGCCCCCAATCATTTGAACATCATAGTGACGCTCATTCCTTGTTCTTTTTGAAGCCTCTCTAACTAATGCAAAAGCCTCAGGTAAAATTTGATCTAGTTTTTCGCCATTGAGAATTCTTTTTTTAAATTCAGCAGTTTTTAAGGGAAAATCTTTATCTGTGAGATTTTTGGTTTTTTCCTCTAAAGAATTTATTTTGTCAACAATTTTACTTATTTTGTCTAATTCTTTCTGATTTCCAGATTTTATGAATTTATTGATAAAGCTAAAAGGGTTCAACATGGGTTTTTGATCTATAAATTACTTATAACTTTTAATATAATTATTAAATAATAAATTTAAATAGTATGGGAATTAATATATCTAATTTTTTATCATCTAAATCAAAAAGTCGTAAAATGATTGAATTTCAAGATTTAGATCATTTAGATGGGTTAGCAGTCTCTACAGTAAGTGCTAATTTATACCAAACTACCAGGGATGATCTTGTAATGTTTTATTTCAGAGAAGGAGCAAATTTTGCCACTGTTTATACTAGATCAAAAATTTTGTCTGAAAATATCAAATGGAATTTAAATCAAAGAACAAAAAAAATTTTTTCACTAATAATTAATACTAGAAATGCAAATTCTTTTACTGGAGAACAAGGTTATAAGAGTATGCAAAATATTGCTGAATTAGTCTCTGAGGAATTAAACAAAAAACAAAAAAATGATGAGGATAAGCCTGAAAAGATTAAAACTAAAAATATTATGTTTGGATGCACTGGTACCATTGGAGAAAAATTTCCATTGAACAAAATTAAAGCAAAAGTTTCAGATTTAGTTAAAGATATTAAATATATACAAAATAAATATATTTGGATGAAGGCTGCTCTTGGAATAATGACTACTGATACTCAGCCAAAAATGGCAATGGAAGAATGTTTGATAGGAAATACAAGAGTTAAGATTTACGGGATAGCCAAAGGTTCAGGAATGATACATCCTAATATGGGCACTACATTAGGATACCTTTTTACAGATGCAAATATTTCAAATGATATATTAAAAAAATTGTTAAAAAAAAATGTTGAAAATACGTTCAATGCAATCACTTGTGATGGAGATACGAGTACCAATGATATGATTTCTTTTTTTTCAACTGGCAAAGCAAAACATATAAAAATTAATAATTTTCTAGATAAAAGATTGAAAGACTTTGATGATTCTTTAAATTTAGTAATGTTGAATTTAGCAAAAAGAGTAGTAGTAGATGGAGAAGGAGCTTCAAAATTTATTACAATCAAAGTTTTAAATTCCAAAACAGAACAAGATGCAAAAAAAATAGGATTTTCTATTGCAAATTCTCCTCTTGTAAAAACGGCAATAGCTGGAGAAGATCCTAATTGGGGAAGAATAATAATGGCCATAGGAAAATCAGACGTCGTGATAAATCTTAATAAACTTTCTTTAAAGTTTGGAGAATTGAATATTGTACAAAAGGGAAAGCTCTCAAGTCAATACAATGAAAGTGAAGCTGCGGAATATATGAAAAATTCAAATATTGAAATATCTATCAGTCTTGCAAGTGGAAATAAAAGTTTTACGGTATATACGATGGATTTAACAAAAAAGTATGTTGAAATAAATTCAGATTACAGAAGTTAGAAGCATTGATTTTTTTAAATAAATTACTAAATAAATACTAATGATCAAATATAGTTTAATTTGTAAAAGCTGTAATTTAACTTTTGAAAGTTGGTTTTCTAGCTCTAATGAATATGAAAAATTAAAAAAAAAAAAATTATTAAATTGTCATAGTTGTGACTCATTGAATATTGATAAAAATTTAATGGCCCCAAGCCTTATCAATAAAAAAAATACTGAAATTAATGAAAAAGATTTAAAAAAATATAAAAAAATAAAAAAAACAATTATTGAATATCAAAGTTTTATTAAAAAAAATTTTAAATATGTAGGTGAGAATTTCGCATACGAAGCAAGATCAATACATTATAACAATAAAGATAAAGAGAGAGGAATTTATGGCACTGCGTCTAAAAAAGATCTTAAAGAACTAAAAGAAGAAGGTATTGAAACACAAATGATACCTTGGCCAGAAAATAATAATAATTAGTTTTTTATAAATTTAGCTATATAATTAATGGACTTATCATTACTTAAATTCCAATTATCTGTTATGATATTAAATTTCATGCCATCTAATTGATTAAGATAAAGATTATTTTTTTTCAAAATATTTGTCAGTTCATCTGGTTTTATAAATTTTTCCCACTCATGAGTTCCAATTGGAAGCCAACGCAAAATATATTCAGCACCTATGATCGCAAACGCATAGGATTTGAGAGTTTTATTAAGAGTGGCAACAAACATTATTCCATTTTTTTTTAGTAAGTTGGAGCAAGATTTTAGAAAAAAATCAACATCATTAACATGTTCAACTATTTCCATGTTTAAAATCACATCAAATTTTTTTTTTGTTTTTAGTTTTTCAGGCGAAGTGCAAATATAATTTATCTTTAGGTCATTTTTTTTGGCATGAATTTTAGCAACATTTATATTTTTTTCAGATGCATCTATAGCTGTAACATCCCCTCCTAGTCTACACATCGGTTCGGACAATAATCCACCCCCGCAACCAATATCCAATATTTTTATATTTTTTAAGGGAGAATTTTTTTGACTAATCTTGAATGTTTTAATTATATTATCCTTAATATATTCAATTCTTATAGGATTAAATTTATGCAATGGCTTAAACTTACCATTTGGATTCCACCATTCCTCAGCAATTTTTGAAAATTTTTCAATTTCTTTTGAATTTATACTATTCATAATAACAATTAGTTGACATAACAATTAAGATGCATTTTATCAAATATAAATTAAATTAATTTTTTTAAAACCATGAAAACGATAGTACTAAAATTTGGAGGAACATCTGTAGGATCTATAGAAAGAATAAAGAAAATAGCTAAAAAAATTATTAATTATAAAAAAAAAAATTATAAGATTATCGTTGTATCCTCAGCAATGGCAGGTGTTACAAATGATTTGATTAAAAAATCAAAAAAATTAAGTAATAATTTTGATAATGCAGAATATGATGCACTTGTTTCAGTTGGAGAGCAAGCATCATGTGCTTTAATAGCTGGAAGGCTAAATCATTTAGGTTTTAAATCAAGGTCATGGGCATCATGGCAAATACCTATAACAACTTATGGTCCATATTCTAACTCTAGAATAGATAAAATATTTATCAAAAATATAAAAGATTACTTAAATAAAGGCGGGATACCCATTGTTACAGGTTTTCAAGGTATAAATTGTGATGGAAGAATTACAACTTTAGGAAGAGGAGGTTCTGATGCCTCTGCAATTATGATGGCTAAATTTTTGAAGGCTGATGAGTGTTTAATTTTTACAGACGTAGATGGAGTTTATACAACAGATCCTAGATTACATAAAAAAGCAAAAAAAATAAAATCTATTCATTATGATGAAATGTTAGAAATGGCCTCTTTAGGTTCAAAAGTAATGCAACCTTCCTCTGTTCAAGATGCAAAAATGAACAAAATAAATATAAAAGTTTTATCATCATTTGTGAATAAATCTGGAACATTAATAACTAAATCGTCAAACAAAAAAGAATTTAGTAATCGAACTATTACCGGAATTTCTTCAACAAAAAATGATGCAAAGATTACAATTGCGGGTGTAAAAGATAAACCGGGTGTAGCTGCCTCTATCTTTGAACCGTTATCTCGAAATTTGATAAATGTTGACATGGTAGTTCAAAATATTTCTTTGGATGGTAAGAAAACTGATTTAACATTTACCATCAAATCTGAAGACGTAAAAAAAACAGAAAAAATAATAAAAGCTAATAAAAACATATCTTATAAAAAATTGTCATTTGATAAAGATTTGGCTAAAATTTCTGTTATTGGAGTGGGTATGATTACTACTCCTGGTATTACATACAGAATGTTTAAAGCTTTAGCTTCAAAAAGGATAAACATAATGGTAATCTCAACATCTGAAATTAAAATTTCAGTTTTAATTTCAGCAAAATATATAAAAAAAGCTATAGCAGTTTTACATAAAGAATTTAAATTAGATTAATTTAATGAGTATTAGGCCGTTCAGAGATATTAAAAGAAAAAAAACTAAAGTTATAAAAGTTGGTGATGTAAAGATAGGAGGAGACAATCCTATTACTGTGCAGTCAATGACAAATACCTTGACTACAGATATCAAAGCTACAATTAATCAAATTAATAATATTACTCAAGAGGGTGCCGATATAGTAAGAGTTTCATGTCCTGACATTGATTCTACAAAAGCACTTAAAGAAATAACAAAACATGTTTCGGTACCTTTGGTGGCTGACATACATTTTCATTATAAAAGAGCAATTGAAGCAGCTGAAAATGGTGCTAAATGTCTTAGAATAAATCCTGGAAATATTGGGGATGAGTCAAAAATTTCTGATGTTATAAAAGCAGCCAAAGATAATGGTTGTTCAATTAGAGTAGGTGTAAACGCCGGATCATTAGAAAAAGATATTCTAGAAAAGTTTAAGGAACCATGTCCAGAAGCTTTAGTCGAAAGTGCTTTAAGAAATATAAAGATTTTAGAGGATAAAGATTTTTTTAATTTTAAAATAAGTGTTAAATCATCAGATGTTTTTTTATCAATTGCTTCTTATAGACAATTATCCAAAGAATGTGAATATCCATTACATCTTGGTATAACAGAGGCCGGAAGTTTTGTCTCTGGAAGCATTAAATCATCTATTGGTTTAGGAGCTCTTTTAATGGAGGGTATTGGAGATACTATAAGAATTTCATTGTCCGATGATCCTGTGCAAGAGGTAAAAATTGGAAATGAAATACTTAAATCTTTAAATTTAAGAAATAGAGGTGTTAAAATAATTTCTTGTCCTTCATGTGCAAGACAGGGTTTTCAAGTAATTGATACTGTAAAAGTTTTAGAAGAAAAATTATCTCACATAAAAACTCCTATAACACTTTCAATAATAGGGTGTGTTGTAAATGGGCCAGGAGAGGCAGCTATGACAGATATAGGAATAACAGGAGGAGGAAAAGGCAGTAATATGCTTTATTTATCTGGTATCCAAAAAGAGAAAGTTCTAACTAAAGATATAATTAACAAAGTTGTAAGTGAAGTAGAAAAAAAAGTATCTGACTTAAAAAAATAATTATGATCCCAAAAAAAACAGTTGAGGAGCTAATAATAAAACATTTATCTCTTGAGAAAGACTTGTCTTCAGGTGAAATTGACAAAAAATTATTTGCAGAAAAATCAAAAGAATACTCTGACGTGAATGAAATTATTGATAATGCCAAAAAATATATATCTTTCGAAAATGAAAAAAGAGAATTAGAGAAAATTTTAAGTGACAGTTCTGTAGATGAAGAGCTTAAAAAAATGGCTGAATTAGAATTAGAGGAGCTACAGTTGCAACATAAAACTGATGAAAAAAAATTGAAACTTTTTTTGTTACCAAAAGATGAGGCAGATAAAAAAAATGCAATTATAGAAATTAGGGCAGGCACAGGAGGTTTGGAAGCAAGTTTGTTTGCCTCAGATCTTTTTAAAATGTATGAAAAGGTTAGTCATAAAAAAAAATGGACACTAGAGTTAATTTCTATTTCAAGAAGTGATGCAGGTGGCTTGAAGGAAGTAATAGCTTCAATAAAAGGAACAAATATTTATTCAACGCTTAAATATGAAAGTGGAGTTCATAGGGTGCAAAGAGTTCCAGATACAGAAACTCAAGGAAGAGTTCATACTTCAGCTGCTACAGTTGCAGTTTTACCTGAGGCAGAGGAGGTTGATTTGAAAATCAATGAGTCAGATCTTAGAATTGATGTATTTAGAGCTGGTGGTCCAGGAGGGCAGTCAGTTAATACAACCGATAGTGCGGTGAGGATTACACATATTCCAACTGGATTATCAGTATCTCAGCAAGATGAAAAATCACAACATAAAAATAAAGCTAAAGGAA
>MDTC01096313.1_pt1 | contig 10929 bp, 9 predicted proteins | sample 811181 | NCBI WGS metagenome assembly MDTC01 (sample SAMN05326644, study PRJNA326480) | marine metagenome | isolation source: seawater | place: Pacific Ocean: North | collected 2011 | reverse complement strand
TTTAGTGTTGCATTAATTGTCTCAAATTTTTATAGTAAGCCACCTAAGGAAATCTATCAGATGATAGATGAAATAAGAAAACCATAAATTATGAAGAAAAAAGTTGCTGTTATTGGCTCAAGCGGAGCTATTGGAAACTCAATATGTGAAAACCTTATTGATGATGAATCGGTAGAAGAGTTATATAAGTTCTCAAGAATTATTAAGAATAAAGATACTGATAAAATAAAAAATGTTGAAATTAATATTGAAGATGAGGAGTCGATCAAGAATTGTGTAGAAAAATTACCCAGCAATATTAAGTTTGATTTAATATTTGTTGCTACAGGTATATTACACAATGATAATGATATTTTCCCTGAAAAAAGCATTCGGGACATAAGTAAAGACAAACTTCAAAAGGTTCTTTTGATCAATACAATAGGGCCAACACTGGTTGGCAAATACTTTATTCCTTTTCTTAGAAAAGATACTAGAAGCGTATTTGCATTTTTAAGTGCAAGAGTAGGGAGTATTTCTGATAATAAACTAGGAGGTTGGTATTCATACCGAGCAAGCAAGACAGCCCTAAATCAAATTATAAAAAATTTTAGTATTGAAATTAAAAGATCTAACACTAATGCTATTTTTATTGGACTACAGCCTGGAACTGTCAAAAGTTATTTAAGCAAGCCTTTTGAAAAAAATGTTAAAGCAGAGAAGTTATTCACCCCTGACTATAGTGCGGTAAAGCTCCTTGAGGTAATAACTAATTTAAATAAAGAGGATAGCGGAAAGATTTATGCATGGAATGGTGAAGAAATACAGCCATAAAAAAACCCAGCGATAAGCTGGGTTTTTTAAGAATATAATTAAATTATTCTGAATCGCTAACAGCTGCTACATATATAGCTAAACCAAATGCGATTTTGTTCACAAAATCAGCAAGGTTATAAACTAAGTTAGCATTAGCGTAACCGTCACCTGTTCCCTGTAATGCCATCCAATATCCAATAGGATAAATAGCCCAACCAAATGTAACAATTAGTCTAATTGTTCCAAATGCACTCTGAGCTGCAGCATTACCACTTGAGGCATTAAGCTTACCAGCTTCGCCAGCAAATACTTCATAGATAATATATAACCAAGCTAGTGTTGCCACAACACCATATATCATTGGTGTGGATGATTCAGTTACACCTTCTGGTAAAACATGAGTCTCTCCGGCAAAACCAAATCCAAGCATAACTAAAGATGCAACTAGCAATTTCCAGAATAGCTTAGAACTAACATTAGTACACACTTTAAGTATTAAGTAGAACTCAATAATTTGAAGTGGCACAGTAATTAGCCAGTCAATATATCTAAATACAGTTGGTGATGATGGATCACCTGCCGCATATGATTCTACCCACACATTTCTCATATATAGATAATGCCAGAATGCAATACCAGTAACTAAAGCGGCTACTGATAATGATGTTTTCCATTTGCCATGAACTCTGTCTCTTTCTACTAAAAAGAAAACAGTTGCTGCAAGCATAGCAGCTGTTACAAGCCAAAATGATATTCCTGTTACATCGGCAGTGTTTAGGTCAGCTGAACCTTCAGCAGCAAAAACTGGTAGTGCAAGCGCACCAACCATTGTTAATAAAAATTTCATATATAACTCCTTATTAAGTAAGTAGGAGTAAAAATTACTCCCCCCCGTAATATACAAGTGCATATGATACAAAAATCTTAAAAATGTATCAAATTTTATTAATACTTAGAGAATTCGATATATTAATAATTTTGATAAAACACTAATATTTAGTATGATTCTTAGTTATGAAAGTAGCAATCTATCCTGGATCTTTTGATCCAATAACATACGGCCATATGGATATTATTGATAGAGCATGTGGCTTATTTGATAAAATAGTAATTGCAATTGCTAAAAATGATGCAAAAAATCCTCTTTTTAGCCTTGAAGACAGAATTAAACTTGCTAATTCGATCTATAAAGAAAACTCTCAAGTTCAAATTGTTGGCTTTCCAAGGCAGTTAACTGTGGATATTGCAAAAGAACAAAATGCTTGTGCAATAATAAGGGGTCTTCGAGCCGTTTCTGATTTTGAGTATGAGTTTCAACTAGCTACTATGAATAGATCACTTGCTCCAGATATCGAAAGCATTTTTCTCACTCCAAAAGAGAGTCTCATATATGTATCTTCAAGCTTGATAAAAGAGATATGTGATTTAAAAGGTGATATCAGTAAATTTGTTCACCCCTCTGTAGAAAAAGCCTTAAAAGCAAAACTCGCCTCTTAAGACTGACATTTATTGCAAAAAAAGGTAGCTCGTTGACCTATAACGGTTCTAATTATCTTCTTATCGCAAAAGTTACAATCCATAGAATTTCTTCCATAAACATTTAACTTAAGATTAAAATATCCTTCATTTCCATCTGCCGAATAAAAGTCTTTAATCGTAGTACCGCCCATTTTAATAGCGTATTTTAAAATTTTCTTTATTGACTTAATGAGTTCCTCACACTCACCAATTGAAACACTTTTAGAAAGTCTATTAGGATCAATCTTTGCAAGAAATAAACTTTCAGAAGCATATATGTTCCCAACACCCACGACATATTTTTGGTCCATAATCAATTTCTTAATACATAAATTACTATTTTTACAAATACTTGCTAAGTAAGACTTATTGAAAGCTTTTGATAATGGCTCAACTCCAAGATTTTTGATTAATCGATGTTTTTCAGGATTTTCAGATAAATGAATTGAACCAAATCTTCTAACGTCATTAAATATTATCTTTTCATCTTTAAAAATTAGTTCTGCATGGTCATGTTTCTTAAAATAGTTGTCAGTTTTATTTTGTATCCTTAATTTGCCTGACATTCCTAGATGAATCATTAAACAATAAACATCTAAATATATAAGAATATATTTTGCACGCCTTGTAATTTTATGAACTAGTTTTTTTTTCGTTAAATTCTGGACTATATTGTCAACTTTCCATCTAAGATTCTTATTATGAATGATTACTTCTTCAAGAATATGATTTTCAAATTTACTAATTGCTCTAACGGTTGTTTCAACCTCAGGCAGCTCAGGCATGATTTATTTTAAAAGATTATTAATATCTACAATATCACTTGGGCTTATTGTTCCAGCAGCTAATGCCAATCTTAGGTTAGCAAGAATGTAGTCATACTTTGCATTAGCAAGATTTTTTTCAGCACTGTAAAGATTTTTTTCAGCCTGAAGTAAATCAACGATGTTTCTTGTACCAACTTTGTATCCAACCTGAGTAGCTTCTAGTGCGCTTGTTGCAGAAATAACTGCCTGTTTTTGAGCAGTAACATTGGCTACCAAGGTTACAACATTGGAGAATTGTGATCTAACTTCCTGTATAACTCTTCTTTCAGTAAACAATGTATTTTCGTCGGCTTGATTGTATTGTGAATATGCTTGCTTCCTTCTAGAGCTTACAGCACCTCCCTGAAAGATTGGAATACTCATTTGGATTGCATAATTTCTTCTTCCAGTTACTGCAGGTACAGGAATGCCCTGACCGTCGATTTCAAACCCTTCATAATTAAATTGATTTGTTTCTGATTCTGATCCAGACCCTATAATGTCAATCTTTGGAAGATGATTAGATGCTGCATTTCTTGCATTGTTTTTGGCAGCGTCTTTTCGAAGGTATGAAGCTTTTAATTGATAATTATTTTTTAAAGCTAATTCAACCCATTCTTCTTTTGAATTTGGATATGGAGATGAAACATTTAGGCCGTCTCCTAGTTCATTTAATGAAAAAATTTCTCTTCCAATTAAGGCATTTAAAGCTTCCCTTGCAGAAAATAAATTACCTTCTATATTTATTCTGGCGGCTTTACTTAAATCATATGCAAGCTGAGCCTCCTGAACTCCTGTTATAGCTGACAAACCAACTTCGTATCTTTGTTGGGCTTGATCTAACTGCTTTTTAATTGCTTTTTCTTCAGAAATAGCGGCATTTAAATTATCTATTGCTCTCAATACTCCAAAATATAATTCAGCCGTTCTTAATAAAAGACTCTGTTGCTCATACGCAAAATCTGCTTCTGCTGCATTTGTAAGTGACTTTGATCTTTTGAAGTTAAACCAAGTATCTAATCTAAATAAGGGTTGTGTTATTCTAGCTGATTTTGAAAATGAGTTATATTCTTGTTGCAAAACATCATTCTGATAATACTCATTCCAGTTAGTTGAGCCACTAAGAGTAATACTTGGAAGAAGGGCAGCTCTCCCTTGAACTACAATTTGCTTATCAGCAAGATATGAATATTCAGCAGATTTGTATGTTGGGTCATTTTCTAAAGCTTCATTATATATCTCAAGAATATTTTCAGACGACAAATATGAGCAGGAAATAAGAATCACAATAAATTTTTTGTAGAAATTAATTTTCATTTGCATATTCTAACTCATTTAATGTGTGCAGTGTAAACATTATAGGATCTTCATAAGATTATAATATATATGGGACTATAAATTTGTTTAAAAAGTTCAAATAATGCATCTTTACTTATATGTTTAGAGTAGAATAAATATGATAAAAGAAACTTTATGAAAAACTATCTTAAAAAAGATTTTTATAAATTAATTCAAAAGGCAAACTAAATTGGCCAAGAATACATACGACTCAAAAGCAATAGAAGTTCTTTCTGGTTTAGATCCTGTAAAAAAAAGGCCCGGGATGTATACCGATACGTCCTGTCCAAATCATTTAATACAAGAAGTCCTTGATAATTCAGTTGACGAAGCTATAGCTGGACATTGCTCAAATATAAAAATAAGAATCGAAAAAGATGGATATATAAATGTGAGTGATGATGGAAGAGGCATGCCTGTTGATATTCATCCTGAGCATAATGTAAGCGGAGTTGAATTAATTTTATGCAAACTACATGCAGGTGCTAAATTTTCTGGCGATGAATATAGCTTTTCAGGAGGGTTGCATGGTGTTGGTGTATCAGTTGTAAATGCCCTGTCAGAATCTCTTCAAGTTAATATAAAAAGAGATTCAAAAGAGTATAAGATGCTTTTTAATGATGGAGATAAAAAAAGTGAATTGAAAGTTGTTGGAGATGTTGGTGTTAGAAATAGCGGTACTTCAATAAAGTTCAAACCAAATGCAAAGTATTTTGAGTCTGATCAGATTAATTTGAAAGACCTTAAACATCTTTTGAAAGCTAAAGCAGTCTTATGTCCTGGATTGACAATAGACTTCTATCACGAAAAAAAGAAAGATAAAATTAAATGGTTTTATGAGGATGGCCTAAAAAGTTATTTAGATGATGCTTCGCAGGGCATTGATTTAATTCTTGAAGAGTCAATTTTATCCTCAAAAGATTCTAAAGATCAGAAGGTGGAGTTTGTAATAAACTGGTCCAACAAACCTTCAAAAAATAAACTTGATGAAACTTATGTAAATTTAATCCCTACTGCACTTGGTGGATCGCATTTAAATGGATTTAAGTCTGGTCTTTTGGAGGCTTTGAAAGAGTTTTGCGATTATAGGAGTCTTTTGCCAAAAGGTCTCAAGCTTAATGCAGAAGATGTTATAACAAATGCTATATTTGTTGTTTCCTCAAAGATGCAAAATCCTCAATTTGCAGGACAAACAAAAGAAAGGCTAGATTCTAAAGATCATATGTCATTTGTAAGCAGTTCAACAAAAGATATCTTAAGCATTTGGTTTAATAAGCATACAGAAGAGGGAGAGAGGATTGCTGAACTCGCAATAGATTCCGCTCAAGCAAGAGCAAAAGCTTCAAGCACTGTTGAAAGGAAGAAAACTTTTAAAGGCCCAGCATTGCCAGGAAAATTATCTGATTGTAATAGTGAAGATTTAAATGAAACAGAGTTATTTTTGGTGGAGGGTGATTCAGCTGGAGGTTCTGCTAAGCAAGCAAGGGAAAGATCTTTTCAGGCAATAATGCCATTAAGAGGAAAAATACTTAACACATGGGATTTAGAAAGTAATGAGATTATTAAATCTCAAGAAATAAAAAACCTTTCTACTGCCATTGGAGTTTTGCCCGGAAACTCTGATATTAGTTCATTGAGATATGGGAAAATATGTATTCTTGCTGATGCAGACTCTGATGGTTTGCATATAGCTACATTACTTTGCGCATTATTTTTGCGGCATTTTAAAAGTCTTGTTCAAGAAGGAAGAATTTTTATAGCAATGCCTCCTTTATATAGAATAGATTGTGGAAAAGAAGTTTTATATGCCTTAGATGAAACTCAAAAAGAAAAGATTATAAAAGATTTCAAAAGTAGAAAAGGTAAACTAAAAATCAATATTCAAAGATTTAAAGGTTTGGGTGAGATGAACCCTCCTCAATTAAGAGAAACTGTTATGGATCCGGAAACTAGACAGCTTGTAAGATTATCAATATCTGCAACCGATAATGCAAATGCAATGATGGACCTTCTTCTTTCAAAAAAGAATGCACCAGCAAGAAAAGAATGGCTTGAGAAGAAGGGCTCATTGATAAGAGTTTAGGAATGGCAAAAGATCAATTTAATTCAATAAGTCTCAAGAAATATGCTGAAGAATCTTATCTTAATTATGCTATGTATGTAATTCTTGATCGTGCACTTCCAAATATCGGAGACGGATTAAAGCCTGTACAAAGAAGGATTTTATATGCAATGTCTGAATTAGGTTTGGATGCATCATCTAAATATAAGAAATCTGCAAGGACTGTTGGAGATGTTATTGGAAAATTTCATCCGCATGGAGATAGTGCTGCATATGAAGCCATGGTATTAATGGCACAAAATTTCTCATTTAAATATCCATTAGTGGATGGCCAAGGTAATTGGGGATCACAAGATGATCCTAAATCTTTTGCTGCAATGAGATATACAGAATCAAAACTAACAGATTTTGCAAATTTGCTTATTTCTGAATTAAAGTCTGGAACTGTTGATTGGCAACCAAATTTTGATGGCTCACTTTTAGAGCCGGTAATTTTCCCATCAAAGATACCAACAATTCTTTTAAATGGAACTTCAGGAATTGCAGTAGGAATGGCAACAGATATTCCTTCACATAATGTTAACGAGGTTATAGATGCAACTATACAGATATTAGAAAAGCCAAAATCTGAACTAAAAGATGTTTTAAAAACAATTAAGGGACCAGATTTTTCTAATGAATCTCAAATCGTAGCTAGCAATGAGGAACTTGAGGAAATGTATTTAACAGGCAGGGGTGGTTTTAAAATCCAGGCTAATTGGAAGCAAGAGAAAACACAAATAATTATTAATACACTCCCTTATCAAGCATCAGGATCAAAAATTTTAGAACAAATCGCCGAGCAAATGCTTAATAAAAAACTACCAATGGTTGTTGATTTAGCAGATGAAGGAGATCATGAATTTCCTATTAGGCTTGTTATAACTCTTAAATCAAATAGAGTAAATGCAGAAGATCTAATGAATCATCTCTTCGCATCAACAGACCTTCAAAAATCTTACAGAATGAATATGAATCTTATTTCTTTAAAGGGAGGCCCAAAGGTATTTGCTTTAGTAGATTTACTAAAAGAATGGATAGTTTTCCGAAAAGATACTGTCAAGAGAAAGCTTGAACATAGGCTAGACCAAGTAAATGATAGGCTTCATATCTTAGAAGGATTATTAACAATTTTTATTGATATAGATAAAGTTATCAAAATCATTAGAAATTCCGAAGAACCAAAAAAAGAACTCATAAAAGTATTTAAACTTTCTGAAATTCAAGCAAATGCAATTCTTGAAATCAAATTAAGGCAATTAGCAAAACTAGAACAGATAAAGATCCAAAATGAAAGAGACGAGCTTGTTAAAGAAAAAGATAATATTGAAAAGATTCTTAAATCTAAGACAAGATTAAAGACCCTGATTAAGAATGAATTAATAGAAATAAAAGAAAAATTTGGAGAAGAGAGACGCTCCCCAATCATAGAATCTTCTTATGCAAAAGTATTCTCTGAGGAAGAAACCATAGTTACTGAGTCCATAACTGTTGTTCTTTCAAAAGCTGGATGGATAAGAAGTGCAAAAGGGCATGAAATTGATCCCAATTCACTCTCTTATAGAGGTGATGATTCTTTGCAAGATTTTGCAAGAGGTAAAAGTAATCAGCTTGCAGTATTTTTAGATTCAAATGGAAAAGCATACTCAATTGCCACTCATTCACTTCCATCAGCAAGAGGAATGGGCGAGCCAATAACCGGAAGACTTAGCGCTGATTCAGGTGTTCAGTTCATCTCATCAGTAATTGGAAATGAGCAAGATAGGTTTTTAATAATGAACTCTGGAGGATATGGATATATCTCGTATTATGAAAATATGACTTCAAACAAAAAAACTGGAAGAGCTTTTATGAAATTGCCTGAGAATGCTGAAATGCTAAAGGCTATACCAGTGAGAGATGATCATACTCATATAGCGGCTGTTTCAAACATCGGAAAGCTATTAATATTTGAGATTGCTGAATTACCAAATCTTGGGAAAGGAAAAGGGAATAAAATTATTAATATACCAAAGGCTAAATTAGCAACCGGTGAAGAGTTTATGGCTCATGCTCAACTTTTAGCAGTTGACAGCTCTCTAAAAATTGAAGTTGGCAAGAGATCAGTTACGCTAAAACCTAAAGACTGGTCTGAATATATTCTTTCTAGAGCTAAGAGAGGAAAGAAGGTAGGCAAGTTAATCAATATTGAAAGACTTACAGAAGAGGTAAAGCCTTTACAAAATGAGTAATACTTAGATAGGAACATTCAAAATTGGTAACAGTTCAAAAAGTTAAGGATTCTGATTATCTTATATCGTTAAGCCCAAATAGTTCACTAGTTGGAATATACAGAATCATTTTTCTATCAAGTATCACATTAGTATGTGGAGGAATTGGAATAATTTTCTATTTCTTTGGGGCGGCTTTAATACTTCCATTCGCTGGGCTTGAATTAATAATTTTATTTATAGCTTTTTATTTAAGTTTCAAATGGAGCAGCAATAAAGAGAAGATATATCTATCTCAAGATATTGTGAAGGTTGAAAAGGGTGTTAATAAGGCTGAATACACATGGAAGGAGTTTAGAACCTTCACATACTTTAATATTAAAAAAGATAGAGATAAAAGTGTCAGGTTAAGTTTTAGGTCTAAAGGAAAAGATATATATATCGGTGATTTTTTAAATGAAGATGACAAAAAAATCTTGAAAGATGAGATTAAAAGTATTATTGAAGATTTAAATTTTAAAGCTTATTAAAATTCCCAATTAGTTAGTTTTTTATTTACTTCTATAAGTTTTAATTTTTCTAACTTTGGAATTCCTTTGTGAAATTTTGGATATGCTTCACCCAAGATCAAAGGTTGCAGATATTTGATAGCCCTTGTAGTTACGTTAAAACCATCTTTAGTAATGAAAACCTTGGGTAATTTTTTTTCTACATTAGCTATTTTTGACAACGAAGCTGGTTCTATTCTCCATGTATATTTTTTACCCTTTCCTCTAACAATAACTGGCATAACACCATTCATTCCTAGAATTGCATATTTCACAGCATGAACCCCAACCGCTTCAGCATGAAGAAGGTCTGTTTTGGATGCAATATGACGTGCACTTCTTTGGAGATAGTCTGAAACAGCCCAATGATTCTTTAGTTTTAATTTTTTGGTAATTAAAGATGCCAAATATGGAGCTACACCTCCAAGTTGCACATGACCAAAAGCATCTTTTGTACTTGACTCAGCTAAAAACTTTCCTTTAGCATTTTTAACACCTTCTGATGTTACGATTACGCAATACTTATTTTTCCGTACAACATCTTTAACCTTCTTCAAAAACTTTTGTTGATCAAATATAACTTCTGGGAGAAGAATTATATGCGGCGCATCATTTTTTAATGTTCTAGCCAATGCGGAAGATGCAGCCATCCATCCAGCATGTCGCCCCATTACTTCTAAAATAAAAACTTTAGTTGATGTTTCTGACATTGATTGAACATCAAGAGATGCTTCTAATATTGAAGTTGCAATATATTTTGCTGCTGAGCCAAATCCAGGACAAGAGTCGGTTGCAGCTAGATCATTATCAACAGTTTTTGGTATAGCAATACATTTGATAGGATAATTTAGCTCATTACTAATTTGAGAAACTTTATAAGCAGTATCAGCAGAATCGTTTCCACCATTGTAGAAAAAGTAACCTATATTATGAGCTTTAAAGACCTCAACCAATCTTTCATATTCTTTTTTATTTTCATTAAGATCTTTGAGTTTTAATCTACAAGATCCAAATACTCCACCAGGCCTCGACTTTAAGGATTTAATTCCAGCAATACTTTCTTTTGATGTATCAATAAGTTCTTCTCTTAATGCTCCAAGTATTCCGTTTTTTCCAGCATAAACCTTCCCAATTTTATTTTTATGTTTTTTTGTTTCTAAAATTAATGCAGCAGCAGTAGCATTTATAACTGATGTCACCCCTCCAGATTGTGCATAAAAAGCATTTTTTTTCATTATTTCCTCGCTTTATACTTTGAATAAAATTCAAGTATCGTATTATAACTAATATGAGAATACATATCCTAGGTGTATGCGGAACCTTCATGGCTGGCTTAGCACAAATACTAAAAGAATCTGGGCATGAAGTTTCTGGATCAGATATTCAATATTATCCTCCAATGTCAGATTACCTTGAAAAGATCGGCATCAAAACTATTCAAGGTTACAAGAAAGATTTTTTACCAAAAGCTGAGCTCTATGTTATTGGCAATGCATTATCAAGAGGGAATGAGTCAGTTGAAGAAATTTTAGACAAAAAACTTCCATTTATTTCAGGCCCAGAAATGCTTGGGCAAGAACTTAAAAATAGAAATGTTTTTGCTATATCAGGAA
>MDTC01003173.1_pt1 | contig 10929 bp, 5 predicted proteins | sample 811181 | NCBI WGS metagenome assembly MDTC01 (sample SAMN05326644, study PRJNA326480) | marine metagenome | isolation source: seawater | place: Pacific Ocean: North | collected 2011 | reverse complement strand
GAATCCCAACTTTTCCAAGGGTAATTTGTATTTGTTTTACCAGCAACAAAACCCCAGTTATACCCCCCAATTCTATTCTTTTTAAAAACTGGTAACAAACCTTCAAATGTATTTCCATATTCTCTTGCTACGTACTCGGTACACAACAATGGTCTATTATATTTTTGTAAATTTTTTATGACTTCTAAAGAATAATCTAAACCAAAATAATCGTGATATGAAATAATATCAGAATTATTAATGATCACTTGTTCTAGTTCAGGAAGCTTATCAAAATTCCCCCAATCAGAGCTGTAATCGTAAATCCCTACTGTAATTGGTTGTGATGGATTGACTTCTCTTGCCCACTTAAAAACTTTTTTTATTAATGAAAGTGTGTAAGACCTTTTCTCTGGGTTTTCTGGCTCCATACCATGCCTGTAATAATTTGGCAAATCTTCTTCGGTTAAATGAACCCCTATATTCTCATAAATTTCATAAACACGATCTTTTGATACTCTAGGCGCACCATTATATTGACCAGGTTCGTTATATAAATCCCAACACAAGACTCTTGGATCATTTTTAAATTTATTCAGAATCCCTTTAACATAGGGTTCAAGTGAATTGTGACTTAAAGTGTCAGTTAAGATCTCAACTCCCGGGGACTGAACCCAACCCGAATTATGAATATGAGGAATAGGTTCAGGCTGCTTGCCTAATTTTGGAATAGGGTGCCAAACATCATCAAAAAACACAAACATTGTTTTTATATTATATTTTTCAGAAATTTTTAGGTATTCATCGATTCGCTCCATAAATCCAATAGAGTCCTGAACCCAAAGTAAATCATGTAGAAAAACTCGATGTGTATTCATTCCTATGCTTGCCGATAATTTCAATTCTTTTTCAATCATAACTGGATCAAATGTATCCTTTTGCCAAAATTCCAACTGATTAATCGAAGAACTTGTGATAAAATTTGTCCCAACTAACCATGGTTGATTGTCGTACCATTGCCATATTTTTTCTTCAGACCACCGATTATTATGCTTGCTGTCAGTTGAAAAATCACATGAATAGATTAATGCAAGAAATGAAGCAATTATGATTATGGTATTATTTTTCATATTCGAATTTGTAAATTATTTTTCCTATTTTATTTTTTCTATCAACTATCTTATTATCAACAATTAGTAAGAGTCCTTGTCCAATATTAAATCTCTTTCCTGTTCTATCCCAAACAACAGAGATCAATTTATTTTGGTATTTAATTTTTTCTATTGCGAACCAGTCCCAATCATCAGGAATTAATGGATTAATTTCAATATAATTATCAATATTTGGGTTTATCCCAAGTAGATCTGAAATTACCAAATCGCAAAACCCAGAGTGATTATAATCTTTTCCTCTTTCTACTCCGCCTTTATCAATTGACCAGCCCTTGTTATCCCAATTTTTCAATCTAGTTCTAGATATCCAATCTCCAGTAAATGGATTTAAGTTTTCATCAATCCAATTTTTATAATTCCCATTCTCATCTTTGATTTTATGACTTTTTGCATACTGATTTAACAGTGTGTAATAGTCAGATTTATTTATTACATTGTTGTTAGAGTAATTGTTTAAAAAGTTTGATAGTGCTTTTAAGGTTTGTGTAGTTGCAAATGGCCATGAAGGGCCATTCCATTGACATTCGTGTCCTTCATAACTTATTTTGAAATAAGGATGAGATTGTTCAGTAACAGTTAATCCGTAAGGGGCAGCGAATCCAAGGGAGTCTTTCACTTTTCCCCAAACATTTCCGTATTTGTTCAAATCATCAGGTAAATTAAAATACCATGGGACATATCCAATCAATTCTCTAACATTTAAAGGCGAAGAATTTGAATCATAATTTCTTGGGAGTACGGTAAAAAAATTTAAATTATTATTCCATAATTTATCTTGAACTTCATGCTTAATTTTTTGTGCTTTTTTATAATATTTGGATGATGTCACTGAGTCACCAGCAATGTTGGCAATTTTTGATATTGCAAGAGCATCACCATACATGTAGCTATTGATTGTTGGCCTTACGGCGGGAATTCCAAAAATTTCATCACCATTATTCAAAATTTGACCACTAGCTGTTAACTCCATTCCGTCAGCAACATCCCACTGAAAAAATAAACCTTTTCCTGGATCCTTACGATTTTCCTCCCACATTTCAAAGTTTTCAATTAATGGAGCGAGTTGATTTAATAAAATAGATTCATTCTTATGTATATTGTGAAATGCTAAAACAGCATCTGCAACCCAAAAACTATACTGTCTTATCCCGTCTCCAGAGTGTTTTAACCAAAAATTAATATAATCCTGTATGTATTTATCATTATTCAGCCACCTCCCTTCATAAATATGATGTGCGGCTGGGCAGTTAATTGTATTGTGTTTCATTGACCAGTTTACTTTGGGGAGAAATTCTGTTATAACGTAGCCGTCTTCTGTATTTTTTATGTGTTTCCTGAAAGTCCACCACCTAAAATAATAGGTTTCTTCTATATCTTTGTTAGGTAAATTAATTAAGGGTATGTTTCTCGACAAAAACTCAAATGCTACTTGATTATTGTAATTCTGAACATAAATTTCATTGTCATTTTCATTAAATTTTTCAGTGTAATTTTTCAGTAAATCTTTACTTACAATACTTTTATTAATTGTGTTTGATTTATTAACACAAGAGAATAAAATAAAAATTAAAAAAATAAATTGAATCTTGTAATAATTCATATACCCCCTTTAATACAGTATTTACTTATTTAAACCTTAAAAAAATTAATTATAAAAGAAATTGATAATTTTTTCAAAAACTGACAATTCATCACTAATTTTTTCATTTATTTCAATGAGTTGATTTGAATCAACATTTAATAAATATTGTTTTTTTCCTCCTGGCCATGAAATAATCAAAGAGTCAATTTTTTTTGTTTGACCCAGCCCGAAGTGTAAAATCGAGCTATTCTGGGAAGCATGACTTGATCCGCCATCAACTTCTCTAATCATATTTAAACGCTCAGCAACAATTTTTACACGAGCACCTAAACCTCTTGTGGTTGATTCATTTCCATTTAATTTTACTTTTAACCAGTTGTTGATTTTTGGAGAATCATTTCTGTAAAGTTTTGATTTTACTATACCGCCAAAATAACTAACATCTCTTACTGGTTTTTGATTTACTACAAAAATGTCTAAATCACCATCATTATCATAATCAAAATAAATAGAACCTCTTCCTATTCCATAATCCATTACGCCTGAGTTTTCATTTATTTCAAAAACTCTACTTTTTTTCTCAAATAAAATATTTGGTATAGGATTCACCATGGGATTTATAGGACCATTAGAATTGAATAAATCTAGATCTGTATCATTGTCATAATCAAAAAAAATACTCCCCCATCCAATTATAACAGTTTCCATATTTTCAAAACTTTTGATTTTATTGACACCAGTACCAACCTCGTTCATTAAATTAATAAATGGAAACCCATTTCCTCGATTTACTATAAATGGTCCTGCGAATATGTTCGTTACATGATAATCTAAATAATTATCGTTATTGTAATCTCCAACTCCAACACCCATTGATTTAAGCCCAAAATTTATTTTAAGCTCTCTACTTAAGTTTTTAAATTCCAATTTTGGATATTGGTTCACTAGCATTCTATTTGATTCACTTGTTTCGCCAAAATCATTAATTATGAATAAATCTAAATCATTATCATTATCAAAATCAGTAAAAACTCCTCCAAATCCATATCCATTACCAGCATCATCTCCTAAAAGTTCAGAAACTTCCTTAAAGTATTTTCCTTCAATATTAATATACAGTTCGTCTTGACCTGTTTCGTATTCCTCATTTATCGAATAGTGGTTTAGGATTGCTAAATTGTGGGTTCCGAAAGGATTCTCTTCAAAATAAAAGTTTTTAAAATAGTTGCTCACAAACAAATCAGGAAAACCATCACAATTAAAGTCTCCAAAAGACGCAGACGTTGAGAAATTATTTTTATCTATTTTAAATTGTTTGCTTACATCTTTAAATGTACCATCTCCGTTGTTCAAGTAAAGTATATTCGGAGATAATGTTTTATTGATTTTCGACTTTTTTTCTTGAGAAGCAATTGTAGTTAAAAAAATATCAACATAACCATCTTTATTTACATCAGCTGTTACCACACCGGTTGTGACAACTGTGAGTTCAGTTGTTAAACCAGCTTCAATCGAAACATTTTTGAAGGTTCCGTCGCCATTGTTTTTAAGCAAAATATCCTGGCTATTTCCACCTGTAATAATTAAATCCTCTAAATTATCATTGTTATAATCAAACGCCGCAACTCCTCCTCCAAACAAACCTTGATAAACTTCATAAATATTATTAATTCCAGAATAATCAGTTACATCACTAAAAATTTGTCCTTGAATGTAAAAAGGAAATAAAAGAAATAGAAAAATACCCTTCATTGTAATCAATTTAAAAAAAAGAAGGTAATGAAAAATTCATTACCTTCTTTTAAATATGAAAAAACCAAAAAATAATCTTTTAATACCCTGGATTTTGTTCAATATTTGGACTATTGTCAACAGTAGCACCAGGAATGGGCCAAAGATCAAAATGTGCTTTATAATCGGCTCCTCCATGTAAATCCCACCCTTGATTAGAATTGACGGTTTCCATTAGAATACCTGCACGCTTTAAATCATAATATCTTTTTCCTTCCAAGGCTAACTCAACACGTCTTTCATGAAGAATGGCCTCTCTCATTTCAGATTGACTTAGGCCGGTAGCTAAATCTGGTAATCCAACTCTATTTCTAACAGAATTTACCCCTGCGTATGCGCCAGCTGTATCACCAGATTCATTTAGTGCTTCAGCATGTGCTAGTAAAACATCTGCATAGCGGTAAATTACGAGATCAATAGGAGAACCATATTGAATTCCATTCATCTGCTCGAATGCATCTGTTCCTGGGATAGCAGTATATTTTCTAGGGAAAGCTGGATATATACCAACATTACCCATATCTCTAGTGTCTCCATTACAACAAACTTGGCCAAATTCGGCGTCGCCAATTGTACCACCATCATATTCATCTCCTTCAAAGTATAGAGTCATTCGAAGTCTTGGGTCTCTATTGGAAAGAGGATCGTTTGGATCGTAGCCAGATGCTGGGTCTGTAATTTTCATACCATTAGCCATTTCAAAAGCATCAACTAGGTCTTTGGTAAACTTGTGACCTGACCATCCGTTAAATCCAGAACTTGTGGGTACTCCCATTGGGATATAATCTCCTGTTCCTTCTTCCCCACTTGCATTTTGAACAGCCCAGATTATTTCTGCGTTTTGCTCATCCATTCCACGGTGAAGATTTTCCCATTCCGCTTGGGTAGCAAGAGATACGGTTGTACCCTCGTTGTCAGCTACCTTTTTAAAAGATGCAGCCGCTAATGAGTAATTTTTCTGATCTAAGTGTATAAAACCAATTGCTGTATTAGCAGCATCTTTTGTAGGTCTTCCAAAATCTCCTTCATTTGGTTCTAAACCTAAGTTTTCAGCCGCAAATTCTAAGTCTGATAAAGCCTGTGCATAAGTTTCTGATTGAGTGGATCTGGAAAGTTCGTTGGCTTCTTCAGCTGTCAGAGGGGTTAAAATTAATGGTACTCCTCCGTATAAATTAGCTAACTCTCCATACACAAATCCCCTTAAAAATTTTAACTCAGCTTCCCATATTTCAGATCCACCGCTTCCAAAATCTACGTTAGGAAGAACAGCAAGCATTTGATTTACTTTTGAAATAGCTCCAAGTCCATATGACCATTTCCAAGCAGTAATTCCATCAGTATTTGGGTTTAATAAACCACTTGCTACATCGCTATATCCCTTCCATGATGCACCTTGCCCAACCATGTTATCAGAGATTACATCAAATTCCATATTCATATGGAAGTAATTTCCTCCCCAAAAGTTAGTAAAATATCCCGCTGCAGTTAGAGAATTATAAATTCCGTTAACACCTAACTTAAAATCATCTGCAGTATTGAAAAAACCCTCAACACTACCTGATCCTGGGTCATTCATCTTCAATATATCGTCATTACATGCTGTAACTATACTAAATACAGCAAAAATTGACACCATAAAAATTATTAATTTATTTTTCATTTTTGTGATTTTTAACATAATTAATTTAAAAAGTAGCCTGAATTCCAAAGGATACTATTTTTATCTGTGGAAAAACTACTGAGGCTCGTCCTGCCGCTGCTTCATTGCCCTCTCCAAATAATGCTACTGCTCCACTAGCTGTCCTTACTTCAGGGTCAATGGTCGGAAAATCTGTAAAAGTCAGCAAATTTGAGCCATTAAAAAATGCTCTTAGCTTACTTAACTTAAGCTTATCAACATTGAAAGTATAACCAATTTGAAGGTTTTTTAACCTCAAATATGATCTGTCATACATTAAGAAATCATTTATCACCTGATCACTTGGACTCGTGCCATCACCAGTCCAAATTCTTGGCATTTTTGCATCCGTATTTTCAGGTGTCCAGTTGTCAGCCCACATATTAGCAGGAACATAACCAGCAAAATCTGGTTTAAACATTTCATATCTTCCTGAAAATGAAGCTTTTCCGATTCCTTGGAACATGGCAAGCATGTCCCAGTTTTTGTAGTCAGCAGTAATATTAAATCCATAGATGATTTCAGGAATTTCAGTTCCAATATCAGTTCTGTCATCTAAATCAACTTTTCCGTCTCCATTAATATCTACAAACCTTACATCACCCAATCCTGAGCCAAAATATGAATGATCAGGGGCAGATTGTAGGTCAGAATCTGTCCTAAAAAGTCCATTGCTTTTCAGTCCATAGAATGCACCTAGTCTGTAACCTTCACCGAGAACTCCACCATTATTTAGAATTATTCGATCCTGGTCACCTGCAATATTTGGATTCAAATCAGTAACAATACTTTCGGCCTTGGAAATGTTTCCAGAGAAGCCCATATTTAAATCTCCAAATGATTTCCTATAGTTTAGCGATAGTTCCCAACCTGTATTCTTGACTGATGCAGCATTTTGAATTTGACTTGTAAATCCAGTTAAAACGTTTACAGGGATATCGAACAATATATCTGATGTTCTTTTATCGAAAACATCAAAATCTATCCCCAAACCGTTTGCCAAAATTAGATTAAATCCAAAATTCGTTATTGATGTTTTTTCCCAACTTAAGTTTTCATTTCCTAATGTCGATTGACCAACTCCTGGGACCAATGTTCCACCAAAACTGTATCCTTCTGTAAGACTAAGTTTCTTTGCAAATGCAAAATTATCAATATTTGAATTTCCTAACTCTCCCACTGATGCTCGGATCTTTAAGAAATCAATGCTATTAGAGTTAGAAAGGAAATTTTCTTCAGATACAATCCACCCAGCTGAGAAGGAAGGGAATACCCCCCATTTGTCATTTTTGAATCTAGAGCTACCATCACGTCTAACATTTGCTTCAAACAAATATTTTCCTAAATGATCAAAGTTTATTCTTGCGAAATAAGACATAACCGCAAACCCTGTTCTAGTTCCAGTATTTTGTTGATTAGTCGGTTGTCCAGCATCTAAAACTTGAACACTATCACTAAGGAACCCGTCTCTAAATGCAGTGAAACCTTCTACATAATTCTCTTCTTGGCTATAACCAATCAAAGCACTTAGGTTATTTTCATTTCCTAAATCTATATTATAATCAGCAGTTAGGAAATATGTTTCTGTAAAGAGCTCTTCATTTTCTCTAGAAGCTGTTCTTAAGTTAGCAGGTGCGTTAAAAGATGTTCCGTCAGGGTAATAATTTTTGACAGATTTATCAAATGCTGAAAGGTGCATACTCCTACTTCTTACCGCTGCAGTCGCTTTTAAAACTAAGTTTTCAACTGGTTCATAAGCAACATATGAGTTCATTAGAATATTATTTGTAATAGTTTCTCTATCCGTATAATCCCCATTAACATATCCCATAACAGATAATCGTCCAGTACCCGGACCAACTCCATAACCTACAAAACCAGAAGTTTGAATTGCATAAGTTCCGTCATCATTATATTTTGGCCCTAATACGTTATGAATGCTTGCACCAATTGCTACTGGACCAAAACTCAAATTAGAGCTATTGTAAGCGTATCCAGTTTGTTTGCCTCGAGATAATGACATAGTAGTACCAACAGTAATTTGATCAGTAACTTCAGTGTCAAGATTAAATCTAAGATTAACACGATCATAATAATTTCCCCCGGTTGCAATACTTTCCTGATCTAATATGCCCAGTCCAATTCTGTAATTTGTTTTTTCAGAACCACCTGAAACACTCAAGTTGTGTTGATTAACTGGAGCACTTTGAAAAAGATCGTTATAGGGATTTTTCCACCAATTATTTGGTGATTTAGCTAACTGGATTTGTTCAGCAGAGTATAAAGCAGGTGAACCAAAGTTTGTTGCAGCTAAATTTCTGAATTCCATGGCATAGGCAGCATCAAAATTTAGATCTGGTAGCATAGTGGCTTCAGAAGAACCATAGGTGGCCTCATAACTAATAGTAGTTTTTTGATTTTTAAACCCTCTTTTAGTTTTAACAAGAACAACTCCATTAGCAGCTCTTGAACCATAAATTGCAGCAGATGCCGCATCTTTTAAAACACTTATAGATTCAATATCATTTGGGTTTAAAAGATTAATGTCTCCCTCTATACCATCGACTATAACAAGAGGGTTAGAGTTATTTAATGTTCCAACTCCCCTAATTTGTATTGAAATTTCATCTTGACCAGGTTCACCTGAATTTTGGGAAACAAATACTCCTGCAGTAGTACCAGACAATGCCGCTCCAGCACTTGTCAAACCTCTATTTTCAATTATTTCTGAGTCAATTACAGAGATAGAGCCTGTAATATCTCTCTTAGATTGTGTTCCAAAACCAGTGACAACAATTTCATCAAGTGACCCTGACTGTACTAGTAAGACGACTTGAAAATCATTTCCATTACTTACATCGATTGAGGTGGTTTGAAAACCAACAAAAGAGACTTGTAAAATTGCATCAGTTTCTGTCAAATTGATTGAAAAGTTACCATCAAAGTCTGAAGTAGTTCCATTCGTTGTGCCAACTTCAATAACAGATGCACCAGGGAGTGGATTTCCATCAATGTCAGTTACATTTCCAGTAACGACTCTTTGTAATTCATCAACATTATCATCATCAATTTTAACTACGTCTAACTTTATTTTTTTCTTGAGGATGATGTTGTTATCACGAATATCATAATCGACTGTTTTTTCAAAAATATAGTCCAAAACATTTATGATCTTTTCGTTGGAAACAGAAATAGACTTTTTCCTTTCGAAATCATAGATGTTTAAACTGTAAATAAATTTATAATCTGAAAGAGCCTCTATTTCGTCAAGAATTTGAACGATTTTAGCATCTTCCATTACTAAGGAAATTTCATCTTGAGCAAATGAATTTGCAAAAGACGTAAAAACAAATGTTAACATCATTAAAAGGGTTACCCTGAGTTTTAATAATGCAGACTCAAGATTTAACTTGAGTTTGGAATTAATTGTTGGCTTCATAATAATTGGATTTAGTTAATAGTTTGGTTATTAGTTAATAATTATTTTATTTTCATAAAAGGTGTGTTGCACATTGTATATTTCTTCAAAATAATCCAGCACTTGTTCGATTGATTCAGATTCAACATCTATACTAGCATTGAAAAGTTGATCACTATCTTTTTTATTATTTATAATTGTGACGTTGTATAATCGTTCAAGCTTTTGAACAATTTGGGAGAATGTTTCATTTCTAAAAATCACGTTACCCTCAATCCAAGAGGTATATACGGAAGTGTTAACTCTCATTTTATTTATAGAAAAATTTTCCTTGTTTACTGAGCCTTTTATGCCAGGGGTTAACATGGTTAATTGACTATTTTCACGATCCTTAATTCCCACGGATCCTTCAACAAGTACAACATCCGAAAAATAATCCTCATTATAGTTTCTCAAATTGAATTGAGTTCCGTAGACTTCAACCATAATATTCCCAGATGAAACCCGAAAAATTGAATTCTTATCTTCAGTGACATCAAAATAAGCCTCGCCTTTCAATTCAACTAATCTTGTAGAATTAGCACCAAAAAAAGCTGGGTAGGAAATGGAACTTCCCGAGTTAAGAAATACTTTGGTGCCGTCTGATAAGGAGATGTTAAATCTTTTTCCATAAGGAACAACGAGATGATGTTGAATATTTTCACCTTTTTTATTGATATCTGAATAGACTAATTCATCATCATTTTGTTTCAAATTAATTTTGGAGTCAATCACCGTTTGGTCATTATTGTTTAAGATAATTTCCTTCCCATCTGATGTTGTTAGAACAACAGAGTCAACATAAGGGTTTATCTTTTTGACATCCTGATTAAAAAACATTTGGAAACTAAGTCCAAATAACAAAATTATAGTAGCAGCTATGCTGAATTTAAGTAAAATCGATTTGTGCTTAAGCCTTTTTTTCTCTTTATGAATTAAGCCGACAATAGTATTTATAGTATCATTTCTATCGATGTCGTTCATATAATATTTACTGAATAAATTGATTTTGACATATTTTTTAAATAATCTTAAATTTTTTGGCTCATCTAAAAGTTTCAACAATAAATCTAACTCTTCAATAGAACATTCATTGTTGAAAAACTTGACAATTAAACTTTCTGTATTTTCCAGATTCATAACTTTTATACGTTTAGTACAATAAAACTTTAACCGACCCTACATTTTTGAAGAAAAATAAATTTAATACTCTGTAAATGATTTATTTAACCAATATCTTACAAGAAAAAAAATGGATACCCCTAAAATT
>MDTC01124643.1_pt1 | contig 10930 bp, 9 predicted proteins | sample 811181 | NCBI WGS metagenome assembly MDTC01 (sample SAMN05326644, study PRJNA326480) | marine metagenome | isolation source: seawater | place: Pacific Ocean: North | collected 2011 | reverse complement strand
GACTGGTCATAAAACAACTCAAATGGTAAGAAGATATATTAGAGAAGCTAATATATTTAAAAATAACGCACTTAATAAAATAAAAATATGATGAAAGACTTGGAGTTTTTTATTAAAAAAGTATTTTTTTCAGAAAGCTATCTACTTAAAAAAAGAATAAAGAGAGCAATTAAAAATAATTATGAAAAAGAATTAACGATAATAGAAAGATTTTCAGACAAAAATAAAGACGCTTTAGACATAGGTGTATACAGAGGTGTATATTCGTATAAATTATCTCAATATTTTAAAACTGTTCATTCATTTGAACCGAACCCCCTACTATACCCTTACTTAGAAAAAAACTTAAAAAAAATAATTCAAAATATAAAATTATACAATCTTGCCTTGTCAGATAGAAGCGGAGAAACTGAATTAAAGTTACCACTTAGATCAAAATCTTTATTTAAAGATAATATAGAAGAATTATTTCAATTAGGTGCAGCATCTATGCATCCTAATAATGATATTAATAAATGTAAAAAAGTACCAATCAAACTCAATATGTTAGACAATATTTTAATAAATAATAAAGTTGGATTTATTAAAATTGATGTTGAGGGTCATGAAACGAATGTATTAATGGGAGCAAAATCTTTAATAAATAAAAACAAACCTGTTCTACTTATTGAAATAGAAGAAAGACATACTAAAATACCCATAAATGAAACTATAAAATTCGTTAAAGATTTAGGGTATGACTGTTATTGTTTATTAGATGACAATTTAGTCGATATAAACAATGTTGATCAAAAAAAGATAGAAAATAATTTTATATTTTTACCTAAAAAATAAAGATAATATTTTTTTAAACTTATCTAAAAAATGGTTTTTAACATTTGAATGGAAATATTTTTTACTATCCCCTTTAAAAATAAAAACAATATTTTGATAAAAATGAATAGACTTAATTAACCCATCAAATCTACTCTTCTTAAAAAATGGTTTGTCGTAATTTTCATAATTAATTGAGTCGGAAAGACTTTTAAAAAAATTCATTGAGGAATTTTTTTTAATTAAATTAATTCTGCTGCCACCATATCTAGGAATATAAGATGTTTGTAAATCTTCTATAATATACAAGCCATTAGAGCTTAAATGATCAAATAAGTGATTAAATGAATTAATTATATGGCTTGAAACATGTGAACCATCGTCAATAATTATATCAAATTTACCGTATTTTTTAGCTATTTCGTCTAATAAAGACTTATCATTCTGATCTCCTTGATAAATCTTAACACCTTCTATAGAAAAATCTTTTTTATCAATGTCCAACCCACATATATTCGCATTCGTAAAATATTCTTTCCATAATCTTAAGCTGTCGCCCTTATCTACACCTATTTCTAATATATTAAGTTTTTTTTCTTTTAAATTTTTAAAATACTTCTCATAGATATCTAAAAAACCATAATCATTCTTATTTGTAGGGTATTTTTTCCCAATTTCTATTAGACTAGTCATTTTATATATCCATCCACTTTTTAGGCCAATAATCTTTATTTTTTATCTTTAAATCAGAAAAATACTCATTTTTAGGTCTTAAACATATACTTTGGTTAAATTTTGATAACCAACAACCCCACCAATTGAATGCAGATGGTATTACTGCATAATGTTTACAATTTGTCATTAAAAAAAGGTCACAATGCATTCTTTCTATGGGATTTTTTATAAAGTGATTGTTGACTAAAATAACATCGGTATAAGAAAAAATTTTTTCTAACCCATTGTAATTATTGGACCATAAATAAAACATTGGATTGTGGAGTTTGTTTTTAAAATATGTAATCGCATTTTTGATATAATGAATTTGTTCTTTTACGAATTGCTCCGACTTTTGTTTGTCTATTGTAGTCACTTTATTTTTTTTTTCAGAAAATCTATTTTGTCTTATACACAAACAGACAGATTCAGTATTATTTATTTTGGAGAAATATTCATTATTTTCAAACTTTAAATAGTTCTGCGGAATAAATTGTTTTTTAATTTTGTCTTCAAATGAAATAAAATATTTTTCAGATTCAAAATATCCTTCCATAAAAATAGTTTTTGTATACAAATTTTTTGAAATATTTTTGTCATAAAAAGTTTCTTTATTAGAGTTTCTTTTTTCTATAATAAACCTTTTATGTGATTTAAACGGTTCAATTTTCTTTAATATCTTTCTTTTCACGTAACCTTTGAGACCATTAAAAACATATTTAATATTAGCTGGCTTTTCGGAAAGTTGAAAATTATGCAAAGCAAATTTGTAATGATTTTTAGATTTAAACGATGAAATATTATCATAATATAATACTCTATGCATTTGTTTTGATAATGCATAAGCGCTTGCATACATAAACATTTGATTGCCTAGATTATTAGATAGTCTAATTATTAAATTTTCTGCCATGTGTAATAATATATCTTATTTTATTAATTGTTAGTGCAAGGTTATTTTTTGGAATAATAAATTCATAATTATTAAGTTTTGGTTTAAATTCATGAAAAGCGTTTTTATATTGGTAAAAATCATTTTTATTTTTAATGGTACAATTAAATAAATCTAAAACTGGCGTATTCTGAATTGCCCCAATAGAAGTTATCATTCCATGAAAAGATATTACCAGTTTAGCATTACCTATTAAATCAAAAAAAGGTTTACCTGTAATATTTGGATAATAAATTATTCTTTTTTTGTCTTTCTCGTACTTTGTTATAATTTTCTTTTTACTTTCATTGTCATTTAAATCATTGGTTATAACAATCTTCTTATAATGAGTTTTAAGTTCATTAATTAATGTAAATAAATCATTAATTTCCCAATTAACACTTTTAAATTTTAATTTATTAAAGTGTATCAAAACATAATTATCGAGAATTTCATTACCAATACTATTAGTTTTCATGGATGAAAAAATAAAATCAGAATTGTCTAGTTCAAGTGCTAAATCTAAATGAAGATTGCTTATAGATTTTCTTATTTTTCTTGAAGATCTATCATTAACTACAAATCTATTTAAAAACTTTCTTAAGAATAAATTTGGTCTATGATAATCATAATTATCAACACATATTGCTAGAAATCTAATTTTTTTTAAATAAAATATTAAAGGTAAAAAAAATAAAAAATTACTTGGTTTAAAAATATATACATCTTTAATTTTTCTAATAAAAAAGAATTTTAATATTTGTATTTTATCAAAAATATTAACTTTTTCAGAAATTATATGGAATACAACATTTTTTGAAATAAATAAAAATTTCATCTCAGAATTATAGTGTGAAAGAAAAATATTTATTTTTTTATTTGGATATTTTAATATGATTTTTTTAATTGAATTAACGCTATGTATTAAATCACCAATCTTTTCATTTTTAAAGATAACAATTTGATCATCCATTATGCCATAAATATTTTGTTTTATCTTTTAAATCAAAAGTTTTATTTAGAATAAAACTAGCTACTAATGTTGAATTAAAATACTTTAAATATTTATCTCTTCCTTTTTTGCCAATTTTCTTTCTTAATTTTTCATCTTGAGAGATTTTAGATATTTTCTCTGATAAATCATCTAAGTTTTTATAAAAAACCATCTCATTTTTGCTGAAGAAATCTTGGTAACCAGTTTTTTCATCAATTAGAGTAACCAATCCGTTCCCAATTATCTGAGTAATTCTATCACTACTGTAATATTTTATTGGTTCTCCCCTACTCAGATTAAGTCCCATTTTTGAATTTGATATTGTTTTAAAATAATGGTCTGCCCATATTGGTTGAACTTTATCAATTCCATAAATATCAAATTTAACATTTTTTGTTTTATCTATAAGATTTCTTACAAAAATTGCCCTATCATCAAATTTACCTGATTTTAAAATCCCCCTATGTACGCCATGACTTAACGCAAAAAAAACATCCATGTTACAATTTTTGTTGTAATTTTTTAAAGTTTCGAAAGAAGTATCAGAGGGATTAGGTATGAAATAATTACGAGTTTTTTTTGATAAAAAACCTAATACATCAGGACTGGTTGTTAAAAAATTAGCTTCCATATATTCTGTTTTATCCAATATACGACTTTTATTTCTTACGAAGTCAGGACCTTTTTTATTTAAAGGATCAAGAAACCATTGAGACATTTTCAGGTTGGGATAATCATCTTTTAATTCCCCTAATGTATCAGGAGAAACAAGATCAGCGTGGCCAAATATAATTAAATCTGGTTTAAAATTATAGCAAGTTTTTTTTAACTTATTATTCAAATTTTTAGATCCAGATAAATCACTGTAATTTTTATAATATTTTTGAATGTCTCTATCGCTAAATTCTAAGATACTATGTCCCAATCTTATTAAACCATTATTAATTCTTCTTCCAGTATTAAAAAATAACCTTCCATCATGCCGTTCATTAAAATTAGTTACGTGTAATATACGTAATGAAATATTTTTTTTAACATTAAATAGTTGAATAAATTTAAATTTTTCATCGCGATATGAGTCAATATTAGATGATACAAATTTATGAGTTAAATAAAAGTTTTTTAAAGATTTTTTTTGTAAATCTATTCTTCTGTTATGATTTTTAATTAAATAATTAATATTTTTAAATAAAGTTTCAACATTAAGACTTTTTAAAATTAATCCATTTGTAATAGTTTCAGGTAACCCCCCTCTATCACTTATTATTACAGCACATCCAGCAGATGAGGCCTCTAAACTTGTTCTTCCGAATGGTTCTTCCCATCTTGAGCAAACAACAGCGATGCTAGTTTTTTCATAAATATCTAAAACTTTTTTATGTGCAATAAAACCAAAGTTTCTTAAGTTCTTATGTTTAAACTCAATTTTATCCCTCTGCTCATCTCCAGCGACATTGGCTTTCCAGTCAGGGTATTTATTAAGAATCTTTATTATAGCTTTACCAAAAATGTCATAACCTTTAGACTTGTTCAATTTACCAACGAACGTAATTTGTTTTTGTTTTTTTTTAATACTTATATTAAGTTTTTTTGCAGATTGAAATACTACTAATAACTTTTCACTATTAACAAATTTATCATGCATGCCCTCTAAAAATCTTTTTTTGGACCAGTTGCTATTAAAAATTATCTTGTAGCATATTTTTAACAAAAATTTTCTTTCATTAATTGATTTTGATCCTGTCATAGTCAGAGGATCATTATGAAAATATAAAACAAGATTTCTTTTACCTAAAGATTTTACAATATCAGATAGATAGTTTGGTCTGTTGTGCACCTCTATTAAGTCAGATGGAGAGCCACTTTCAATTTTTATGAACTTGTTAACATATTGTTTGCTTTTACTTTGAAATTTAAAATTTAATAAAGAAATATTATAATACTTTATGGGGAAAATTTTTTTGTAGTTAGTATTACCATAAACAATAATATTTTTTTTATATTTACTTATATTGACCGTGTCCTTAACAAATAACGAAACTGCTCCAGGGTATATTGGTGAAAAATTTTCTTTATAAGGTAACAAAATTGATATTTTCATTATATGTTGTTTTTAATTGTATTTCTCAGCCTTTTATTATTCTTTATATAATATTCTCTCGAAATTGCTTTATTTTTTGTATTATATTTTTCTTTATAAATTAACTTCCATTTTCGTCCTCTAGTAAATTTTGCGCCTTTTCCTGTATTATGGAGTTTGATTCTCTTTGATAAATTATTTGTGTATCCTACATAAGTAACTTTTTTTTTGCTGAGAGATTTGAGCATATAAACATAAAAGCTCATATTAAATTTTATTTAATACCTAGGTGTGTATATTTTATATTTAAGTAATCTTTTATCGCCATAGAGCCGCCTTCTCTACCGTAACCAGTTTGCTTAATTCCTCCAAAAGGAGCCTCTGCTACAGCAACAACAGGTGTATTAACTGCCACACAACCTGTTTCCATTAATTCTGATGCACGATGAGCTTTTTCCAAATTACCAGTATAGATATAACTACATAAACCCAGGTCATTATTATTAGCTCTTTTAATTACTTCATCAAAGTCATTAAACGCAAGAATGGGTACTAATGGACCAAATGGTTCTTCTTTCATAATAGTAAAATTATCTTTCACTTTATCAAAAATTGTCGGTTCATAAAAAAAACCTTTGTTGAAACCCTGAGGTCTCCTTCCGCCACATAATACTTTAGCTCCCTCACTTTTTGTTTTTTCTACAAGTTTCTCAATGCCATCTAATCTTTGTTTCGTTGTCATAGGTCCTAATGAAACGTTTTTATCGATACCATTTCCTATTTTTAATTTTTTTGTTTTTTTAATCATTAAATTTATAAAATCATCTTTTTTACTTTCATGAATATAAAATCTGCTAGGAGAGATACAGACTTGTCCATTATTTCTAAATTTTGCAGAGATTGCCATATCTGTAACTGAATTTATATCAACATCATCGAAGACTATGAACGGAGAATGACCGCTTAGCTCCATTGTTACTCTTTGAACTTTCTCTGCTGCTTGTTTTAAAATAATTTTTCCAACTCTTGTAGAACCAGTTATAGATATCTTTTTTATTATGTTTGATTTGATCAACTCTGAAGAAATTTGAGCTGGATCTCCAGACAATAAATTGATTACGCCAGGTGGTACACCTGCCTCTTTACAGATATTTACTAACTCCATAACACTGCCTGGTGTAATAATATCTGGCTTTACTATAACTGAACATCCAGCTGCCAAAGCTGTTGAAATTTTTCTTGATGCTAAAATAATTGGAAAATTCCATGGAACTAATGCTGCTACTACTCCTACTGGTTGATAATACACATGTATTCTAGTGTTTGAGAATCTACTTTGATTTATCTCACCAAATATTCTTTTAGTTTCCTCAGAATTCCATTCGAAAATATCAGCTGCACCGCCTACTTCACCAGGAGACTCTGTTATTGGTTTACCCACTTCTAAAGTCAGCCACTTCGATAATATATCTGTTCTTTTTCTAATAAGTTCTGAAATCTTTCTTAAAACTTTTGATCTTTCCCATGGTGAGGTGTTTTTCCAAATTTCTAAACCTTTTTCAGCCGACTTAAGAGCAAGTTGAACATCTTTGATATTTGCTTTGGATGCTTTCCCTAACAGCTCTTCTGTAGCAGGATTTATAACTTCATAAGTTTCATTGCTTGATGAATTTTGCCATTTTCCATCTATAAATTGTCCAAACTTCTCGTACATATTTTTTTTATATATCAAAAAATAATTTTTAAATTATGGCGGTCCCAAGGGGAATCGAACCCCTCTTTCATGGATGAAAACCATGTGTCCTAACCGATAGACGATGGGACCTTTTATTTTTTTTTATTCTTATTAACAGAAATATCATCGATAATAAACTCTACATTTTTTTCACCTTTCCACTCATTCAAACTCAATTTTCCAACTATGTTGAAGAAATCAGACTTATTGTTGAGTAAAAATTGACCTAAATCACTTTCAACGCAATTAAATGATATACTTTTTGTTACAGTTCCATCATTATTTTTTAATATAGTTTTTACATGTTTTTCACCCACAACTGATGATTTGAGAACTTTGACATTTTCTAATAAAAATTTTGGTTCTGGGTTACCGGAACCAAAAGGTGATAAAGACTCAATTTTTTGATAAAAATTATAATTTACAGCTGATGAAGAAATGATTGCATCTAGATAAAGATTATTTCTACCTTCGTTTTTTTTGATATTTTTTGTGTATTTTTGAAATATAAATTTTTTTAAATTATCTATTTTATCTTCATGTATAGAAAAACCACCTGCCATTTTATGTCCACCACCTCTAATCAAGATTTTATTTTGTACAGCAGATAGTATTGCGGAGCCTATATCAAAACCTGCTACTGATCTTGCTGATGCTTTTCCAATTTTATCTTTTAACGAAATTATAATTGTTGGTTTATTAAATCTATCTTTAACTCGTGAAGCTATAATGCCAATAATTCCTTCGTGCCAATTTTTGCCTGATAATACAAGAACAGGGTCATTAATATTCTTATTTACATTATTTAAAACGATATTGAGTAATTCTTTTTCAATTTCTTTCCTTTCAGTATTATACTTTTCTAATTCTGAAGCAATCTTAAAACTTTCTTTAGGACTTTTATTAAGTAATAAATTTGCTCCATGTGAACACTTGCCAACTCTGCCTCCTGCATTTATTCGTGGACCTATGACATAACCCAAATGATAAGTTGATGCCTTTTTTTCAATTTTACACATATCGATTAATGTTTTTAAACCTAAATTTTTTTTTTGATTAACTATTTTCAATCCTTGTTTCACAATTGCTCTATTTAATCCGATTAATGGTACTACATCGCAAATAGTACCAAGAGAAACTAAATCTAAATAATCTAGTAAATTTGGCTCTTTGACTTTGTTATCACGAAACCAATTTAATTTTCTTAAACTAGAATTCAAAGAAACTAATGTCATAAAACAAACTCCAGCAGCACATAAATAATTAAGATTTGAATTATCGTCTAATCTATTAGGATTAATAATTGAATATGCATTAGGTAAATTAATTTCTGATTGGTGATGATCAAGAACAATAACATCTACTTTTTTTTTGTTGGCATAATTAATAGCATCAAAAGACATTGTTCCACAATCCACAGTTAGAATTAAACTTATTTTTTTGTCTATTAATTTTTGAAAACTTTTAATTGATGGTCCATAACCTTCTAGGGTTCTATCTGGTATATAAATTTCAAATTTTTGATTTAATATTTTAAAATAATTACCGATCAACGCTGTTGAACTTGCACCATCCACATCATAATCTCCAAAAATACCGATTTTTTCTTTATTCTTTAGCGCTTTTAATATTCTTTCAATGGTTTTATCCATATCCTTAAGATGATTAGGATTTGGTATTGATTCTTTAATTGAAGGTTTTAGGAATGATTGAATGTAATTCTTATTAATATTTCTTATAGATAGCAATTTAGCAACAATTTCATCTAAAGAATAGTTTTCTTTTAAAAAAACAACATAATTTGAGTCATATTTTTTATAAACCCAATTTTTTCCAGATAAAGAATGGTCATTCATTTTTTATGATAATTCGTAACTTTTTTGAAAGTTTTATTACTCTTATGAAGTGCAAAAGTTGAAACTTCAAACTTATCTCCTAAATCTTTAACTCCTTTGACAATATCTCCGTCTGTAATTGCGGTAGCTGAGAAAATTACATCACCCTTTATTATGTCATCTATATTATATTTTTTTTTAATATCTTTAATGCCCATTTTTTCAGCTCTTTTGGTTTGTTCTTTATCTAAAACTAATCGCGTCTGAATTTGACCTCCAAGACAAGATAGAGCGGCGGCTGCAAGGACTCCTTCCGGGCCACCTCCAATACCTAAATAGATATCAACTTTAGACAATGAATCAATTACAGAAATAGCTCCAGATACATCTCCATCATTTATAAACTTAATATTAACATTTAATGCTTTAAGACTTTCAATTATACCATTATGTCTAGATCGTTTTAAAACACATGCTGTAATATGATCTATTTTTTTTTCCAGAGCTTCTGAAAGTAATTTTATATTTTTTTCTACACTATTATCTAAATCTAAAAGATTTTTTGGCAAACCCTTACCTATTGCAATTTTTTCCATATATGTATCTGGGGCAGAAAATAAATTACCTTTTTCGCACACAGCAATCATGGAGAAAGAGTTGGGTAAATTTTTAGCTACAAAATTTGTTCCTTCTAAAGGGTCAAGTGCTATATCTAAATTTTGACCTTTTTTTGTACCAACTTTTTCACCTATATATAACATTGGAGCTTCGTCCATTTCACCCTCTCCAATAACTACAACTCCATTCATATCTATTGAATTGAGTTCATTTCGCATCATATCGACCGAACCTTGATCGGCGGCTTCTTTATCACCTTTACCAATATGTGGATAGGCTCCAATAGCTGCCTTTTCTGTAGTTTTAATAAATTTTTCTAAGTAGTTTTTATCGATCGACATTAGCCATTTTCAATTCTTAATAATTTAGGTTTTTGAATTATATAAGACTTTTTAGCTAAAATTTTCAATGTTTTTTGAATATGAGAGTCCTTAGATCTGTGAGTAATTATTATAATAGATGAATTCTTTTTTGATTTATGAGGAGTTTGTAAAACTCTTTTTATCGATACTTTGTTTTGGGAAAATATTTTAGTTACATCTGATAATACTCCATATTTATCTTTAACTTCTAATCTTATATATGTAGAAAAGAATAAATCAGATATTTTTCCACTTAAGAAGTTTTTTCTCTTAGATTGTGATATAGCGAATGGAAATTTGATATTCCCTCTAAGTATGGAAGATATATCGGAAACTAGCGCTGATGTAGTAGCTGACGGTCCTGCTCCTTCCCCTTGGATAACATTTTTACCAATAGGTTTACCGTCAATTAGAACTGCATTTAAAACACCATCAACATTTCCTATATATGAAGATTTCTTTACAAGAGTAGGATGGACTCGTTGATACAACTTATTGTTAAATATTTCAGAAAAACCAAGCAATTTAATTTTATAACCTAATTTATTTGCATTAGATATATCCTCAGCATCTATATTTTTTATACCTTCAATATGAATATTTTTATTTAAAAATGAGTTAAAACTTAAAGATGAAAGTATTTTTACTTTTGATCCTACATCATCGCCATTAATATCAGATTTTGGATTTGACTCTGCATATCCAAGTTTGATTGCTTCATCAGTAGTTTTTCTAAAAGTGGTATTATTTGAGAACATGTTAGATAAAATATAATTAGATGTTCCATTGAAAATACCATAAATACGATTAATCTTATTTGCAATTAAGCCTTCTTTGATAGATCTAAT
>MDTC01076756.1_pt1 | contig 10930 bp, 9 predicted proteins | sample 811181 | NCBI WGS metagenome assembly MDTC01 (sample SAMN05326644, study PRJNA326480) | marine metagenome | isolation source: seawater | place: Pacific Ocean: North | collected 2011 | reverse complement strand
TTACTGTTCCTAATATAGATAATTTTAATAGAACCCAATATCATTATTCTAACTTATGCTTTGGTATGTCTCTTAAAGCTGCAATTAACTTAATGGATAAAAAAAATTTTTATTTTATAGGAACAAATCTTTTTAGGAATAATGCGTTTTTTGTATCAAAGGACTTTATTAAAGAAAAATTTTTTAAAGATTTAAAGGTAAATGACATATATAATTCAACGGATGCAAATTTTACAGAAAGTAGAGATAAAAATAATAAATTAAATTACCTAAGTGGAAAAAATAAATTAAAAGAAATATTAGATTGTAAAATTGTCAATCTTAGGAATAAAAAAAAAGATATTATAAAAATTAAAAATTTAATATCAAACATTAGCTAGTGATTTGTAAATCTCATAAGTTTTATTTCCAGAACTTTCCCAATTATTATTTAGTAGTATTTGGTTTATATCAATTTGATTTATATTATTTTTTCTCTTAATTATTATATTCTCTAATTGATAAATTAAATGATCAAGATTGTTAAATCGAAAATAATTAATTGAATCCTTATAGATATTTCTAAAAACATTTATTTCATTAGACAATACTTTGCAATTCAAATAAATTGCTTCTAAAATAGTTATACCAAATCCTTCATACTCACTTGTGCTTATTAACAATTCACAATTTATATATAATGATTTAAGCAAACTATCACTACCATTGAGTTTAATTATTTTTTTTTCAATTCCTAATTTTTTAAAATAAGAAAATTCTTCATTAGACAATTTTTCTCCACCATAACAAACGATATTAAAATTTTCATTGATCTTATTAGTTTTTGCAAATGCTTTAGCTAAAAGTTTAAAATTTTTATATTTTGATCTCCCTCCCACATAAAGAAGAAATGGTTTTTTTAATTTTTCAAATTTAGATATATCTATTGTTTCAATGTCACTAAAATGTTCATAACCATGAGTAATAACACAAGTTCTGTCTTCATTAATTTTATAATATTCAATAAAGTCCTGTCTAGTGTTCTCAGAAACACAAATAAATTTATCAGTTTTTTCAATAATTTTTTTTCTAAACTCATAATAATTATCTTTATATAAGTGATTAAACTTTTCATGGATTGTGTCATGAATTGTAATAACTTTTTTTTTTAAATAATCTTTTTCACTTTCAGGATAATATAAATCATGAATAACATCTGCTTTGATATTTTTTTTATAAAGCTCAGTTAATCTATTATTTAATACTCGTAATATCTTAAGATTTGGATACTTAGAAAGATAAAAACCTCTCTTTTTTATATTTTTGATATCCTTCAAATATCTATTTTTATAAATTGGAGCTATTAGATTAATATCTAATTTTTCTTTTATTAAATTTTCTAATAAGCATGATGAGTATCTGCTTACCCCACCATATTTTTGATGAAAAAACTGACTATTATGAATTAAAATTTGCATTTTAATATTTATAAAATAAAAGAGATAAAAGTAACCAAATATATAATATGTCAGATATATATAATCTAGTTAATTCTATAGCAGATAATAAGTTAGCAATTTTCTTTTTGTCTACATTTTTAGGATTTATGCTGAATTTTTTTTTATCACTAGCTGGATTTAATTGGGTTCGAACTTTAAATCAAAGACTTATCTATATTATTTTTCCACCTGCGATGTCTGTTATATCTTGGACTATTTCTGGCAATTTAGGATTATCACTTGGTATGATTGGAGCTTTATCAATAGTAAGATTTAGAACACCAGTAAAATCACCAATTGAACTAGTTTTTTATTTTGTACTTATAGTTATAGGAATTTCAATAACAGTTGCTCCTATATATACTGTTTTAATATTTAGTTTAGTTAGTTTCGTTCCTTTCATTTTTAAATATATATATAAATTAGAAGATGGTTATTATGAGTTTTCTGAAAATGAGAATGAATTATCTAAATTATCTATTGCAAACTTTTCTATTAAAAGTGCGTCAACTAATTTAACTCACACAATAACATCATTAGAATTTAAGTTGTTAGATTTCAAGGAAGATGAAAGTGGAAATTGTGAACTATCTTTTGAAGTAAATAGTCTAGAACAATATCAAAATTTAAAAAATCAACTTATAAAATGTGGAAAAATTCAAAAGTCAGAATTTGTATCTTAATTTTATTATTTTTACCCTCTAAACTTTTATTTGCAGAAAGTTTAAATCAAAATAGTAACTTTATAACCACAAAAAACTATTATAATTTATTAATTCCAGAAAAAATTAATATTTCTATTATTGGAAAAGAATATATTAAATATTTAAAACAAATAAGAGATGTGGGCGAAAAACAAAATTTGAATTCTAGCCTAATAAACTTCCAAAAAAAAAAATGGATAGATGCTAAAATAAAATCAGAAATATTAGATGATAATCAGATAAATATAGAAATAATTTTACATGGAGACTTTAATGATCATATCTCGCTTCCTTACAGTTCTCTTAGAGCTAAAGTGAAGTCAAAATTTTTCTACCAATTAAAAAACTTCATTCTGTTTAAGCCCAAGACAAGAAGGTATGAGGCAGAAATATTTGGAATTTTATTTTTTAAAAATATAGGAATTTTATCTCCTTTTTCTAGATATATAAAATTAACTATAAATGATAATTTACCTGAAGATTATATTTTTCAAGAAAAAATAACAAAATATTTAATTGAAAGGAAAGGTTTTAGGGAAGAGCCAATTCTTGAGTATGATGAAAAAGATAAATGGAATAAATATATTTTAAATAAGTCACATATAGAGTCAGCTAATTTTTTTAAATTAGAAAATGGAAATTATAGCAATGATATTAAGAATATCGATAAAATTTTCTACGCTGCAACACTAAAACAATTTAAAATAAAAAAAACAAATATATCAAATGATCTGTTTGAAAGTTCAATGTTAATAATGGGTGGTTGTCACGGTTTAGCAGCACATAATAGAAAATATTATTTTGATAGCTTGAACGATCAATTTTTACCCATTTATTATGATGGCATGTTGTTTTATGACAAAAGTAATAATCTTTGTGAAATTGAGAGAAAAGATTATCAGATTAAATTATCTCTAAATAATTATGAAATTTTAAAAAAAAATATTAAAGATAAATCGTTTAAATTAAATTTAAAAAAAGAGTACTTAGAATTAACAAATAAAAAAAAAAATTCTATTCAATTTGATTATTTTTGGAACCAAATAGAAAAAAACTTAGATAAATATAAGATAACTATTGAAAAAGATTTAAATAAGAACATTAAGAAGATTTATAGTAAAGATATTTTTTTTGAAAAAAAATTAATAAAATTAAATTTACCATACCCTAAGGTATATTTTTACAAAGATATTAAAAATAAAGACTATAAGATTTGTTATAATTGGTTTGATCTTAGTAGCAAAGTTTATCTGATGAATTCTAAGAATAAAATCTACAAAAAAGATCAAGGTTGTAAAAAAATAAAAAAAAAATATGTAAAAGATCTTTTAAAGAGTAAAATTTTTTTTAAAACAAATTTAAACGACAAAATAAAAATTTATCCAATATTGATTGGAAATGTTTATGACGAAAAACTTTATATAAATAATCAAAATCCAGAGGTGAAAAGTATTTTTATAAAAGAAAATATTGAAAATAAGAAAATAGATTTAGAGGCAAATACAATATTGTTGGTAAACATAGCTAGTAAAGTTAGTATAAAAAATTTAATTGTTAACTCCTCAGATGATAATAATTCTTCACTGATATTGAATTTAAACGGTACCACAATTGAAAACTTGGAATTTAATCAACAAAACAAATCTAAAAAAACACACAATCAAAATATAGAGAATAGAAATGTCACTGGCTGTATTAATATTTTTGACTCTAGCTTTATAATTAATCAAATTAAAATAAATGGTTCAAATTGTGAAGATGGCCTTAATGTAGTTCGATCAACAGGAATTATTAAAAATATTTCTGTAGTTGATACGATATCTGATGGAGTGGATTTTGATTATTCAGATATAAAAGTTAAAAATTCAACTTTTGATAATATTGGTGGTGACTGTATAGATTTATCATTTGGACTCTATACATTTAAAAATTCTCAAATTGATATTTGTGGAGACAAAGGAATATCAGTCGGCGAAAACACAAAAGCAGAGGTATTAGACACATTTATCAACAACACAGTTATTGGAATAGCATCTAAAGACAATTCAAGAGTCAAAATTAACAATTTAACTATTAACAACACAGAGAAATGTTTATCAGCATATAATAAAAAATCAGAGTTTAGTGGTGGATATATTGAGTATAGAAATTTTGAATGTAAGAATTATCTAAAAGACATAACGTTTGACAGTCAGTCTATCATTCATGATAAGATAATTTCTACAAATAACTAAATTAAAATATAAATGATTAGACAGGAAAAAAAATATATCCTTCAAAATAATAATGAGAAATTAAAATTTATTAAATTTTTATTAAAAAATGGATTTAAAAATATATACAAAGATAGAATTAACTTTTCTATTTATTTTGATTATAAGAATTTAAATTTTTTTCATAATAGTGAAGAAGGATTGTCATTTAGGAATAAACTTAGATTGAGAATTGAAAAAAAACTTTTTCTAAATGATTACAAAAATTTCAATTTAGAAATAAAAGAGTCTTATCCAAATTTTAAAAAGAAATTTTCTTTTTTAAAAGACACCAACTACAAAAAAAATAAAATTCTAATTCAAAAACTTAATTTTGAAAGGAAAATGATATCAAAGAAAATAGTTCCAATATTGAGTACTGAATATGTTCGAAGTTATTATTTTTCAGAAATATATGGCCGTATAACAATTGACCAAAATTTAGAATATCAAATGGCAAAATGGCAAAAAATTTATAAAAGTTTTAATTTTATAGGTAAGAAAAAAGATAAAAGAATTATCATAGAACACAAAACTCAAAATAATTCTTCAACAAATAATTTTGTGACATTGGTATCTAGTAGATTTTCAAAATATTGTGAGGGTGTAAAAATGCTTAATTTAAATAAAATTATTTAAAAATTTTATTTAACAGTATATGTTTGTATTTATACATATTATCTTTTTTTAATTTATCGCTTTTTTTAATCAATAAATCATAATTATCATTCAGACTATAATTTTTATGAATATTATCGTTTTTGACTTTAAGTTTTTAGTGTAAATAGATCTTAATTTATCTTTCATGAAAAATAGAAAAACAGCAATTATCTTTGGAGTGAGTGGTCAAGATGGAGCGTATTTATCAAATTTTTTACTAAATAAGGGTTATCAAGTAATAGGAACAACCAGAAATAAAACAATAAAAAATTTATATCGTCTAAAAAGATTAAAGATTTTAGAAAAAATTAAAATAATTAAAGGTGATGCATCAAAAAAAAACTTTTGTAAAAAATTATTAAGTTCAAAAATTCATGAAATATATTATTTAGCTGGCATGTCTTCAGTAACTAAATCTTATGAAAATCCAGAATTATCATTAAATAGTAATGTGCTTGGTCTGCTTAATATTTTAAAAATAATTAAAGAAAAAAAATATAAAATAAGATTGTTTAATGCAGGCTCTGGACAAATTTATGGAGATAATAAAAATTATAAATATAACTTAAACTCCCAAATTGACCCTCAAAGCCCTTATGGTATTTCTAAGGCAGCAGCTTACTGGTTTGTCAAAATTTACAGGGAAAGATATAATATTTTTTGTTGTACCGGTATACTTTTTAACCATGAGTCCTGTTTAAGATCTGATGAGTTTGTTACTAAAAAAATAATAAATATTTCAAAAAAAATAAGAAATAATAAAAAAATAATATTAAGATTAGGAGATATAAATATTTACAGAGATTGGGGATGGGCACCAGAATATGTAGAAGCATTTTGGTTAATGTTGCAACAAAAAAAATCTCAAGATTTAATTTTAGGAACTGGAAAAATTCATTCATTAAAGGAATTTGTCTATGAAGTATTTAGATTAAACAAAATCAATAAAAAAAATTTAAAACATAATATTAAGAAATTTAATAGAAAGCTTGATATTAGAGGATATAGAGCTGATATTAATCAAGCAAAGAAAATAATAAACTGGAAAGCAAAAATTAACTTCAAAAAAATAATTTTCAAGATGGTGAATGATGAATTATTTTAATTTAATATTTTCTAATAACAGTTTATTAAGAATTTTTCAAAATCAAGAATTTAATAAATTTAAATTAAAAGGACTTTGTTTAGAATTTGGAGCAAATCACAAAATTGATAGAAACTTTTTAAAAAAAAATTCAAAGAAATATAAAGCTATTTTTTCTAATATTGAAAAAAAAGATAAAAGTTTTTTATTTTTAGATTTAGAAAAAAAAACAAGTCATAAAAAGAAATATGATAATATAGTTATATTTAATGTATTGGAGCACATTTTTGATATTAAAACTCCATTAGATAACATATATTCTTTACTCAAAAAGAATGGAAAAATTATTGGATCAACTCCATTTTTATATAGAATTCATGGAGCACCGAATGATTATAATAGATATAGTAAAGAATATTTAAAGGAAGCACTAAAACAAAAAAAATTTAAAAATATAGATATTAAAGAAATTGGTTTAGGACCTTTTTTAGCAAGTTTTTCTTTATTAAGAGGTTATTTAAAATATATTCCACTATTGTATCAGTTTTTATTAATTTTTTTTATAATCATTGATAAATTATTATTTTTATTGATGAAAAATGACCCAAAGTTAATTTATCCAATTGGATATATTTTTTCAGCAGTAAAGAAGTAAATATGAAAAAAAGAGTTTTAGTAACTGGAGGTTCAGGTTTGATAGGGACTTACTTAAAAGAGTACATGCCTGAAGCAATTTACGTAGGTTCAAAAGATTTTAATTTATTAATAGAGAATGATGTTTTGAAAATGTTTAGAGAAATTAAACCTAATATAGTTGTTCATCTTGCTGCATTAGTTGGTGGTGTGCACCATAATATTGATGAGCCTGTTAGATATCTTGAAGAAAATATATTAATGAACACATTTGTTTTAAAAGAAAGTTATAAAAATAATGTTGAGAGATTTACTGGTATACTAAGCTCTTGTATTTATCCAGATAAAATTACAAATTATCCAATTAAAGAAGAAAAATTATTTGATGGAGCTCCACACAAGGATTTATTTTCTTATTCATATGCCAAAAGATGTATGGCAATTCAGATTGATATGTATAAAAAAAAATATAAAAAAAATTATAATTATTTAATTCCTTGTAATTTATATGGAGAATTTGATAAATTTGATTCTGTAAAAGGACATTTTGTTGGTGCATTAATTCAAAAAATAATTGATGCAAAAAAAAATAATTCTAATTCAATTACTTTATTTGGTGATGGAACACCGTTTAGACAATTTATGCATGCAAAAGATTTGGCGAAGATAATTAATGAGATGATTCTGGAGGATAAATTTTATAATATGAATGTCGCAACTGATGAAAATTATTCAATTGATAAAATTGCAAAAATTGCACTTAAAAGTTTAGGCTTAGAAAATTTTTCAGTTAAATATGATTCATCCAAACCTAATGGTCAATTAAGAAAAGATATTGATATATCAAGATTAAAAAAGTATTTTCCTGGTTTTGACCCAATAAAATTAGAAAATGGTATTAAAGAAATTTTTATAAAAAAATTTAAAATATGAGTAAAACATTATTATTTGGTGGGAGTGGTTTTTTTGGACCAGTTATCCTATCTAAAGACTCAGATATAGTTTCGGTTGGCAGAAATAAGCCACCAAAGGAATGTAGCAACCAACACATTCAAATAAACGATTTAAGTCAATTAAATAAATTGGACAATATAAATTTTGATAAAGTAATTTTTTTGATAGGAAGTTCTAATCATCATGAAATAAATATTAAAGAAAATATGGGAATAGATCTAAATGTTTATCCATTAAATGTTGCGCTTTCTTACTTTTCAAAAAGAAAGTTGAAAAAGTTTATATGTTTCACAACTATATTACTTTATGATCAAGAAAAATTTAAAATTCCAGTTGGAGAAAATCAAGATATTAATCCTTATGTAAATAAATATATTTTTAGTAAATATTTATCAGAACAAGTTGTTAATTTTTTTTCTAAATCAGTACCGTCTATAATAGTTAGATTAAGCAATATTTATGGTTACACAAAGTTGAGAAGACCCGATTTAATTCCAACAATTATGCAAGATATTTTTGAAAAAGATGAAGTTTCAATATGGAACGATGAACCAAAAAGAGACTTTATTTTTACAGAAGATGCTGCTGATGCAGTTTTAAAACTTTTAGAAACTGATTTTACTGGAACTATCAATTTAGGAACAGGCAAAATGACATCGTTAAAAGAGATTTGTAAAATCATACAACAATTATCTGGAAAAAAAATATTATCTGGAAATAAAAAAGTTACAGGGCCAATGGAATTTGTAACAGATATTTCTAAGTTAACTCAAATCACAGGCTGGAAACCCAAACATGATATTGTAAGTGGATTAAAAAAAACTTATGAAAAGATGAACAACTACTATAAGGAAAATTGATATATTAAATAGTTAACTTTGATTAATGAAAATTTTCTACTGGGCACCATTTTTATCAAATATAGCAACCGTTGATGCTGTTTTAAAATCAATAAGCTCGATAAATAAATATGATAATAAAAAAGAATTTGAAACTTATATTATAGACTCAGTTGGTGAATGGTCTCAAAATGATATTAGGTTTAAAAAAATTAATATTAAAAAAATATATAAAAAAGATATTTACAAATTATTACCAAAAGGAAGTTTTTTAAAAAGTCGAACTTCACAAATGATAATTTTTATTAAAAGTTTATTTAATTTGAAAAAAATAATTTTAGAGGAAGTACCAGATTATTTCATAGCACATCTTGTAATTTCGCTACCTTTACTATTATTTAGTATATTTAGCTTTAAAACGAGATTGATTATTAGAATTTCAGGTACACCAAAATTGAATTTTTTAAGAAAATTTTTTTGGAGGTTATGTTCTAAAAAAGTTTATAAAGTAACTTGTCCTACTTTTTCAACTTATAAAACATTGAAAAAATTGAAAATTTTTACTGATGACAAATTAGAGATTTTATTTGATCCAATCATATCAGTAAAAGAAATTAATAAACAAAAAAATGAAAAAATAGACCCAAAATTAAGAAACGATAATTATATTTTAGGAATAGGAAGATTAACAAAGCAAAAAAATTTTCAACTTTTGATAAAAGCCTTTTCTGTGATTAGTAAAAAAGAACCAGATCTAAAGTTAATAATTCTAGGTGAGGGAGAAGATAGAAATAAGTTAGAAAAACTCGCAATTGATTTGAGTGTAGGAGATAAAGTCAGTTTAATTGGATATAAGTCAAATGTGTTTAATTATTTACATAATGCAAAATGTTTTATTTCATCGTCATTATATGAAGATCCTGGCTTTGTAATCATTGAAGCAGGATTTCTAAATAAAATCGTATTTGCTGCAGACTCTAAAACTGGTCCTTCTGAAATACTAGAAATGTCAAAAAGAGGAATACTATACGAAAATAAAAACTATGAGGATTTAGTTAAAAAATTTTTTGATTTTATGAATTTAGATGATGTTAAGTTAAATGAAAAAAAACTGAATTTAAAAAAATATTCTTCAAATTTCACATCATTTACGCATTTTAAAAATTTAAGAAGAATTTTAGTAGATTAATATAAGGGAAAAGGATTAATAATTTTTTTGATATAGATTTCAATTATTAAATTTTATTAAATAAGTTTTCAAATTTTTTTTTATGATTGTTTAAATTAAATTTTAAAACATTTTTTTGTGCCAATTTTGCTTTTTGAATAAATATTTTAGGATCATTAATATAATTTTTTATTTTTGAAGCTAAATCAAAATACCCATTATAATAAATTTCACCAAATTTACCATTTGATAATATTTCATTAATGCCACCATGGCTTTGAGAAGATATAACTGGAATTCCCAAACTTGCTGCTTCTACAACAGAGTTAGGAAAGCCCTCAAAATAAGAAGCATTAATATATAAATCACTTTTGATCAATAATTTGAATATCTTTTTTTGATGGCCATGAAATTTAACATTCTTATTTAAGTTTAATTTTTTTGTGATTTCCTTTAAATAATTTTTTTCAGGTCCATCACCAATAATATTCAAAATAATATTTTTTTCTTTAACTTGACTAATTGCAAAAATAATATGTTGCAATCTTTTTTCTTTAGAAAGCCTAGATACTGTTGTTATGTTTAATGATTTATTATTTAATTTTTTTTTTAAGATAGTTTTATTTGAGTCAATAGAAGGAGGGTGTATTGTTATTGAGTTATAATTATATTTTAATTTAAGATAATTAGAAATATATTTTGAATTACATACAATTTTATCAAAATTTGAGTAATAAATTCTTAATAGAATTTTAAGAATAAATTTTTTCAAGAAATCAATTAAACCAAAATATATTTCTAGTTCTTTGAGAGGAGTTCTTTCTATTCCAATTAATTTAATATTCTTTCTCTTTCCTAAAATAATCGAACAAAAAATATTTGTATAATTAATATTTGATATAAAAATATTTTTATTTTTTGGTTTGATTAATTTATTTATTATTTTTTTTAATTGAAAAAAAGAAAATAACAATCTTTTAGATGACAATTTATGTACAGTAATTTTTTTTTTTTTTAATAAATTTTCATAAGCACAATTACCGAGGCATATAACAGAGATTTGAAATTTTCTTGAATTCAAGGAAGATGCAAGTTTGAATACAGAATTTCCAGCTCCACCAAATCCAAATCTAGCTAAAAAAAAAATTAAATTAATTT
>MDTC01158254.1_pt1 | contig 10931 bp, 8 predicted proteins | sample 811181 | NCBI WGS metagenome assembly MDTC01 (sample SAMN05326644, study PRJNA326480) | marine metagenome | isolation source: seawater | place: Pacific Ocean: North | collected 2011 | reverse complement strand
CAAGCATACCAATCCAACTATTTCGTAACATCGAATCCGTAACCGGAGCAAATTCATTACCCCCCTCTCCTAGGTTATAAATCTCTTTGTTATCAAAATTCTGTTTGTATTCTACAAAATTTTTCTCTTTGGATTTTTGAACAACTTGATCTGGACCAATTGGCCCATCTCTCGCTATTAGCGAGTATATATTAGCAAGCCTTGCTTCTTTGTTTTCCCATTTTCGTAAATTAAATTCCATCGCATGCATACTTTCTTTCGCAGCCACGAGTTCCGTAAAAGTTTTGTCTACAATTTCTCTTAACAAAAATGGTTTGATTCCTAGTCGCAAAAACAATGATTCAGGAGGTTTTCTGGGAGCTTTATGCCCACTAAAACCATAGTCCAAGCTAACAACAATCCAATTTGCCAAGATTACTACATCAATCATATCATTGAAGTCCTTACTTGGTACTTTTTGTCGTGCTTCAGGATTTGGCTCGTGATGCCACCTGATGACTCCTTCTACCAAAGCAGAAAGACCCCAGTTTTTACAAATCAAATAACCCAAATAATCATGTCTAGGGGATTGATTAATTAATTCTGCTTGGAAAAAGTTAATATTCTTATCTACCGCTAATCTAGCGTCATTGTTCATACTATCTGAACTATTAGCTTCATCCAATTTATAACGAGCAACCTTGCCGATATCATGCAGTAAGCCACAACTGTATGCTTCTTCGTCCCAAGTTTTCCCTAAAACTCGAGCTATATTTCGACTAGCCCACCCGACACCCATACTGTGTTGCCAAAGGTCACTAAGATCAAAATCTTGGGACTCAATTCCATTATCAAATAATTTAAATACGGATGAGCTAAAAATTATATTTTTTATACCTTCAAAACCAAGTGTTCCAACTGCCTCATTTACTGAAGAAACTCTTTCACGGTTACCTCGATAAAAACTCGTATTAGCAACACGAAGAATTTTCATAGTCATCGACTGATCAGATGCCATTACATCTTCCACCGAAAAACTAGATGAATTCGGATTATTTAAAATATTTGTCAATTGATTCACGACAGTTGGCAAGGTAGGCAACTCACGCTGTATTTGATTAATCAAAAAATTATAATCTATCGTCATTGCTTAAAGTGATTCCATTTATCTTTAGTGTGAAATAAAATTATCGAATTTTGTTGTTAACTTCTTACAAATTTTGAGGAACTTAATTTAAAATTCTTCATTTTTATAAGGATTTTTAAATCCCTTAGAATTAAGGCATTTCTCAAGTTTAACCAAGGAGCGGCTGATCGTTACACCAATGCTTTTTTCATTAGGAAGTTTATTTTTTTTGGCAATTTCCCTTTGGCAATCACCGAAAATGTAAAAGGAATGTATAAAGTTTTTTTCTTTATTATTTAAAGCTTCGTCCTCGCAATCATTAATTGCGGTTACATAATCAAACAATTCGTAAAAATCAAAATAATCCAATTTTGATGCAACCAAATCCAATCGGGTTATATTATTTTCACCAATTTTTTCGTATAAACTAAGTACGCCACCAGAACCATTTTTTTCAGCATTCACAGAGCGCAAAAAGTCTACTCCCCTATTATAAGCAACAACTCGAGTAAACCGTTTTAAATCAGCAAATGATTTATCTTCAAATTTAAAATTACTATTAATTACCTCCTTTAACGATATTTGAGCAATATCTTCAGAATCTTCGATGCTTAAACCTAATTTCCATCTTAATGTACCAAAAGCTATGTCGAATAGAATAGGAAAGGCTTTTCTCCACTCCTCATCATCTCTATCCCCTAGCAAACTCATATTCATTAGGTCAATATTCAAGATGGATTATGCTCTAAGTCGAGGATAATCAAATCACTTGAAATCAGTAACTTCGCCCGTCTTTGTTTTCGTAAAAATTCAGAAACGCCTTGTGAACTACGCGATATCCTCCGGGAGTGGGATAATCTCCTGTAAAGTACCAGTCACCGGAATGATCCGGCAGTGCCTCGTGTAGGTTTTCTATGCTTTGATACACGACCTCTACTTCGGTGGTGCCATTGAGACAATCAGGTTTTACCAACTCCGCAACCTTGGCAGAAATTTCCGAAGCGGTAAAATTCTCGTACACTCGCTTTACATGGTTTTCAAGCTTTGGCTGTGGATCCTTTAATGCCTCCCGGCACTTAATTGCTACCTCCGCAAGAAGTCCATTATAACCCCGCTCTTTGATCAGAGCGACGGCAGCCTGAAAAGCAATGAATTTACCGAGTTCAGACATATCAATTCCATAACAGTCAGGATATCTAATCTGTGGAGCAGTCGATGCGATCAGCAGTTTTGTAGGCTTGGAGCGTCCAAGAATTTGTAAAATGCTGCGTTTGAGAGTTGTTCCACGGACAATCGAATCATCAATACAGACAAGTGCATCCTCTCTGGCCCTGACTACTCCGTAAGTAATGTCATAGACATGAGAAACAAGTTGGGCCCGACCAGATTCCTGGCTGATAAAAGTGCGCAACTTAATGTCCTTATTCGCAATCTTTTCACCCTTCGGCCAATTATCCATAACCAATTCATCAATTAAATCATCGGTGAGCTCACCAGACTTATTTGCATCGAGAAGTTTCTGTTTAACTTCGGCACGTCGAACCAGTCTAAGCTGCTCCATGAAACCGTAGTAAGCACTCTCAGCCGTATTGGGAACATAACTGAATACACTTTTAGCAAAATCTTTCCCCACAACCTCCAACACCTGAGGAACCAGCAAGGCTCCAAGTGTTTTTCTCTCCGCATAAATATCGGGATCATTGCCACGGGAAAAATAAATTCGTTCAAAAGAGCAAGATGTTCTTCTTGCCGGATCCTCTGCAAATCGCTCATTGATTACTTCCCCATTGGATCGAATTACCAGGATCGAACCAGGATCAATTTCAGAAACCTCATTCATTTTCTTTTCGAAAACAGTCATCAGGGGAGCTCTTTCCGATGCGACTGCTACAACTTCATCATCCTCAAAATAAAAGCCAGGTCTGATCCCAAGAGGATCTCTCATGGCAAAGGCATCGCCATTACCCGCGATACCCGCAAGAGCGTAGCCTCCATCCCAATGAATGGATGCTTTTCGAAAAACTTCCGGTAAATCGATACGATCACCAATCCATTTAGCATGGTCCTGACCGGAGATATCTTCACTCTCCACCTCTTTGGCCAATCGATCATTCATGGCATCAAGATGATAACCTGCTTCTTCCAATATGGCTTGTGTATCAGTATCAAAGACCGGATGTTGACCCCGATCAACTAACTTGGAGTTTAATTCTTCAACATTGGTCAAATTGAAATTACCCGCGATCATGAGATTTTTGCCAGGCCAATTGCTTTTCCTAAAATAAGGGTGGCAGGTAGTGGATCCATAAGCACCGGAGGTACCATATCGCAAGTGTCCAAGAAGTAACTCTCCCCCGTATTCAAAATGTTTCTTAATGGTTTCAGGAAACTCCGGAAAAGCCACTCCCTTGTTAATTAGTTTACTAAGAGTTTTATTTTGCTGATCAAAAATTTTAGCAAGAGCTTTACTACTGGTACTGCGCTCACGAAACATAAAAGCCTCACCGGCTTCCACATTTAACTTCATCGAACCAATTCCTGCACCATCTTGTCCGCGGTTATGCTGTTTCTCCATCAAAAGAAACAATTGATTAAATCCCCAAAGGGGTGTGCGGTATTTTTCGGCGTAGTAATCGAGTGATTTTTTTAATCGAATTAGTGCGATACCACAGAAATGTCCGATGTCATCACTCATCTACTATCCCTTGGAAGACTCCATATGTTGAGGAATGGCATTTTCCCAGACCCAATGTAATTCATCAACTTTTGCACAAAGGACTTCTTCTTTACCAAAATTCACTTTCAAGATTCCGGTTTCATTTACCGTACCCAATGAATCAATTTGTACCCCGGCACACTCGGCATTGGATATTAAATCCTGAGAATCAGATGGATTCACTGCAACAATCACCCGACCCTGACTCTCACCAAAAAGAGTAGCATCCAATCGCTCAGCTTCAGGAATGGAAAGCGTAAGACCGAGTTTATTACCCCCAAACAACATCTCAGCTAAACAGACCATAAAACCACCCTCGGATAAGTCGTGAGCTGCATTAATCTTTCCGGATTCAATCTGAGAGATAAGTAACTCCTGCAACTTCATCTCGTTTTCTAAGTCTATTTCAGGAACCGACCCTTCTTTTTTCCCATACTCAGTTTGCAGGTAATAACTTCCTCCCAACTCATTAGACCATCCACCAAGCAAAAGAAGCTCTAATCCAGCTTTCTCTACCTGGCTTCTCGTTACCTGCTTCTGATGATCTATCAATCCAACCATCGAAACTACCGGCGTTGGATCAATTGAGCCCTCTCCGTGTTCATTATACAGACTGACATTCCCTCCTACCACAGGCACATCAAAAAAGGTGCAGGCATCTGCAAGACCTTTAACACATTCCTTGAGCATGAAGTACGCCTCCGGCTTGTTCGGGTTACCAAAGTTAAGATTATCGGTGACCGCCAAGGCTTTTGCTCCCGAACAAGCCAGGTTACGCATACATTCTACAAAGGCTATTTGTGCACCTTTGTAAGGATCGAGATGGCAGAATCGATTATTACAATCATTGGCAATGGCCAAATACTTGTCGATTCCTGCAATGCTCAATCTTACCACACCCGCATCGCTTCCGGGTTCAACCTTACAACCCGACATGACCATATGATCATATTGCTGCCAGACCCAACGCTTGGACGCTATGGTCGGATGACTTAGTAAATTTTTTAGAGAACTCTGAACTTGATTGGCCGAGATATCCTGGATCTGTGAAGGCGACCAACCCCTTGCAGCCATAACATGAAGAGGCTCAGAAGCAGGCTTGTCATAAACGGGAGCTTCGTCAGTGAGAGATTTTGCAGGTAGATCAGCAACCACAACTCCTTTATGACGAATGACCATTCGATCTCCCTCTTTTACCTCTCCAATATGAGCAGCATACAAATCCCATTTCTCAAAGACCTCCTCCAACTCTTTTTCTCGTCCCTTTTGTACGATAACCAACATTCTTTCCTGACTCTCAGAAAGCATGATTTCATACGAATTCATTCCCGTTTCTCTTTGAGGAACCAAATCTAAATCAATTTCTATACCGGCATCCCCTCTGGATGCGGTTTCACAGGTTGAACAGGTAAGACCCGCTGCACCCATATCCTGAATTCCGACAACCAATCCCGGAATGGCCATCATTTCCAGGCAAGCTTCTAAAAGTAGCTTTTCCATAAAAGGATCTCCTTTTTGGACGGCAGGGCGATCCTCAGCACTCTCTTCAGTCAGCTCACGAGAGGCAAAACTCGCACCACCCAAGCCGTCTCTCCCTGTTCCTGGGCCTACATAGTAGACGGGATTCCCTACACCCGTAGCAGCCCCTTTCTGTATATCTTCGTGTCGAAGGATTCCAGCACACAATGCATTAACCAATGGATTTCCCTCGTAACAATCATCGAAGTAAACATCACCGCCCATGTTGGGTATTCCCAGGCAATTACCGTAATGAGAAATTCCGCTGACCACACCACGGAAAAGTCTTTTGACATGAGGATCGTTTAGGCTACCAAATCGCAGTGAATTGGTGAGCAAAATTGGGCGCGCACCCATCGTAAAAATATCTCGCACTATCCCCCCCACTCCAGTGGCCGCCCCTTCGAAAGGTTCAATCGCACTAGGATGATTGTGGGATTCAATCTTGAATGCTACACCCCATCCATCTCCAACATCGATAACTCCCGCATTTTCTTCACCCGCTTTAACAAGGACCTGACCAATCGCCTCCTTATCTTTCTTTTCGGTGGGGAATAGACGAAGAAGCTTACGGGTATTTTTATAGGCACAGTGTTCGGACCACATTACGGAAAAGATACCCAATTCCGTAAGATTAGGTTCACGACCGAGTATCTCAAGAATTTGCTTATACTCTTCAGGAAGAATACCGTGCTGATCAATTAGTTCCTGAGTTATTTCAACATTAAGGACAGGATCCGGATTAAGTGGTAGCGGTGTAGAGGAAGTCTGACTCATGAAACCGAAACCTCACATAGACGGGATTGCATAAGTGGTTCGAGAAATGCCTTCAAAACAGGTAAACCATCCAAGCAGGGATGGTGGGAGGCTACTGCTCTTTCCGGGTGAGGCATCATTCCGTAAACATTGCCCGTAGAATTACGAATACCGGCAATGTCATTCATAGACCCGTTAGGGTTTCCATCATAACGAAATAAAATTTGATCATTTTCTTCCAAAGCAGAAAGAACGGTTTCATCTGCCCGATAATTCCCTTCTCCATGCGCAATAGGCAAAGTAATTGATTCACCTAAAGTGCCCGGATTAAAACGCTTATTGGATTCCTCGATTACAAGTGACTGATTGAGGCATCGAAAATCCAAGCAGTCATTCCGGATCAAAGCCCCTGGAAGTAAACCTGACTCGCATAAAATCTGAAACCCGTTGCAGATGCCAAGAACCTGACCTCCTTTAGCGGCAAATTCCTTTAAACTCTGCATAATCGGAGAAAAGCGGGCAATGGCACCACATCTTAAATAATCACCAAATGAAAAGCCTCCGGGTACGATCACTGCCTCAGTCTCAGCGGTTAATTGATCTTTATGCCAAACTCTTTGAGCAGGAATACCCAACACATCCTTAACTGCATGCTCCGAGTCCCAGTCACAATTGGAACCTGGGAACTGTAAAATGGAAACCCTCATGACTTAACCTCCTCATCCTCAAAAACTTCTTCCACTACCGGGTTCGTGAGGATTCCTAAACCATCAATCTCCACGGTTACTTCATCTCCCGGGACTAAATATCTCTTCGGGTTCCTAGCCTCACCAACCCCGGAAGGAGTCCCAGTAAGAATGAGGGTTCCAGGCAGCAAGGTGGTGCTTCCACTCAGGAAGGAAATAAGGGTAGGCACATCGAAAATCATATCATCCGTTCCAGATTCCTGCATTTTTTCCTCATTGACGAATGAACGGATAGTCAATTTGGAGGGATCTGGGATTTCATCCGCTGTGGCTAGACAAGGGCCCACTGGGCAAAAAGTATCAAAAGTCTTACCTCTACAGAATTGCCCTCCGCCTTTTTCTTTTTGCCAATCGCGTGCACTTACATCATTGGCACAGACATAGCCCAGAACATAGGATAAGGCTTCCTCTGGCTTAACATTTTTGCAGGGACGGCCGATCACTACCCCGAGTTCAGCTTCATAATCAACCTTGTCGCTCCGTAGATAACGGGGAAGCACAATCGGGTCGCCTGGGTTTTGGGCGGCTGTGGGCGCTTTCATGAAAACCATAGGATATTTTGGTATTTCCAATCCCGATTCCTCCGCGTGAGCCCGGTAATTCAAACCAATCGCATAAATACAACGAAAATCAATTGGCGTAAGAAATTGAAATGGGGTAATCCGTTGATCCGTTGCTTCAAACTCTCCGTCGCCCTTTTGTAAAATTAGAAAGGTAGTATCACCCTTATCAAAACGGCCGAACCCCATCTTGCCGGCTTGGTCAAGATACCGAAAAATCCTCACCCTTCTTCTATCTCGTAACGATAGTCCTCAATGACCGGATTACTTAGCAACCCGTCACATAGCTTGTCAAGTTTCTCCCTTGATTCAGGATTGTCTGATCCTCCCATCTTGAAGGTGATAGTTTTGCCCACGCGCACACCTTTTACCGACTCGTGGCCGAGACTTTTCATCGCATGCTCGACCGCCGCTCCTTGTGGATCCAAGACCGTATTCTTGGGTGATACAAAAACAGTTACCTTCACTGCTAACCTTGAAACGATTCATCCGCCTTTCTTTCAACCTTATTTTGCGCACGTTGGAAAAAACTTTGCGAATTACCTTCAATCCTGTGCCAAAGGATGAAAATTTGCATGCTCGTCCAGTAATCTTTCCGAACCAACATGTGTATAAATTTGAGTCGTCCCTATATCCGCATGCCCAAGCATTTCTTGTACTGAACGAACATCTGCCCCTCCCATGAGCAAATGAGTTGCAAAAGAATGCCTTAACCCATGTGGACTGACTTTTTTTTCGATTCCCGCTTTTTTTGCATACCTTTTAACAAGAACCCAAACCATTTTTCTGGAAATGGCTTTTCCCCGCATACTCAGAAAAAGTTCTCCCCCTGTTCCTTCCTTAGTCAAAAAGGGTCGTCCCCCATGCAAATAATTTCTAACCGCTTCGGTTGCATAGCGACCAACCGGTACAACTCTTTCCTTGGCACCCTTTCCAAATACTCGTGCAAACCCTTCATCCGGATCAAACGCATTTACGGGAATCATACAAATTTCGGAAACCCGCAAACCGCTTCCATACATCAATTCCAGCAAAGCCCTGTCCCTTTTACCCAGAGGGGTGCTTAGATCCGGAGCATCTAGTATTTTTTCGATCTCAGGAATGGTCAGACAATGAGGCAAGGTTCGTCTTTTTTTGGGATTCCCCAAAAGTTCCGTATGGTTCTCTCCCAACTCACCCTCTGCCACAAAATAACGGATCATCATGCGAAGAGCAGATAGTTTTCTTGCCAGGCTTGCCACCGCATATTGACAATCAGTCAGGGAAGAGATCCAGGCAGAGTAGTCATCAAGCTTGGCCTCCTTCCAATGAGAAACCTCTCGGTCATGTAAAAAAAGGGCACACTGAGTCAAATCAGTTTCATAGGAAGTAATGGTATTAGCGGAAAGCCCTTTCTCCAATTGCACCCACGCAAGAAAACCATTAATCCATGATTCAAAGGCTGGAGGAGCCACCAGGCGTTCAAATTCATCAACCTCTTGCTCTACATTGCCCATTCGACTGGCTTACAATTTGGGAGGTTCCACCGGGTTTATGTTTCCTGCAAAAAGTTTCCTGTAAATTCGATTGATTGGCGTTTTTAAACGGCTCACCATAAACTTTTCCCTACGCAAAGCTCCATACCCGTAACGATAACTTGCAGCCAATCGAGGGTATGAAAATAAAGCCTGACTTTCCAGCATCTGCTTTAGCCTCTGCAAATAAAGCATACCAACCTCCACATTGGTTTCCCATTCGAATGCCTGACGATAATGAAGTTTGGTTACATCGCTCCAGGCAGCCTCAGTTAGTTGCATCATTCCTTTTGCAACAGAGGACTCAGCATTTGCATCCAAACTGCTCTCCGCATGACAAATTGCATACACAAAAGTTGGCTCCAAATGATGCTTTGGTGCTTCAGTTATGATCTTTTTCCATACCAGCTCCTTGGTAATATAGTTTGCATTCTGGTCAAAAAATCTACAACCAACCATCGATACACAAAGCCCGAAAAGTAGGCATTGAAAAGTTAATTTAGTAAATATCTTACATCCAACCATCACCGTCAAAGACTAATTGATAATTCTCACCCGAGGCAAGAGTCATTGCACATAGGCTAAGTCGAAGACGATGAGAAAAGAAAAGCTAAGATCAGGAAAAGTACAAACAGAACAGTTAATCCAACTGGGAAAATACCTAATCTCATCCTCCTTTTCATAATTTGATCATTTTTGGAACCCAGAGACCCGGAATAACCAAAGCCTCGAAGAGCAAAGGCTAGTGCAACCGCACAATTAATTTGTGCACCCTTCGCAAATACACAGACCTTTTCAGTTAAACCGGCAACCAAAAGAGAATGAGCCTGAGTGTTTAGTCCATTCCAAAAAATCGACCCAAAATTTATAAAAAATCGACCTACTTTTCTGTAGAGCCAATCGATATCAAGATTAACCGAGGGCATATCTTTGGGATATTTACCCCAAAGGTTCAGGAGGGTAAAAGTGAGAGCCGAAAATAGCAGGATTTCCAACTGCGTAATCACATGGGTCCCATCATAAGGGTGATAGCCCATCGCACCGTTAGGAAGAAGGCTGTATAGCCATTGGGGGTTGCAACCGAGGAATACACAAAGAACGGCAGAAACTGACATGGCTATCAACATATGAGGAGGAGCTTCTTTGGGCCGTAATCCCGAGTCTTTAGCAAAAAAAGCAAAGAAAGGAACTTTAATGCCAGCCTTGTGAAAAACTCCAGCAGAGGCAAAAAGTAGGCATATCCAAACTAAGGTATGACCATGCCGAGCTGCTTCCGTTATGATAATCGACTTGCTGATAAAACCACTGAACAAAGGAAAGGCTGATATGGAGGCAGCTCCAATAATACAAAACACGGTTGTGAATGGCATCGACTTGTACAACCCCCCCAAATGCGAAGCACGGACCTCTCCGGTTCTAAACAACACCGCTCCCATACTCATAAAAAGAAGACCTTTATAGATTACATGAGTGAAGGCATGAGCAATGGCTCCATCAATTGCAAGTTTACTACCTATTCCAATAGCGACGACCATAAAACCAATTTGATTGATTTTGCTGTAGCAAAGTACACGCCTGAGGTCATTTTCGATTACGGCATAGAAAATTGGAAAGACAGCCATAACCGCTCCCACTGGAATCAGAATCTCGGCTCCCGGAAATAGCCTAACCAGCATACACACCGCACATTTTGTGGTAAAAGCACAAAGCCAAACCGGACCGGTATGAGTCGCTTCGGCATAACCGTCTTTAAGCCAAACATGTAAACCGGGAAACGCCGCCTTGATCCCAATGGCCAACAAGATTAATTGAGCACCAAGATCACCACTTTCCAAGGCATCTGTTAAAGAATTCAAAGCCAAGGCACTTGACCCCTCTCCGTGGTATCTAAGAAGAATGCCAAATAACAAAAGCAAGCCCGAAGAGATATGAAAAAACAGATAGCGGAAACCGGAATCCTCAGCAGTTTTTGTCTTTCTTCCCCATATCTGAAAAACGGATGTGATCGCCAATCCT
>MDTC01075947.1_pt1 | contig 10931 bp, 8 predicted proteins | sample 811181 | NCBI WGS metagenome assembly MDTC01 (sample SAMN05326644, study PRJNA326480) | marine metagenome | isolation source: seawater | place: Pacific Ocean: North | collected 2011 | reverse complement strand
TTTGATGGTTCTGCTAATGTAGTAATCTCTGGCACAACGATTGGTAACGAAGCGGTAACCACTGCAAAGATTCAAGATGGTGCAGTAACTGGTACCAAGATTGCATTAGGCACCATTACAGCCAATTTGGTTGCAGCTGATGCAGTCGAGTTAGGAGCCAAGACTACAGGTAATTATGTAGCAACTGTTACTGGTACAGCAAATGAGATCGTAGTAACTGGTTCTGGGTCAGAGACAGCTGGTGTAGTTGTAGGCCTGACTGACAATGTTACTATACCCAATAATCTATCTGTTACTGGCAATACATCTATTGGTGGTGACTTAGTAGTAGACGGTAACTTAGAGATCAATGGTACTCTTACCTATATTGACTCAACTACCGTTACAATTGGCGACAACTTACTTAAGCTAGCCAATACAAATATCTCAGATACCGTAGACACTGGTTTCTATTCAAGGTATAATGACGGTTCTGATAAATTCACTGGTCTGGTCAGAGACGCTACAGATGGTTCCTACTATCTGTTTGATAACCTTACAACTGAACCCGATCAACAAATAAACTTTGGTAGTTCATCACAAGCTACCTTACATGCCACAATAGATGGTGGAACTTTTTAAATAATTGTCATCTCTCTTATATAAGAGAGTATCTCTAGATAGAGGATATAATGGCATCTAAAATTCAAATTAAGCGAAGTTCGGTTGCGGGCAAGTTACCCAATACCTCGAACTTATCTACAGGCGAGCTCGCCTTAAACCTATCTGATGGTAGATTGTTTTCATCAGATGGAGCTCGCATATTTGAAATAGGTGCTAACGTAGCCTCGCTGACAGTTAATGGATCGATTACGTTTCCAATTTACCCTGGATCCAATAATCAGATTCTGGTAAGTGATGATAATGGTACACTTACTTTTAGAAAAAACATACCAACATTTGTAAGTGATTCAGCTCCATCGAATCCGGAAAACGGTCAAATTTGGTTTGATGCAGACGATGAGATAGCTTACATATATTATGATGAACCAGGAAATGCTAGGTGGGTAAACGTAACAGGCTCCGGAGGAGTGTCTAGCGGTGTAAGTAAAAAACAATCTGTTCTATATTCACTAATGTTTGGGTAAATTGGTATGGCACTAGATTTGTATAGAACAGGTTTAAAATCAGTATCCGCTAACGGCTCACTGATTTATACTGCACCTTCTGGTAAGCATGTTGTGCTGAGTCTTACAGCAACTAACGTGTGGGGCTCAGCCATGCCGGTAGATTGTTATGTAATTATGAATGAGACTGGTAGCGATGCCAACAATACGATAAATATACAAAAAGATTTACGAATAGAATCTAGAACATCAGAGGACTTAATTCCACGAAACAAAATTACATTGGAGCAAGGCGATAAATTATACGTTGGATGTCCTGAAAACACCGCAGTAGAATTTTACCTTAGCGTTGTAGAAGATGTGGTATAATTTAAGGGATACCAATGAGTAGTGTCTTGGATCAAGAAATTGGAAGTATAGTTGTTCAGCAACCAGCTAGCAACACAGGACTTCATTTTGAGCTAGGCTCCTTGTATTCTGATAAAACCTTTTATGGTTTTAAGTTGGATAGAACTACTGGTGATTGTACGGTTGAAGTAATTAAGTATGGAAGCAACACAGCAATTAGAATTCCAGACCCTACCTACAGTCAAGGAACAGATGATTACCTTCAATGGTTCTGGTCCAAAGAAACTGTTAGTTTTAGATTTAACAATAGCACCGGCCATTTAGAGATGGTTATTATTTCATAAATAGGGCAAAATGTTTAGGAAATTTCAATGGCGCAGATAATCGATCTAGGCAAGTTAAGATTTAACTTTGCAGGTGATTACAGTAATAGTACTACCTATGAGTCTAACGATGTTGTTAGATATGGTGGTAACGTATACGTTTATAGTAATCTAGTCCGAACCTCAGGAAATCTTCCTACAGACACCAACTACTGGGCATTGATGGTCGAGGGTGTAAACTTCGAAGGTGTTTGGTCGTCTTTACAAAACTATCAAATTGGAGACCTAGTTGCACACGGTGGTGTAATTTACTTAGCTACTGCTGATAGTATTGGTCAGACCCCACCCAACGTTTCATACTGGTCAGTATACACACAGGGCTTCCAATTCGAAGGAGTATACGACAATTCAACACAGTATCAAAAGAATGATATTGTAACCTATGGTGGCCAGACATATATTGCTAACACAGACACCACAGCTACACTGCCTACTGTTACCGGAACATGGAACAAACTAGCAGCTGGTCTTTCTCACGAGGGCACATACAGTAATACGACCGCCTATGTACCCGGTGACATTGTAAACTATGGCTCTAATGTTTATCGTAACATACTAGAGTCGACTGGTACCATGCCTCCTGCCAATACTAACTGGAGTCTTCTTGTATCTGGTAGCAATTATAGAGCTGGATGGCAAGGTACTTCGTACTATAAGATCGGAGACTCAGTAACATTAGGTGGTAATCTTTATAAGGCTCTTGCTGATAACCACAATGCAGAACCATCATTAAATGGATCTCTGTGGCAACTACAAGTACCTGGTATTAACAACAGAGGTGACTGGGCTACTGGTCAAACATACTTCCCTAACGAAGTAATCAAGCACGGTGGCAGAACCTTACTAGTAAATTCAAGTCACGTTTCTAATACTTACATAATTAACGACATAAATGCTGGACGCCTCACTTCATTCTCAGACGGGATACGGTTCCGAGGAGAATGGACAGCTGGAACTAACTACTTAGATAATGATGTAGTTATTTTTACTCCCAACCTTTATATTGCAAACACTGATCACACAGCAAATTCAGATTTTAATGTTGATAGATCAAACAATGGATATTGGGAGCAACTGGTAGCGGGTGCTAGTGGTATTGTACCGGGCATTACGGCTGCAGTTGACGAGGGCAAATACCTTAAAGCATCGGGTGCTAACACAACGGTGTGGGCACATCCTGGAGCAGTAGAGAAGTTCTTCTTTGTATCTAACGCTTCTACAGCAAACAATGACATTTATCATGGCCAAACTGCTGACTATGCCTTTGCATCTATTAAGTATGCTTGTCAGTATATTGCTTCTAACACCGCTGCTCATACTCCAGCAACGATCTACGTTAAGAACGGTACGTACAACGAACAGCTTCCAATCACTGTTCCAGAAAATGTTACTATCAAAGGTGACAGTTTAAGAAACACCGTTATTCAACCTGCCGCTGGTAATGATGATTTTGGTAGTGTACCCAACAACAAATCTACAATGTTCCTGCTTGGAAGTGGTACAACTATTAAAGATGTACTGATGAAGGGAATGATTGGTTTTGTACCAGGTAGCAGCCCAGACGACATTACTACTGCCACTATTGGCGGTGTCTTCCTAAGACTGAACCCTGCATCCACTATTATTAAATCACCTTACATTGATGGGTGTACTGCTAGCTCAACAAAAGGTATTGGTGCTATTATTGATGGTAGTGTTAATGCTGGTGTTGGATCTATGTTGTTCCACGCCTTTACACAAATTCACGATGGCGGTGTTGGTTTCTGGGTAAAAGATAACGGTCTTGCAGAGATTGTATCATGCTTTACTTACTACGCACACCTTGGTTACACTACATCTGGTGGTGGAAAAATTAGAGCGCTTAATGGTAACAACTCTTATGGAAAATATGGAGCTGTATCCGGAGGTTTTGATACAACAGAGAATATAGTCACTGGTAAACTACACGGCGATACGTTATCTTACGTATCTTCGACGCTGTCTAACACAGCCGGATTTACTGTAGGCGATACTCTGACAGTAGGTAGCACTATTAATTTAGTTGCCAACTCGATGACTGTTAACCTAGCTAACACTGTTGTAACAACTAATACTGCTCACGGATTAATAAATGGTCAAGCGTTCTATTTCGACCAGTTAAATGAAACGGCTTGGCAAAACATATTAGGTGACTTTACCAATGCTCATGGAAGAACTTGGTATGCAAGAGTATATTCTAACACTGAATTTGGTATTGCTTCTAACTACGATGCAACAAACCTGTTTAATACTCTTAACCTGGCTGGTTGGGGTAACGTCACACTAAACATTTCAGATGCTACTCGAAGTAATCCAGTGATTGTCACGTTTACTGGCGCACATGGTTATTCTAACGGTAACGTACTGCAGACAGTATCTGGTGTTGTTGGTATGACTGAGCTTAACGGCACTAGCCATTTTGTTCAGACAGTAAATGCAACCGCAGTTAATGTATTTACGGACTCAGGATTGTCCTCATCGTTAGATGGTACTGGATTTGGTGCGTATGTAAGTGGCGGTACTGCTATTAGAGAACTTGTCGGTACTTCGATGACTGGTGGAACAATTAAGATTCCATCACCTACAACTACAATTAAGAACATCCAGACAAATCTAACAGATGGTACTCATCGTCTAGTAGTCGCCAACACTACGTACGGTAAGACCGGTCAATCGTATAAAGTAAATGTTGGTAAAAACAATGCCAACGCAGATGTGTATTTTATCAATGGCGAAAAAACAAAGCAGCTTAAGTTCTACAACAATCGAACTTACATCTTCGAGCAAAACGACATAACCAATATTAACAAGCCTTTGGTACTTTCATCTACTTCCGGTTCGCTGACTGCAGTGCCGAATGCATTCTACTATCTGGATGATGTATCGGTAAATGCTACGTCATACGCAACCAACTTTAACAGTGCTACTAGAAGGTATCATGGTATCACCATAGCTGCTGGAGCTGCTGCAAACACGTATTACTACTTGAGTGCTAATTCGCTAAACGTTGTTGGTAATACGGTAACGACAGCCAACGCAAGCAGCAACGTACATGAGCCTTTCCAACGTCAGTATATTCCTTGGAATCCTTTCTGGGTAGCAAACACTACCATTACTGCTCAAGATGGTACAACAGCTAGGCTTGCTGGGGGTAATGCAGGACACCGCGGCCAGTTTGGATTTGCATTAGTACTTAAAGAGCTCAACGAACAGCCAAGGGCTGGTGGTTCTATTCAGTTTAAGACAAGTGTTACTTACTCTCCAAACACCAATCAAGTTCTTTCTGGAACTGCTCAGGAGACTGGAGAAGAGGCGCGTAGCTTTATTATAAGCACAGTAACCGGCTACTCAAATACTGATGGTACTGCAACTATTACGTTGACTCAGGAGAAGCAACCTACATCTGCTGGTTATAACGGCCAGGATGTCCATGTAAGGTACAACTACTCTCAGATACGTTTGACTGGCCATGACTTCCTTAGTATTGGAACAGGCAACACCGTCACTACTAATTACCCAGGCGAGCCAACACAAGCAGCTGCACAGGGTAACGAGGTTGTTGAGAACCTGCCGGGTAGGGTCTACTACGTATCTACAGACCAGGATGGTAACTTTAGAGTTGGTGATTACTTCCGAATTGATCAGGCAACTGGTCGAGCTACTTTGGATGCATCGGCGTTTGATCTTTCTGGTTTGACGTCATTAAGACTTGGTTCGATTGGTGCTCAGATTGGTGAGTCAATTAACGAGTTCTCATCTGACGCAACTCTAAGCGATGCTTCAAACATAGCAGTACCAACAGAAGCAGCCGTAAAGACTTATGTCGATGGTGAAATTTCCAATCTGCAGACATCACTACAAAGTCAGATAACATCTGTCAATACTTCACTAAGTAGCAGTATTACTGCTTTAGAAAGTTCAACTGGTTTCATTTTGTTGAGCAACGACTTTACTAATACAAGTGTACAGTATAATTCTAATAATCAAATTATTGCTGCAAACACTAATGATATTGGATACTCTAACGTGATATATAACACAGCGGGTTACATTACTTCCTTCACAGAAAGAAACTTCTCTACCAATGTATATCAAAATGTGGTTATGACATATAATGCAAACAACAATATTACTGGCGTAAATGCTACGGTTATAACACCATAGACAAGGACATATATTAGAGGATAACATGACCAATATTCTAGTCCAAAATGCTATAATTGATGTAGCTAAACAAATAGAAACTAATAATGCGTCCGGTGGCGGTGGTGGCGTCGATTACAGCGGCACACTTGGTGCTACGTTAAGTAATTACGTTTGTGGTATAATGTATGAATACTATACGAACGGGCCCTGTTATTCGGCCGGCGGTGGTGGTGGTAGCTGCTACCTATGTGATTTAAGTAAATTAGAAAATATATCTTCATTCACCTGTAACATTAGTGGTAGCGGAAACCTCGCTGCATCAACAGATGTTGGTGGACTCAATAATGTCTGGACAAATGGACAAGTCTTATCCTCTAGTGGTGGAGCTTCCACCACAGGCCGAGCCGTTGTAGAATGTATCTTGTCACAAGATACAGTACTCAAGGGGCTAGCACAGGGTAGTCCGGACGTTGAACGCGATATTTTAATCGAATATTCTCAACTTAAAAAAACTATTCTCGCTGCTAATACGACAGTGCATGAAGCGTGGTATGGGGCTGCAGGTAGTGCATCCGTTGGTCAGCCTTTAAACAGAACAAATTTATTAAAAGTTTGTGGTACCAATTGGAGATGTGGTGAAGGTGCTAACTGCACTTGGACTGTACCAGCTGGAGCTACTAGAGCCAAGTTCCAATTGTGGGGTGCAGGCCAAGGAGGTGGTGTAGGTTGTTGTTGTGGTGGCATGGCCTATACCTTTACTGGTGCATATTCAGAAATGGTAATGGATGTAACTGCAGGTGATAGTTATACAATCTGTGCTGGCTGTACATGCCAAAGAAGCTGCTGTAGTAATGACAACCCTGGTTGCGGCTGCATGTCGTTTGTAACAGGTGCCGGTATTTGTTGTTTGAAGGCAGATGGCGGTAACCAAAATGAACAACTGTGTCATCAACTTAACTTCGCTCGAATAAATGTTAGTGGAGCACTGGGAAGTAGTTGTAGAAGGTATCAGAGCATTTGCTGCAGCTCATCAGGACCGTGCTTCTGTAACAGCGCTAATAATTGGTGTTTTGCTAGTAGTTGCGCTACCTGTGGTGTAGTGCCAACTGTAGCCGCTCTTTGTAGTGGTGCTCGAATTTGCGGATGTGTATGTGCTTGCGACGATAGGAACGCTGTGCAAGGAGCTCAGTACACTCACAGTGGAATGGGTGGAGGAGGATGTTTCGATACTAACCAGTACGGATATTTAATTCGGCCGCCTATTATTGATGCTGACACGGGTACTTGTTTTTCATGTGAAACTGGTTGTTGGTGTCTTAACGGACAGAACGGCCAGACTATCGGTGCATGCAATGCCCATGGTTGGGACTTTCATCCGGGTATGGGAGGCACAGGTCAGTTTAATTTTGGCGGATGTGCTAGCTCAAAGGGCGATTATGGCCGCGGCGGCTTAGTTCAAGTTTCATGGGAGTAATTAATTAAATGGCTGATATTCTTACACAAAACGCTATAAAAAAGATAGAAACAGCTCTAGCTAATCAGCCGTCAGGTGGTGGTGTTAGCGTTAACTATACTTGTTTTCTATCAAACACCGTAAACAATATCCTGTGCACTGCTATATTGGGATCGTATAATACTGGGCCGTTTGTAAGCAGCGGTGGAACTTTATGTGATCTGAGTAAAAACGAAAACATAGCTATGTGCGGCGCTGGACAATTTAATTTCTATTATTCCGGTCAGACAGGTGAAACTGGTATAGCAGGTACTACAGGAGCTACAGCTGGTCCCTGGTGTTGTCCCACAATACTTCCTGGTTTAGCAGGTTCCGGAGTTTCTGGAAACACGTTAATTAATTGTCTCACATCTGGAGATGCTACTTTATGCAAACTGGCCACCTTTGGTCCTACAATGCCGACAGTACTTCCATGCGTTATTAAAGAATACAAAAACCTACAAACCACTTTCGCTAGTAATAATGAAATTCTTAAAACGTGGTATAACGAAGCTAATAATGTTTTAGATACTCCTGGTGCACCACTATCTACTTCCAACCTTGTAAAGGTGTGCCACGCAAACTGGCAGCGAGGAGAGGGACCTGGCCAGTGCACTTGGACGGTACCATCAGGAGCATACGCTGCTAAATTCCAAGTATGGGGTGCAGGTATTGGAGGTCAAACTGGATGTTGCTGTGGAGGTGCACCCTTCGGAGAAACTGGCGCCTATGCTGAGGCTACTTTGTATGTAACACCGGGAGACACATACACCGTTTGTGCTGGTTGTTCATGCTCAAGATCGTGTTGTAGTAATAGTACACCTGGGTGCGGCTGTATGTCCGGAGTTACGGGTAATGGTATTACGTGTTTGAAAGCTGATGGCGCACGGTGCTACACTGGTAACTGTGAAGATCATTGTGCTAAATTGAGAACTGATATTACTAATGCAGGTACTAGTGTATCCGCATGCGGCCGGTACATGAATCCATATAGTACCAATGCTTCTGGGGCATGTTGGTGCAGCTATGGTGAATACTGCTTCAGTAGTTGTGCTACTTGTGGTAATGTCCCTATATACGCAGGCTGCTATACTTGCGGTTGTTCGTGTATAACGAACGCTTGTAGAGTTTCTGATGGTCCTGGCCGTACTCACATGGGTATCCACGGTGGTGGATGTCACGACACTAACCACAATGGCTTCCATACTAGACCTCCCGTCATTAGTGCAGATACAGGTCAGGCTCATATGGCCGGGTGCTTTTGTATGACCTTTGTACAGGGGGAGCAGTGTATAGGTGGTTGCAACGCCCAAACGTGGAATAATCAGCATCCCGGACAAGGTGGTACTGCAGCTCACAATAGTGGCGGTGATGCAAGTCACCTTAGCGATTATGGCAAGGCTGGTCTAGTTCAGATCTCTTGGTTATCATAAATAGTAGAAACATTTAAGGGTACAACAAAATGGCAGATGTCAATGTTAATTACAACTACAGAGTTCCTAACGAACTTTGGATTGATGATTTTTCGGAAAATCTCACTAAAACTTTTAATTATGTGGGTCCAGAGGAACTGATTGTAACCTTGCCACCTGACGGTTCTGGGTACACCCAACAACTCGATGGCCCTGTATACCCGGGTGAAACACAAGTAACAATTAATGTTACTACTAATCCTGAATTGTTACCACATGCTGATTTACTGTGGGGTCGACCATATGACCACGAAGTACAGTTCACGACCTCAAATCTTGATGATGGAGCCAATACAGTCTACCAAGTGTATAACAATCCTACCATTCACGATTACTATTGGATACCAATCTACAATATGGAAACCAACGCGTGGCCAACAGATTTGCAGCTCATAACAAAAGATACCATGTCACCTGATCAACGAACTTTTGTTGCTAAAGCTGATATGTTTGTTGAGATACTTGATCAATTTACTCTGTCTTCTGATGAAGCAACGCTGCTAACTAACTTCAAGACAGCACTTGATACTTACAAGGCAAGAGTAATTAAGCCTTGGAAATATGTTGGAGAAAATCCGTTTGACCTAGCCGCTCCTTCTATACCAATGACACTTATTGATGCTGTAAACAAGGTTAGGGGTGGTAGTTTTGAAAAAATGTTTAACGCAGATGATCTATAACCCTGTAGACATTTGATATTAAATGCTTGATAATACTGTGTGATTTGACGTGAGAGTGTTACATGAAGAAGGCTTTTTTTGTTAATGGCGGTGCCGGCCGCGTACTATGTGCTATCCCAGCGTTAGAATACTATAAGAACAATGTTGATCCGTCTGTTGTTATTGTCGCAGAAGGATGGGCTGAATTGTTTCTTACTAGCCCTGCGCTTAGAGATAACACGTTTCCCCTAGGCCACAAAGGCCTATTCAAAGACCATTTAATTGACAGAGAGATCATATCTCCTGAACCATATCGATTGAATGCATACTTTAATCAGAAGTGTGACATGATCCAAGCATTCGATATGTTAATCAATGATCTAACAGAGATCCCCAAAACTAAAGACATCAACATAGAGATATCCAGACAAGATCAGGCGTTTGGATATAATCTTGTAGGCCAGCTTAAAAACGAAACTGGTAAAGATAAAGTAGTAGTGGTTCAGCCTCTAGGATCCGGGGCCATGCAAGACGGTGCATTTATTATTGATCCATCAGGTCGAAGTATAGAGATCAAAGACATTCAAGCTATAACAAAGCAGCTATCAAAAGACTATGCTGTTATTCTTATGACCAATGTTCAGATCCCATTAGAACACACTCAACATATTATAGCACCGCAAGCCAATCTACTTCAGTGGATGGGTATTATAAACGCATGTGATTACTTCTTGGGATGTGACAGTGTAGGACAACATTATGCACATGCTCTAAAGAAGCCAGCTACCGTAGTCATAGGATCAACGTTCCCCGAAAATATCTCCTATGTTAAAGATAAGAACTTTACTATTATCGATAACGGTAAAGACACTCGCATCTACAACCCGTTTAGAATCACACATGATTTTAACTCAGAACGAGTTAATGAAGATGCTATGGTTATGTCTGAAAAGACGTTATCAGAAGTTGTAAGATCAGTTACTAAACGTCTTGGAAAACAGAAACAAGGTACTGTTAAACCAGTACAACCTCATGTAAATCAATCAGACTGTTGTCCTTCCCCTCAACCCTCTAAATTAAGTGAAGCGGTAAAGACCGCGACGACTAAGGAATCGTAATGAATACTGGATATGTTTTAGGTATTTCTCGTGGTCATAATGCGGGAGCATGCTTATTGAAAGATGGGGAAATAGTCTTTGCTATAGAAGAAGAACGACTGACCAGACAAAAATATGATGGTGGTCCGGCATCATCAATCCTGAAGGTTTTGGAATACACCCCTCGTATCGACTATATGTTTGTTTCTC